>ENA-UOOR01005072-UOOR01005072.1-fermentation-metagenome-genome-assembly--contig:-NODE-5072-length-9963-cov-2.490916_pt1 | contig 9963 bp, 9 predicted proteins | sample MGYA00245780_ERZ724029 | MGnify/ENA primary metagenome ERZ724029 (study PRJEB28704, sample SAMN03018315) | fermentation metagenome | biome: anthropogenic terrestrial biome; feature: soil; material... | reverse complement strand
GACAAAAAATTAAGACTCACGCATAGCTATAGCTACACATAAGTCTCGTTCATTAAGGCAAGCCAGGCTTTAGCCATTATGTTGACTTGCCGCGTAAAGCATACGCAAACTACTCCCTTATGATTTTGCTAATATGGTATCATATAACTAAATCAAGGTCAATGCTTGTATTCTATTTTAAATATGCTTGGGGTAGTTTTTAACGGCTGTGAAATAAAAGCTTTACGGGTGTGGACTTGGGGTTTGAACATCAGGTTTTTAAGCCGTATTGTATAGCTTTTGGTGCTGTGTTAAAATGATTTATAGTTTATAAATACGAATATGCGGAGGGCTTATGAGCGGTTTTTTTGAAATCATCAAACAATATTATGTTAAGGGTGCTGTAATAAGTGCTTTAGTTACCGAAGGCGAAAATGAGGGAGCTAAAGCTTTGTGGACAAAAGCGGAAGGCTATATATTTACCGAGGGCAGCTCGGTGTTTTGGCGTGGGGTAGCGGCAAGCTTTGACCAAATAGAAGGAGTTTCACTGCTTGAGGTTGGCAGTAGTAAGGTTTTTTTCGAGGTCATAAACGGTGTACCCAATTTGATAATCTGCGGCGGCGGTCATATTTCTTTACCGCTTGCGGATTTCGGTAAAAAGCTGGATTTTAGGGTAACTGTGATAGAGGATAGAAAAGAAATGGCTATACCCCTGCGTTTTCCCACAGCCGACAGTATTTTGGCCATGGATTTTACAGAAGCTTTGACAGAGGTTAGGGATGATGTGAATAATTATTATGTTATAGTTACGCGCGACCCGTATTATGATATTATTTGCTTGGAGCAGATTTTAAGGTGCCCCCATGCTTATATAGGCATGATCGGCAATAAAAACAGGGTAGCCAAAGTGCGTAAGGGTTTAACGGAGGCGGGTTTCAGCCGGAAGGCCATAGCAGGCATCTATTCGCCTGTAGGTTTGAAAATAGGTGCGGAAACTCCTGCAGAAATAAGTATTGCTATTTTGGCGGAAATAATCAAAGTAAAAAATGCTAAAGTAGGAGGCATGGGTTATGATGAAAAAATACTGGCTTTGCTTACCGAACCGGCTGATTCGGCAAAGCCCAAATGTTTAGCTACCATTGTGAATCGCTTAGGTTCAATGCCCAGGCAAATATCTACCAAAATGCTGGTGCTGGCGGATGGCCGCTGTATCGGCACTATCGGCGGCGGTATGGCGGAGGAGGAAATCCGTAAAACCGCGCTTCAGGTAATGTCGCAAGGCTTGCCCTGCTGTGTAGGCGTGGATATTACAGGCAAGCATATAAAAGAAGGCGAAGCCTATACAGGTGGTGTTATAGAGGTTTATTTAGAACCTTGTTTATAAATTATAAATTAAGTTCTTGGCGCAGAAGTATTAGCAACCGAGGTAAAAGTTCATTCCTGTTTTGGCAGGTTACCTCAATAAGCATGGTTTTTTTGTGTGAACGCACCTTATTCAAAAAAGCTGTGTTTTTAGGCTTTATCACGCCCAAAACGGGTATGGTTCCAGCCAAGGTATGCAGTACTTCACTTTGGAATATAAGGGCTTCGTTTTCCATAAAGCCCAGTTCATCCATTAAAATCAAGGGTGGTTTACTATTTTGCAGTATTTTTACGCCAAAAGTATCGAAAACCTTCGGGAAGCCTGTGCGGTTGATGCCATCACCTGCTCTGTAACCTACACGGTTAGTTTTGCTTTCCCAAAATTGGCTGCTGTTTGCAGCGTGTATATATATCTCTGAGCTGCCATCCTTATTTGGTATGCCCGCACGCGTAACAAAGCCGCAGGGGATGATTTCAAGAGATTTCAGTGCCTTTTGGATAAGGGTGCTTTTGCCTGTACGCGTAAAGCCCGTAAGAAAAATATTCATTTGCTTATCCCCTAACAGTAATTATATTTTATTATAACAAATCATCTGCTCATACTCAACTTGCTTATATTGACTTTTGTTGATATATAAATGATATACCTAATATGTTATACTTAATATATATGTTTTTGATTTACCGGTTTACGACTGGACGCGTTTTTTCAAAAAGGGGCTTTAAGAGGCTTGCAATAAATATTAAATTTAAAAAGTAAAAATATCTTGTTTGAGCAGTAACCTTTTTATGGTTTTGAGCGTCAAAAAGATATAAGTTGAAGGAGAGGAGTAAATAAATGAAAATATTTAAAAGTAAAAAGTCTGCCTTTGTGCTTAAAGCTACTGCGGCGGCTTTGGTTTTGATAATGGCCGGTACTTCACCTGCCATGGCCTTAAGCGAGGCCTATATAAACAGCCGTGAGATTGGTAATTCAACTACCTATTATAACGGTACGGGCCAAACTACTGTGGGAGCGGCTCAGGTAAACTATGTGGAGTATACCCCCAATGCGGATATAAGCCCCATGGTAGTTTACGGAAGCAAGCTTTACGGCAAGTCTACCATTACTGCTGTTGCTAATTATGTGGAAGGCCTGGGTAAGGAAGTTATTGCCGCAATCAACGGTGATTTTTTTGATATGAAAAACGGCTTGCCCATAGGTATAGTTATAAAAGACGGTGAGCTCATTAGCTCTAACCTTGGTTATTATGCCGTTGGTTTCAAAGCAGATGGCAGTGCTGTTATGGGTAAACCTGTAACCACCATGACCATAAACGGTGCAAGCGGCAAGGTTACGGTAGATTGCTTCAATAAAGTGCGTTCTCTCAGCTCTATTTTTTTGTTGGATACTAATTTTAGCAAGGAAACCAGGCTTACAAGTGCAGGCACCAATATAGTTTTGGAAAGGCTCACCGATGACCCTGTTACCGTAAATGTGGATATAGTAAAAACTTCAAGCTCTACCCCAATTGCGGAAAATCAAATGGTGCTTACAGTGTCGGATAGCGGCCCTGTAGGCAGATTGCCCGATTTTAAAATAGGAGAGCAGGTTACACTTACTACATCAACCACGGGCGGCAGTTGGAATGATGTGCTTTATGCCTTGGGTGGCAAGGCACTTTTGCAAAACGGTACGATAGATACAGGGGATAGCCCCGGCGGCAGTAATGCCAGAAGTGCTGTTGGCATCAAGGCGGACGGTACAGTGGTCATGTATGAGGTGGATAAAAACAACCCGTACAGCTTGGGGATGACACCGTATCAGCTGGCACAGGAAATGCAGGCTTTGGGCTGTGTGAACGCCATCAATCTGGATGGTGGAGGTTCCTCTGCCATGGCTATACAACTGCCAGGTAACGCTGATTCCACAGTGGTGAACACACCTTCGGGCGGCAGTTTGCGTCCATGCGCCAATTATATAGTTTTGGTAAACAATACACGGTCTGTGGGCAATGCCGTGAATTTACATGTTTATCCTGCCAATTATTATGTTTTGAAGGGCGGCAGTGTTAACCTTGCCCTTAAAGCCACGGATAAAAACTATTACCCCGTGGACTTGCCCTCAAGCGTAAGTTATACTGTGGATAATAAAATGGGTACGGTAACAAATAGCGTTTTTACGGCAGGCACTACTGCGGGTACAGCTACCATCAATGTTTCGGGTGGTAATGCCACGGGTAGTCAAAAGCTGTTTATTTTGGAGAGTATAGACTCTATAATAGTTAAATCAGGTACTTCCGCCATTTCAAGCCTGAGCCTGAGTGCGGGTGAAAAGGTGGATTTGAACGCAAGTGGCTCTTATAAAAATATGGCTGTAGCGGCCGGCGATAAATCTTTTAGCTGGCAAGTAAAAGGTAATGTGGGTACCATAACTGCCGAAGGCGTGTTCACGGCTTCGGGCATTGCGGGTACGGGTTCTGTTGTGGTGAGCTATGGCGGTATCACAAAGGAAATACCGGTTACGGTAAGCCTTGGCACTGCTTTAGGTGATGCTGTGATAAATGATTTTGAAAGCAAGGTAGGCTTTACGGCAACCCCCAATGCGGCCTTAAGCCTGGTAAGCACGAACAGCTTGGTGCATAATGGTTATAAAGCCTTGCAGATAGTTTATGATTTTACAAGCAGTGATTATACTTCGCTTGATTATACGAGTACGTCTATAGGCAACGCTTCCTATGTATCGGCCTGGTTTTTGGATGATGGTGCCGCTACCAAAATATACGCAAACTTTACTAATACGGTGGGCGCACAGATGAGCGTTCAGCTTACTGCCAAAGCTACGGCAAGCGGTTATAAGCAAATCAGCGGAGCCATCCCCTCGGGAGCGGTTTATTTTACCGGTTTAGCCTTGGAAAAGGGCTCTGCCACTAACGGTAAAATCTATTTGGATAGGCTTTACCTTACCACAGGCGGCGAGGCCGATACGGAAGCTCCTAGCATCAAATTCACGTCTGTGCCTGCCAACGTAGCCGCTAAAACCAAAGCCCAGCTTACCGTTAATATAACGGATAAGCAAGGTGCAAGCAGTTTGCCTGCAAGCAATATCAAGGTTTGGGTGGATGGTGTAAGCACAAGCTTTACCGCAAATGCCCTAACGGGTAATATAAGTTTTTATACACCAACGTTAAGCGCAGGTATTCACCATATAACCGTGGAAGCTACGGATACGGCGGGCAATTTAGCCAGGAAATCCGTAAATATCAGCGTTAACGGCTCGGCAAGCTCTCAATTTACGGATACGGCTAATCATTGGGCCGCAAGCTATATTGATTTTATGGCTGCAAAATCTGTAATAAAAGGGGAAACAGATGCCTCGGGCAGCTTGATATTTGCGCCTTCCCGTAATTTAAGCCGCATGGAATTTGCCGTTATCATGGCACGTTACCTGGGGTTGGATACGGAAGCGGAAGTAAAATTGCCTTATAGCGATGCGGTGGATATTCCGGCCTGGGCTTTGGGAGCTGTGAAAGCTGTTTATAAAGCGGGCATTATGCAGGGCAGTACGGTGAACGGTAAAACTTTGTTTAATCCCAAAGCCAGTATTGTAAGAAGTGAAGTAATGACGGTGATAGGACGTTCCCTGGCTAAAGGTTATACCATAACCCAGCATAATTTTACTGATAGCGCAAAAATACCGGCTTGGGCGGCAGAACATATAAATACTCTGGTAAGCATGGGTATAGTTGGTGGTTACAGCGATGGCAGCATAGCTCCTCAGAAAAATATAACCAGGGCGGAAATAGCCAAAATACTTTATGGTTTATATTAGTTTATATTTGGGGTAAGTTTGAATTTAAAATAGAACCGTTTCAACGGGCTTTTAGCCATGCTGAAACGGTTTTTTGTTTTGCTGAAAAATTTATTCTATACCTCTTATCAACAAATTTAACTTGTGTTATAATTGTTTGGGATACAATAACGTATTCAAATGATTGATGATACGGTTATTTAATAATAATTAACAAAAAGCTGGGAGGAATAATATGGAATTCTATAATAAGATTGCCGAGGCGGGCTTGGGTACGCTTACCAGCAGGGATATAGTAAAAATGCAAATAGATTTGGCAGGTACAGCGGATGATGAAATGATGAGCCCCGAAGTAGTGGAGGATTGTTTGGTGGCTTTGCAGGATTATCATTTTACTACGCTTGAGCTTAGAAACAAAGCCCCAAAACAACATCCTGAATTGTTGGCCATAATCAATAAGGCCGCAACTTTGGATAGAAGGATAATTTTGCACATCAACCCCGAAGTTTTATTGTTGAAGGAAGCGGAAAACCTGCTTGAGCTTTTGCTTGAGCATAAAGTTGCCCTAGTTATAAATTTTCCTTTTGTTGAGGCTGATGCCGAAACCTTGAAGACAAGCGAGCTTTACCAAAAAACCATATTGGCCTTAAAAAAGCTGAACGCCGCAGGTTATGGCATGGAGGAAGATTTGGAACTGGATCTGTTCTACAAGCCTAATTCCGCAACTTTGCCCGCAGCGCAGGCCAAGCTGGAAAAACAATGCAGGCAAGAGCTTGAAAAAACTTGGCGCATTAAATTCAGCAAGCTGCTTGTGGCTGCCAATTCTCCCGTAGGTTGTTTTGCTAAAACTCATCTTAAGGGAGAAGAAGCCAGGAATACTTATAATGCGCTTTTGCAGGATGCCTTCAATGCGGAAAGAGTAAATGACTTATGCTGTCTTAACCAAATTTTTGTGGCTGCGGATGGCAGTATTTACGACTGTGAATATAGTGCTGACATTGCGTTGGCTATAAGAGCGGATATTAGCAATATCAGGTTTTACCGGCATGGCTTGCTTTTTTCACGGCCGATCCGGGTAGCGAGCCATTGTTTTGCCTGTACGGCCGATAAGGCCTAAAGCCGTTTAGCTTTTGATAATATATATAAACAACTATAAAAAGCCAAAAAGTGCGGTATATACCGCACTTTTTAGTTGTTTAAATAAAAGACCAAGCTTTATAAAAATTAAAGTATTATTATTTTTGGCAATTGCAGCTGATATTACCTTTGATTATTTCCTGCCAATTACCTATTACATCATGAGTCCAGCAATCATCGGCGCCTGCGGCTTCACGCATGGTGAGTGCCAAAATATAAGTTAGTTCTTCCACTGTGGCGCCTGCTTCTAAAGCACCTTTAAAATGCTTGAGTACGCAAGGTTTAGAGCGGCCCTTTATGGAAAGGGCAAAACAAATAAATTGGTAAGTTTTTTCATCGATCAGGCGTTTTTCGTTATAAAGGGCATCCAGCTCATCCAGTTTTTCCGCAAATTCAGGGAAAAATTCTGCAAGCATTCTCATAAAAACAGCCTCCTTTAGCATTTTTTAGGTTTGTTTTTAGGGTTCAAGTACACTCATTACTTCGGCAGGAGTGGGTACTTTGCCAACTATTTTTACCTTGCCGTTAACTACTACAGCAGGTGTTTGCATTACACCGTAAGAAGCGATTTTAGCAAAATCCTCTACCTTTTCAATATTGGCTTCACAGCCAAGTTCGGCAATTACCTTATCCACTACTGCTTTGGTTTCTTGGCATTTTTTACAGCCTGAACCAAGTATTTTGATTTCCATCATTTTAATATTACCTCCTTAAAATAAAAACTTAAAATAAAAATTGAGTAAAGTTAAAAAAGTAGCCTATGATGATAATACCAATACCTACAATGGCTACAAAGGTAGCTAAAAGTTTGGGTTTGATGGCGTTTCTGAGCATTATTACCGAGGGCAGGGAAAGTGCTGTTACGGCCATCATGAAGGATAAAATAGTACCTAATCCCGCACCTTTATAATAAAGTGCTTCCGCAATGGGTATAGACCCGAAAATATCTGCATACATGGGCATACCAATAAGGGTTGCCAAAAGTACGGAAAAGGGGTTGCCGCTGCCCAGAACATTTTCCACAAAGCTTTGCGGTATCCAGTTATGGATTAGGGAACCAATGCCTACACCTATAAGCACATAAGGGAATACCTTTTTGAAGGTTTGCTGCATCTGGGTTTTGGCATATATGGCACGATCTTTTTTAGTTAGGTCAGGCAGAGTTATATCGATATTGTTTTGGATATTTTTGATATAATCCTCTATTTGGTCACTCATTTTTAATTTATCTATCAGCATGCCGCCGAACACAGCCAAAATAAGCCCAACCAGCACATAAACAACAGCTATTTTGCCTCCGAATATGCTGGTTAAAAGAATAAATGCTCCTAAATCTACTAAAGGAGAGGAAATGAGGAAGGAAAAGGATACGCCTATAGGTACGCCCGCACTGCTGAAGCCTATAAACAAAGGGATAGAGGAGCAACTGCAAAAAGGTGTTACCGTACCCAAAAGCGCACCTAAAATATTGGCTGAAATGCCTTTGAACCTGCCTAATATCTGTTTGGTTTTTTCGGGTGGGAAATAGCTTTGGATATATGAAATAATAAAAATAAGGCTGCACAAAAGAATAAATATTTTTATAGTATCGTAAATAAAGAATTGCAGGCTGCCTGTTAAGCGGCTATCTGTAGACATACCAAAAGCAGTAAGCATTTTACCTACCAGCTTGTTCAGCCATTGCATACCTAAAAACTGATATTGGAAAAAATCCCAGAATAAACTTAAGGTTTGCATTTGCAATTACCTCCTTCAGGTTTTTGGGGCTGTTTAAATGAAGTCATAGCCATTAAAACCGCGTAAAATTCCTTAAACTTAGCTTGATTTATATTGTAATGCGTCCATTTGCCTACTTTATGGCTTTCAACCAGGCCGCATTGGCACAAGGATTTCATGTGGTGGGAAAGGGTGGGCTGGGTGATTTGAAACTTCTCTAAAATTTTACAAGCGCAAAGCTCATCTTCGGAAAGCATATCTAAGATCATCAGGCGGTTAGAGTCAGAAAGGGCTTTGCAGATTTCGGCAATTTCTTTGTATTGTTCAAACATAATGCAACCTCCCACATATAGATGACTGTCTATATGTTATTTTATAGTACGTATAGGCTGATGTCAATATGTTTTTTAATAAAAATATCTTTAAGCTCAAAAATTTTAAATTAACTCAAAGCCATAAATTTTAATTATTATATATTATTATATTAAGCAAATGCTTCACCACCGGTTTTGCCTATATTGGGAATATAGATAATTTTCCCTATATTCCCAATATATAATAAGGGAATAAGTGGTTTTTTTCTTGACTTTACTATATAATGCCAATTTCCTGTTATTTTTCTAAGTAGTTTAAAACAGCTTTTAAGCAAGTATAAATAGAAAAATAAAAATTATATCTTAACATACCTAGAAGCTTTTATTTAATAATGTTTGGTAGAATAAAACAAAATTTTTATAATTTCTAATTGCCCAGAGCGTGAATTATGAAATGACCTATACTTCAAAGATGATGGTGCAATACCACTGTTTGCTATTTATAAAATATAGATTGCCTTATTTGCTTGCTTTTCTACTTGTAATAACTACAAAAACAACATAATAAAGCTGGTGTATTGCAGGATGATTCTGAAAAATCTCAACAAATGAGCTGCTTACATGGCTAAAAATACACTAAAAGCGTCTTTTATATATGCTTTTTGGATAAAACGAGCTTTAAAATATGAAATTTGTAAAAAATTACTGTAAAATATTCTGAATAAAAGGAGTTTTTTACATTGTATCCCAAATACCTTGGTGCTATAATTGCAAAATGAAACATGATGTGCGGAATTTATCTATAATTGCAGAAAAAAGGCGTTTTTTTATTGGTTCATTTGTCTAGTTGTTGCAATTATTCTGAAAATTTCATAATAATACTGGTATTTTGTCCAGTTGGGCTGTATAATGTTTATAAATACTTTAAGGGCCTGTTTGGTTGTGCTTTGTACAGTATGTCTGTATGGTTTTTTATAATAACTGAAAATATTAAATTAAGATAGGAGGTTTATCATGAAGGAAGAAAAGTCTATTTGCTGCTGCTGCGAGGAAGAAAATCAAGCAGAATTGATTGCTAAAATCAACGAGGTAATCGAGCATTACAAAAATAAGGAGGGCAGCCTGATTCAAGTGCTGCACCAGGCTCAGAACATATATGGTTATTTGCCTTTGGAAGTGCAAAAACTGGTGGCCGACGGTTTGGGCAAGCCTGTAAGCGAGGTTTCCGGCGTAGTAAGCTTTTACTCATTCTTTTCCACCCAGCCCCGTGGTAAACACACCATTCGTGTTTGCCTTGGTACTGCTTGCTATGTACGCGGCGGTAAAAAATTGGTTGATAGGTTATGTGATATCCTGGATATAAAGGTTGGTGATACCACAGCGGACAGACAGTTTACCTTTGAGGTTGCTCGCTGCATTGGCGCCTGCGGTTTGGCTCCCGCTATGATGATAGATGATGTGGTATACAAACAAGTGAATCCTGACAAATTGAATGCCATTTTGGCAAAATACAAAGATTAAGGCGGAGGTGAACATACAAATGGCAGAACATATTAACAATATTCAAGATTTGCAGAAAATAAAAAGCGAATATCAAGCCAAGATGGAAGGCTTTAAGTACCAGGTTTTGGTTTGCGGCGGTGCCGGTTGTGTTTCCTCCAACTG
>ENA-UOOR01005069-UOOR01005069.1-fermentation-metagenome-genome-assembly--contig:-NODE-5069-length-9966-cov-3.158914_pt1 | contig 9966 bp, 8 predicted proteins | sample MGYA00245780_ERZ724029 | MGnify/ENA primary metagenome ERZ724029 (study PRJEB28704, sample SAMN03018315) | fermentation metagenome | biome: anthropogenic terrestrial biome; feature: soil; material... | reverse complement strand
CCCGCAAAGGCAGTGCGGTCGGGGATTTTGGCAACGCCGTCCTCGATGATGACCCGCTGGCCGTTTTCCCGGCTGCCGGTGATAGATTCGGTTACGTCTTGCCCGGTACAGCGCAGGGAATCGGTAATCAGACAGGTTTTATCCGGGCCCTTGAGCCGGTACACCATCCGCAGCAGCTCCGGGGGAATGTGGCAGCCATCCCCAATTACCTCCACCGTCAAATCCTCCAAGGCGTAGGCGCTTTCGATCACTCCCAAAAAGCGGAAGCCTCCCCGGCGGACAATGGTGGACATCCCCGAGTACAGGTGGGTGACATGGGTGTAGTGATGGGCCATTGCCTCCTTGATTTGAGCATACTCCCCATCGCTGTGGCCGATGCTGGGCAAAATACCGTGGGCGCCGAGGTAATCCCCCATTTCCATGGCACCCTCCAGCTCCGGCGCTACACTCCAGCGCTTGATGTCCCCCTCGGCATAGGCGGTGAGCTCCCGATACTCCTGTGGATCGGGATTTTTGATGTATCTGGGGTCCTGTGCTCCCCGCTGCTCCATGCTGAAGTAAGGCCCCTCCAGATGCAGACCCGGCAGGTAGGGCCCGCAGTCAAGGAGCTGCCGCGCCGCTCGCAAGCTATCGATGACCCGGTACATTTCCCCAAATCCTGCCGATAAAGTGGTAGGGTAAAGGGTGGTGGTGCCGTGAATCAGGTGAGTTCTGCAGGCGTTTACAAAGGCTTCGGGGGTGCCGTCCATAAAATCCGAGCCCCCGGCTCCGTGGGCGTGGAGCTCGATAAACCCCGGTGACACATACTTGCCCTCGGCATCGACGATTTCCGCCCCCTCAATGTCCGGGGGGATTCCGGGATATACGGCGGCGACCCTATCCCCTTCCACCAAAATGCCGCCGTGGATAATGCGCTGGGGAAGAATAATTCTTCCGTTGACAATAAGCTTTTTTGGCATATAGCATCCTCCCTTGAGCCATCAATGTGCGGGGATATCTTTGCCAACTCCCGCCGCTGCGGTGGGAGCTGGCCCTTGGAACAAAAGCTGTTTTGGTTAGAAACCGGTTTCAGGAAGGCAGCCTTCCGGCTATGGAATCGCCCTTCCCGGCCATATGTTTTGGCAGAAACAGCCGCAAGCGCAGCCCTACCGGGAACACCTCCCGGTGAACCGATGGTGACTGCGCTTGCATTTTCGCTCCATAAGCTCCCGTGTGATGAGACAGAAGTCGCTGCAATCCGGGCGTTTGGCATCTCCGCTATCGCATTCCGATGCAATTGATCGGCATCTAATCCTCCAGCAGCTGCAATGCGTTTTCGCGGCAGATTTTGTTGTATGCCGTTTGGGAAATCTTCCCCGATTCCACCGCCTCGTCTAAAAAGTGGGACAGATTCCGGTAGTTCGTGTTGGCGCAATAGTCCAGACCAAAGTAAAGCTTATCCTGAAACTCCTCCAAAAAGCGGTAGCCGAACTCCGGGTCCCGCATGACGGCGTTTTCCCCGGAGCCTGCCGACAGGTCACCGTACATGTTGGGGTAGCCCCGCATCAGCTCCACCACACGGCCGCCGGGGACCACCGGCCCCTTGGGGTTTCCGGCGCGGTTTTCCTCGGTGCAGTCTCCGCTGATTTCCGACCACCACTTGTGAGAGTGCCCGATGAAGCGAAGGTTAGGGAACTTTTTCAGGGACTGTTCCAGCCGGGGCAGGCCCAAATCGTCTACTATGCCGTAGTCGTCCCCTCCCACCTTGCCGATGTGAAACAAAATGGGAAGCTGGCACTGTTCCGCGTGATAGAACAGGTTCTGCATCATGGGGTCGTCGATGTAAAGGTTGGCGGTCAGCTCTCCGATCCCCTTGGCGCCCAGGGATTTGTAATAGTTCATGGGAACGGACAGGTCCGCGTCGGGGGTGTGGGTCAGCCACCGGGGGTCGATGTTGCAGAACCACCAGCCCATGGTTTCCGGATACTTCTCCACCAGCAGCTTGGCATCCTTGTTGCCCAAGACATCGCAGTGATGCTCCGGGGAAACAAGGGGGAGCTGGACTCCCCTTTCCACCCCCACCGCGTCGTACATGGCGCGGATTTCCTCTATAGTGGGGGGATGGAGCTTGCCGTTGCCCATACAGGGGTACATTCTGCTTTCTACATTGTGGGCATGGAGATCTATTTTAGGTACAATCATAGCTGTCTACTCCTATTGCCTACAGGCAGCGAATCCGGTCGCGGAAGCGGTCCAGAAACTGGTTGTTCCACTCGTCGCCGCCGGGGCAGTTGCCGCTGCGCCACACAGGGGGATTCACGCCCTGATTGACCAGAATGTTAATGGCTTCGATGACGATACTGTTCATGACATAGGCGTTAGCAAAGGTGCTCAGAGCGCCGATTTTCTGGGGGAATCCTTCCAGCTCCAGAACAGCGTCTCCCAGCTGGACCTTGCAGTCTACCGTGCAGTCCACAATGTCGTGGAGGTTGTGCTTGGAGGGATGGCGGGCAGGGTGATCCTTGGGGCAGTGGTCGGCATGGGCGTGAGAGCTCACCCCAATGACGGTGGCTCCCCGCTCCTTGGCGGTAAGGGCCGCGTCGATGGTAGCGGAGTTGATTCCGTAGGCGTTGCAGACAATCAGCAGGTCTCCCTCGCCGATGCCGTAATCTTCCACCACAATTTTGCCGTAGCCGGGCAAACGCTCCACCGCCATGGATTTGAGGCAGCCGGTGCTGAGCATGGTGTCCTGATTGAGGATGGCGCTGACATGCATCAGGCCCCCCGCCCGGAAGAATACCTCCATGGCCGCCAGATTGGAGTGGCCGCCGGGACCGAACACGTACACGATTCTGTCCTTCTTGACCTGCTCCGCCACAATGTGGGCAGCTTGGAGAATATGTTCCCGCTCCGTCCCCCGAATCTCCTCCAGAATAGAGATGACCGATTTGTAATAAAGATCCATTACAGTTCCTTCCACCATGGTAAAGAGCTCCTTTCTATACTGGACCGCAAAGCAGTCCGGCCGACGCTTTCATCGTCTGTGCGTCTATGTGTTTGCTTGCCGCCACAAAGTAGCAGCGCCTACTTCAGCAGGTATTTTTCAATCGCCAGAGCCATGCCGTTCTCATCATGAGAGGCAGTGACATCGGTGGAAATATCCTTCAGCTCCTGAGGAGCGTTGCCCATGGCGACTCCCACCTTGGAGCGGCGGATGATGCAGCCATCCATTCCCAAGGAGTCTCCGATGCTCATCACCTGATCGTAGGTCACGCCCAGACGCTTGAGCAACACCTCGATGGCCGCTACCTTATCCAAGTTGGAGGAGGTGAACTGCATGTTTTTGGGGGTTCCATCCAGAAAGTTGACATAGTCCATGCTTTCCAGCTTTTTCATGAAGGGAGCCTGCTTTTCTTCCGGCACACCGTAGAGGTTGAACTTTTCTACGCTGATACGGTTTTCGAGGAAAAAGTCGGAAAGCTTGCCCTCCACAGCGATCTGGCGGCCTGTCTCCACGTACCACACATGGTGGGGGGGCACGGGATACTTCCAAAGGGCATCGTTGACTTCTTGTTCGAAGTAGAGCTTGCCCTGAGCCGCAATCTCGCTGTAAATCTGCTGTCCCTCGTAGATTTTGCAAATTTCGGCGCTTTGCTCCGGTGTAAAGCAGTCGCCGTCAAAAATTACTTCACCCGTTTTCCGATCGATGATGCGGCAGCCGCTGGCGGAAACCCAGTAGCGAAAGCCTTCCTCCGCCTCAATCTGAGGCGGGAACATGTCGGCGCTGCGGCCTGTGCAGGGGATGCAGATAACCCCCCGCTTCATGGCCTGACGCAGCGCATGCATATTGCGGGGTGATATAAATATCTGATCCCGCTGAAGAGCCGTGCCGTCAAAATCGAAAAATAGAACCTTAATATCCATTGATACCGTCCTTTAAACATTATTTTTGCAGAGCCTTACATATCAATATCCGCATTGCCTGTCAACTTAAAGAACAGCAGCAGGGATGCGACCATGGTCACCGTCAGAATGGTGGAAAGGGCCGACGCCGTTCCGTAGGCTGCCCGGTTGACCTCTGAGAAGATGGCGGTGGACATGGTGGAGGTTTTGCTGGTGTACAGCATCAGGGTGGAAGACAGCTCCTGAATGGTGGTGATCCAGCTGAGGATGGCCCCCGACACAATGCCGGACACCATGGCGGGCATGGTGACTTTAAAGAAGGTAGCCATGGGCGCATACCCCAAAGAAAGAGAAGCTTCCTCGATGCTGGGGTTAATCTGCCGCAAAATGGCGGCGCTGGAACGCACGGTGTAGGGCATTCTGCGCACGATGTAGGCGATGATGATCAGAGCCGATCCGCCGGTGAGCACCAGAAAACCGGAGTTGTACGAAATCAACAGCATCAGGCCAAAGATGGTTCCGGGAATGACGTAGGGCAGCTGGACGCAGGCATCCAAAAACCGGGAAAAGATGTTTCTTTTCCGCACGGTGATGTAGGCAAACATGGTGCCCAGCAGAACTATCACAAAAATGGCGATCATGCTAAACTTAAAGGTATTGGCAATGGATGAGCCTGCTTTTGCCAACGCGGCGGTGTAGTTGTCGAGGGAATAGCCTTCCACAAGGATAGAGCCGTTGGTAAAGTTGCGGAAAGAGATGATGGTGATATAAATAGTGGGCAACACGGCAAAAAAGGTCAGGACATAGACATAGAAGTGGGAAAAAAACGCGCCGATGCCTGTAATCTTTTTAGGTGTGGGCGGATTGAGCATATTCATATTGTAGTTTTTGCGGCTGAAGTAGTTTTGCAGCGCAAAGACCACAATGGCAACCATAATCATAATAAAGGCGATGGAGGACGCAAAATACGCGTTGGAGCCGGTTTCGCTCAGCCACTCGTTGTAGACCAGAACCGGCATGACGGTGTATCCTTCGCCGATGAGGCGGGGAGTTCCGTAGTCGGCAAAGGCCCGCAAAAACACAATGGAGCCGCCCGCCAAAATAGTGGGGGTAATTAGGGGCAAGCTGACCTTTAGCACCTTTTCCAGCCCGTGGTAACCCAAGCTCTCGGCGGCCTCGCCCAAAGAGGCATCCACCTTTTTTAGGGCTCCCTTGGTATACATATAGATGTAGGGAAAGAGCTTGAGGGTAAAGACCAGCAGGATTCCCCGGAATCCGTAGATGGATGGCAGTTGAATCCCCAACACATTGTTGAAGAACTTGGTGATGACTCCGGCCCGCCCCAGCATCAAAATCCACGAGTAGGCGCCGATAAAGGGGGGCGAAAACATGGAAATGATAATCAAGATGTTGATGAGCTTAATACCCTTAATCTGGAAGGTGGTGGTGATGTATCCCAGCGCCACACCGATGACAATCACCAGCGCTGTGGCGGAAAATGTAACCACTACACTCTGCCAGATGGACTTGCGGTAATAGGCTCTGGAAAAGAATTTGACAAAGTTATCCAGGGAAAATACGCCCGCCGCCTCCTGCGTCTGAAAGGCATTGATCACCAGTCTGCTGACCGGATAAATTAGAAACATGCCGAAAAAGACCAGGGAGACCAGTGTAATCAAGCTCCAAAAGTCTATGCGGACGCCTTTCTTAAACATTGCTGTACACTCCTTCAATCAAAGTAGTGTTGGCGGCTTTGTCAAATACATTGATGCGCTTGGTATTGACCGACATGTAGATGGTCTCCCCCGCCTCGTAAATTCTGGGGGCGGAGTTGGTATCGGAGGAAACTTCGCAGACGATACCATTTTCAAAGCAAACCTCGTACTGGATGCACTTGCCCAGGAACTGCTTGAGCTTTACGGTTCCCTTCATCCCCTTGCCTTCTTCGGTGATGACAAATTCTTCGGGGCGCACAGCGACCAGAACCTCCCGGCCCGCTTCCAGAGAAACCAGATTGTCCATCTCGATTTCCAGCCCGGTCTCCATGCGGATTTTGGTGGTTTCCCCCACCGACGACACCACGCCGTCAATCATGCTGGAGCTGCCTATAAAGTTGGCCACAAAGGTGTTGTAGGGGCGGGAATAAATGCTCTCCGGGGTATCGCAATGGTAGATGTCCCCTTTGTTCATCACGGCGATTCGGTCGGAAATGGCAAGGGCTTCCTCCTGATCGTGGGTGACGTATACGGTGGTGATGCCCAGATCCTTTTGCAGCTGGCTGATCACCGTGCGCATTTCCAGACGAAGCTTGGCGTCCAGATTGGAAAGAGGCTCATCCATCAGCAGCACCTGAGGGCGGACCACCACGGCCCGGGCCAGAGCCACCCGCTGCTGCTGACCGCCGGAAAGCTTGTCGGGGTAGCGGTCTTTGTACTCAGTGAGCTGTACGATCTCCAGAACTTCTTCTACCCGCTTTTGAACCTCTTCCTTAGAAAGCTTCTTGTTCTTGAGTCCGTACTCCACGTTGCGATACACCGTCATGTTGGGGAAAATCGCATAGCTTTGGAACACCATGCCAAAGTTCCGCTTGTGAACGGGAATGTTGTTGATGACTTTATCATCAAAGGCAATGGTTCCAGCCTCGATGGAGTTAAATCCGGCAATCATCCGCAGAAGGGTTGTTTTTCCGCATCCGCTGGGTCCCAGCAGGGTAAACAGCTCACCCTTTTGGATATCCACCGAAAGATTATGTATCACAACGTTATCTTCGTATTGTTTTTTAACTTGGTTGACATGGATAGCAACAGCCATTGTATCCCCCTCCATAGCGTCCGCCGCCCTTGTGAGGCGGCGGACAGGCAATCACAATTATTTGGGTTTTAGCCTACACGTTGGTCAGCAGGTCCTGGAACTTGGTTTTCAGGTTGTCCGCGTTGGCGTTCACCCATTCGGTGGGATATTCGATGGAGTTCAGCTCGTTGGTAGGGGCAATGCCATCAACATTGAACGCAACATCCTTGTGTACCGAGCGCTGGTACAGCTCGTCGGTAGCGGCCTGCTGGTACTCCTTGGAGGTCATGAAATCCACAAACAGGCGGGCATTGTATTCGTTGGCACATCCGTTGATGATGCCCATGTAAGAGGTGCGCAGGGTGATGCCTTCTTCGGCATAAACAGCACTGACGTCGGCCCCGGCCACCATGTTCTGGATCACTTTTTCTTCGTTGGTGATGCCCACGGCATACTCGCCGTTTACTACGCCGGTGTAGATGGCGGAAGAGCTGGAGGAAACCTTGCCATCCAGATTCTTCACGTATTTCTCAACAAAATCCCATCCATCGTCAGGGTTGCCGGTGGTGTTCATAGCAGCCAGCATGTTGACCACGTGCTCCCGGCCGGAGGAAGAGGACGAGGGGTCGGCAAAGACGATGTTGCCCTTGAGTTTTTCGTTCAGCAGGGAGTTCCAGCCGGTCACTTCCACGCCCAGATCTTTAAGCATGGAGTTGTTGACGATGATGGTGTTGACGTTGATCTGAATGGCGGTGAACTTATCGTTTTGGGAGACGAACTCCTCCAGACAGTTGGCGGTGTTGGGGGAAACGTAAGGGGTAAGCTGATCTTCCAGCGCCTTGTATACGGCGTAGGAACCACCCATCATCACGTCGCCCTGAGGGTTGCTCGCCTCGGCAATGATCCGGTTCTGAAGCTCGCCGCTGCCGGCAGAGACAACTTCCAGCTCGATGTCGGGGTGCAGCTCGGACCACATCTTCTGAATCATTTCGTTTTGATCGGTTGCACCGGCGCTGTATACAACCAGGCGGTTAGTTTGTTCCAGCTCGGGTTCCGCGGCGGGCTGATCACCAGATGCTTCGGGGGCAGGTTCTGCCGCAGAAGCCGGTGCTTGGGACGGGGCAGGTTGATCGGGTTTGGATCCGCAGGCGCCAAGTGCCATGGCCAGTACCAGCGTAAGGCTAATCAGCGCAAAAAGCTTTTTGTTCACAGTAAAGTCCTCCTTTATTTGTTTTGGCTTATGCCAAACTAAAGCGTAAATTAGGTCATGGCTTGCATACAAGCATGGAAAGGCGGATGGATGATCCCCTGTGCAGATGAGGGTAGCCTGTCCTTTCCCGGGCAATCATGTAAGATGCCCCCCCACAAACCATGTTCGCCTCATATCTATAATGGCTTGTGGCGGGAGAATAAAAGCAATAAACCTTTGCTATTGTTATAGATATGACAGGCAAAGCAGGCTAATTTTTCAGAATAATGTCAAATAATGTGTCACAGGTACTTCTGGATTTTTGTGCAACTTCTTTCTCGTATCGCCAAAAATTAGTAATCGATTTCTGTCAAAAAACGTCCGTGCAGTCCATTTTCCTTTTGCGCCGGCCTTTTCGATAAAATGTGCATCAAAAATAGTAATCGCCGCAGCAAAATCTACCAAAACAATATTTTATAGTAGATTAGCACAATTTGGATGCTTCCAACATTTGCGATTTTATCTTGATGCAACTATTATACTGAATCACCTGACTTCTTGTCAATACTTAAAATTTATTTTTTTGCCTAAATTCCTTAAGTTGTTACAGAAAATTTTATAGAAAAATTTCTATCATTTTTCTACAAGTTTCTTGCATCGCCGAAACGGCTGTGCTATAATCAATTAAAAATCGTCTTTGAAAAGTGCAAAATGAATGAATGCAGGGTGTGATTGCAATGAAGCAACCCAATCGCTGTGGCAAAATTGTTATCAGCGATGTTGCCAAAACCGCACAATGTTCCACCGCCACTGTCTCGCGGGTGCTGAGTAACAGCGAATATCCAGTGAGCGACGAGCTGCGCCAAAGGGTTTTGGATGCTGTCAAAGAGTTAGGCTACTCCCCAAATCCTTATGGGCGTATTTTGCGGACCAACATTAATCCATCCGTCGGCATCATCATCCCCTCCTTTCAAAACCCGTTTTTTAGCCAGATCGTCATGGGAATTGAGCACATCGCCAGCAAGCGGGGATATACGCCCATGGTTTTTGCCTCCCAGCGGGACCCCAATCTGGAGCGAAAATACATCCGGGATATGATGAACAAGCGGATCAGCTGCCTGATGCTCTGCTCGGTGGACGACCACTCCGATGTGGTGGAGCAGTATATCGCCAAAGGCGGTCACGCCTGTGTCTTTGAATCCAACTTCCCTCCATTAGCAAGCGCGCTCAACGCATCGGCGGATATGTTTAAGGCGGCACAAATCGCAACGGAATATCTGATCTCTCAGGGGCATCGGCAGATCGCCTTTCTCACCCCTCCCCTAAGCCGTTCCTCCCGGCATCAGCGGGTGGATGGCTGCCGTTTTGCCATGGCGATGCACGGGCTGCAGTTTGGTGCCGACGATGTCATCACCGTCCCCTACGAAAACGATGTAGATGAGGGGCTTTACGAATACAACATCGGCATGGTGCTGGCCAAAAAGATGCTGCTCCACAGCAAACAGTATACGGCAGTTATCGCTTTAAACGATTTAATAGCCTGCGGCATTATTGCGGGGTTGGTCCAAAGCGGGGTGCGTGTTCCCGAGGACATCTCCGTCGTGGGGTTTGACGACATCCCCATTGCTATGATGGTTACCCCCCAGCTGACCACCGTTCGGTTATCAGGATATTTGGTGGGCCAGCGGGCGACGCAGATGATCATCGATGCCTATGAATCCAAGGAAAGCGGAAATCAAGTCACTCTTTCGGTGGCGCCAGTTCTGGTGACCCGCAATTCCGTGGCCAACCCCAAGGATGTTCGGCAGTCCATCAGGGCATAAGCTTCTGCTGCTCCATGCATGAGTGGTGAAAGCAACGATCAAACCCTGTGCTACAACGAGTAACATTGAATGATCGTATGATATGCCATAAAACGCAGATCCTTTTGTTTGGTTTGAACAGAAGAGCATACAAACAGCCTGCTATGCCTGAACTGTTCCAGAGGAAACGGACAGAAATAAAAAGGCCCTACCATAGAATAGCATTGAATTATGCGAGCTGGCATCGTTTTTGAAGCGGTGTCAGCTTCGTTTTTAGGCAAATACGCTCGTTGTTGAAATATT
>ENA-UOOR01005068-UOOR01005068.1-fermentation-metagenome-genome-assembly--contig:-NODE-5068-length-9970-cov-2.159556_pt1 | contig 9970 bp, 6 predicted proteins | sample MGYA00245780_ERZ724029 | MGnify/ENA primary metagenome ERZ724029 (study PRJEB28704, sample SAMN03018315) | fermentation metagenome | biome: anthropogenic terrestrial biome; feature: soil; material... | reverse complement strand
TCCCCCATATGTCCTTCTGCGCATCTTTGATTTTCAAAGCGTGTCCAATTAACTCAAATGCAATGGAGTCCGGCAGCTCAATCTCTTTTCGGACAAATCTGTCGCGTACAATTTTCCCTGTATGGTCACCTTCACCAAAGATTGAGCCAGACATATGTGTCACAATCATCAGATAGAATGGCTTGTAGTTCGCTAGCTCTGCTAATTTCTGAAACCCATCTAGCGAGGTACGATTCTTTTTAAAGTAGGCGGAGAATTCATCCCACACAAGAACGACAGCCTTAAGCTTGTTTTCATCAATAACGTCTGTAAGCCACTGGATCAAATCATCCATGCTTGTGGAAAGTGCTGTTATGCCTCGACTATCAGCAAGCGAAAATATGTCGCCGATTAGTGCATTTACACTAACATCCGGATTCTCCAGCAATGCTATTATGTCGATTGCAGACTTACCTGCAAAACTACCCAGACCCCGGTATTCTGGCAATGCAATGAGCTTATCGAAAAACGCCCTATTTGTCTCATCATGAAGCCAGGCAGCTACGCCGCCTCGTAGGGTATTCTCGCCTTTATATGAGATACCGGCTTGTCGAAGCGCGGCAGTAACGCTTTCGTAAATAGCCATGACAAGGGAGCGGTCACCATCAATGGCACCTGAGGCATACCGATATGCGGTAACAATCTTCCCCTGTTTGTGAGTCCGAAGCCTGCTCTGCAGATCATATTCTGCCCTCAGCGCTGGATATTCATGAAAATAAGCCGTTAGGTCTTCATGCGTGCAGTCCAACAGACTTTTGAGGGTCCAAGCGATTCGAGACTTACCGGTTCCATACGCCCCCTCAATCCATATGCCCTTCTTGTCACTGTTATTGCCTCGGGCAAGCATGCGTTCTGTCGCTCTTAGCAGCTCAACAAAAGTCTTGTGCGGAAACGTCTTTTCCCATTTGTTGGCTGGATCTTTGATGGAGCTCGGGTTAATCTCCGGCCAATACCCTTCGTCAACGTGGAAATACTCATTGTATTTGTTCACTCGTACAAGCCCCCCAACGGTGATTTCAGTTCCTATCCGAATGCTAAATCCACCCTAATCGGGCGCCTTCTCTCCTACCATATCAATGGCTAGGCTTACTAAACAGTCCGAGGACGTCTGCCGAAGCCTTATCTTCCCGAAGCGTAATTTTGTCAAGATCATGCGTAAAAGTAGCGTTAATAAAGTCGGGATACTTGGCTGACAATCCGTTCAAGAACTGTTCCATATCAGCACGATCACAACCAAAAATTCGTGTTGGACTTAGTCCTTCCGATTCAACTGTATGATCCAAAAGACGAGTTAGGGTGAATTGATAGTATCCACCGCATGCCTCTGCAAACTTGTATAGGGAATAAAGCAAAACACGGCCATCCTCAAGGTTAGATTTCGCCCTAGTAAGCGAAGAAATTGCTCTTCCTTTTCGAGAAACCCCAAAATTCAGTTTTGTACCCAGTGGCAGACCGGATAAGCGCCCAAAGGCCTTTACGACGGAGCTCGCGTCCTTCGCGCTAATGCCAAGCCCCGTTAGCATACTCTCAACACTTTTGCGTGGATAAGCCATACCTATTTCCAACTCCTCAATATACCATCTCACCTGGGGATTATTGTAAGCTAATTCGATTAATATTAGCCCCCATGCCTGTTCTGTCTCCCATCCGAGATCCGCAATCAATTCCGCGAACTCTGTCACCTGACCTTTATCCATCAGAGTTGCATCCGAGAGAAACCGCTTGAAGAAAGAGATCTGACTGGGTCCCAATGTATTGTTCGCAAAAAAGGCATTTTGCTTCTCGAAGAAACTCCGAACCCATTCGATTTTCGGTGCGTGATCCGCAAAAGTGTTAAGGCTTTTCATTGGCCTACCTCCGTTCTTGGGCAGCGCTCGTGAATGATACATAAGACACCCATGAACAATGTCATGACATCGCCCGCATTGAATACAGCCCTCGATATATAATCCTCTGTCAAATGATATGGCGCCTGTAGGGCAATTCACTTCACAGACACGGCATCCAACACAATATGCCGCCTTGCGAAAAACTTGCTTCAACAACTTGGCATGTTTGGTTTTGTCTGCGCTTAGCGGCACTTTAACAACGAGATTTCCGTCTCTCCCCTCAACCGTATAGGTGAACGGCGTATCGCCTACGGTTTTAACCCACTGACTCCAATCAGTAGTGGCATTTCTTACCTTAATGATTAGGGATCCATCTCTTACTTCTTCTTGATAGCGCGGAGAATTGGAAACTAAGTCGCGTCCATTTTTTCGCGCGATCCAACCTCCGCCCGTAATGTAGCTCTCAATCTGTTCGTCTTCAATCATCTCCCGGATTATATCGGTATACGTTTCGATTTCAGACGAGTAGGAGAGATTCCGGAAACTATCTGCCTTCCCACCGCTCATCGGGCAAAACAAACATCCCGCGCGCGCATTCCCCTTCTTATAAGCATTGTTGATAGTTAAAGCGTGGGCGTAAATATACAACCATACCTCCGCAGAGGTCCACTCTAGGATGGGATTATGCGAATACTGCCCCTTTTGCTTTTTGCCGTAACTCTCATATTCATAATCAGCCCGCGTCATACTCTCATGTGCGCGAACACCTACAAAGTCCATGCCAACATAATCGCTCTTTCCGAGTATTTCGCGGAGTCTCAGAGTCTGCGGCGCAGATTTGTGCACATAACAACACCATCGAAGAACGCGAGAGGGAGGGCCAAATAATCTCCAACTCTCCTCCGGCTTAAGATTCGCCGTAGCACGATAGAACTCAATCTCATTCGCCTTACATTCTCGTTCCACATTATCCACGACATCATAAGTGTCGGGAAACTCCATTCCCGTGTCACCGAAGACCACCATGAAATCTCCCTTGGGCAAGGCCTTCTTGACAAGATCAAGGAGAACAATACTATCCTTACCCCCCGAAAAGGCAACATGGAAGCAATCCAGTTTTTTTCGATACCGCTTGTAGACTTCATAGATTTTTTTAATCGTTACCTGCTCCACCACTTGGAGCAGCTCGCTGTTCTTCGCTACCATTGCCTCGATGTCAACCGGCTTCAGCGTTGCGCCGTCCGGTAAGATACGTTTGCCGTCTGAATCCAAGATGAAACTCAACTCAGGCACCTCATAAAGCGTGCCGCCTTTGGTCTTGTTCACCAATAGCAATTGGCCTCGGCCCACATATATGGTAGTTCATCTTGCTTGGCGTACTGGTAATGCCTATCTAGGCCAAGCAAGTCTAGTTCTTGATAATAAACGGGGCGGGGTTCTTTCGAGAATATGAGAGTGCTGTCGTTGAGAAGCAATCCTCCTGTTTCTGGATCATGGCTATATGCATACATTGCTCTAGATTCTCCTTGCTCTTATGGCCCGTGCCTTCTCTATGACGCCATTAATTGTTTTTTTGGTCTTAACCGCCACATAGCCGTTTTTCTGAAGATAATCACCCACCTTCTGCACGTTTAGCTCAACCGTGGACAAAGCTACGGCATAGGCGAGAGCCTCGGTGTAATCGGGAAAGCTCGAACGTTTTCTGACAATTGCACCGACGCTTTTGCTGTTTACCGATAACGCCATAAATCCGAAGCGCTTACTAAATCGCCGACAGTAACTCTCCAACAAAAACAAGTTCCAGCGATAACCATTAACGTATGGAAACGAGGTAAAGCTCTTTACAGACTGGAGTGGGATCACATCGTTGTGGACAAGCCGATTCAGGACGTGGTCTATAGCGTTGACACTAAAGTTTATCTCGCTGTCCGCAACAAATGTCCCCTTGTCAACTCGTATCATGTTATCACAAGCCACTTCTAAGGCTTGGCTATGTCCACGGGCACAGATCTCTTTCGCGAAATCCGTAAGCTGATCCATGGTCAACCTCGGTTGAGACACACAGTAATCCTTGAGCAAGGAGGTGATGGTCACCGAAGTACCTTTCTTCGTCACGATGTTCCCTCGTTTGGCATGTTGGTCGGAAAGGTATACCTCAAAAAATGCGGTTTTCACTGCAGATTCTGATAGATCTGGATTTAGTTCAAGGCTGGACGGAACATCAAACGAAGCTAAAGAAGCGTGCCCCCACCTGGATACTGCCCTTTTAACGATACCCCGTAGAGCACGACATTCAGCATCATCAAACTCAATCTTGCTTAGGTGAGCATAAACACCGGGCTCTACCCAGATAAAGCGAGGATTGTCCACCAAAACCTTCTTGATTCGCTCGAGCCCAACATAAGGCAGTTGTTCCTGGAACTGCTGGTACGTAAGGTATTTAGCCTCATAACAACGCAAGACCTCCGATTCAACAGATACTCCCCGTTCGGCCGCGAAGTGAGAGATAGAACAAGGAAGAGACGGGTATATTTCGCGAAGGACAGCCCGAAACAATTCGGGTGAAAAAACGTGACATGTTCTCAAAACGTCCGCATGGACTTCGCAGAATTCAGTATAGAAAAACATCTTGTGCCCGGCCGAGATAAGATCTCTGACCAACTTAACTAAGGTAAGTTCAGTGCTTAGAGACACGACATAGACCTTATTTTCGTGGTGAATTCCGATTGTCGACACAATCTCAGGAATGTCATCGTCCGCTAGCGCCAGTTCGGTTTTTGTTTCGTTTCTATAATATTCCTTAAGCTTGCTAATGTCGATAAGTGAGTTCGGGCGTATACCATTCGGAAATCGCTCGCCAATAATGCTCACAATACCTCGGCTTATTCCCGCATCAACGGTCTTTGGCTTATGGCTACCAACAAGAGGCTTTTCTGCTACCTTGGAGCTATGGCTATTGGGCCTGCAGGTAAGCTCCACATCGCTTAAAGGTATCCCGCAGTGACGAAGTAGATTGCGGATGATCTTGACGATAGTCTGCGTATTGTAATTCACATAAATCCATTTACCGTTTGAAAGCAAAGCGTGCCTATGCTTACCGTCCTGTTTTTTGAAGAAGCTCTGCATCCCATAAAGAGGTGTTCTTCCGAGCGATGCGAGGGATGGATCCTGCTCCGAGATAAAATGTTCAACAATAGCTATGAGCATTTGTGACCAGTTCTGCTTATGTGGAACAATAGCTTTCTCGTGTATTCTGCAACTGATGGGATACGTTTCTCCGAACTGTTCGGGATGATCAAAGTCAACCTTCTGCATGAACGGCAACGCTGCCCCGGCGGGCGAGTCCGGTGGTGCATTTTGCCTTGTAGCGGATGAAGGAAGGTTTCCCGTTGGCCTAGTTGCGCGCCCCAGGTATCTAAGTAGCCAATGCATCCCCATGGACAGGTAGCCACCGTATTCGTGATTCACGTGTTTGTAGTCTGGCGCACATCTGAAGGTAGCCCACAGGGCGCTTAACTCCTCCGCCGTGCTACATGCAAATACATTACGGACTGATGAAGAGTTCAGGGTGAGCCTATACGGCGCTTCGCACAAAGCACTCACATAGCACTGTGCGATAGCTTGCGAATCCAGCGCCTCAGTAGCCTTTACTTGAGTCATCAACCACACGACAAATTCACCCATACCCAGATGGGAAGCAGGATCCTCTCTGGGGCTGGCCTTTGTCTCAGAGTCACTTATTTCTAGTTGGCTGAGGGGCTGTTCGGATGCTTCCGTTATGGATGGTTCTGATAGCAAATAATAGACGATCTTACCTTCCGCTGTAGTTTCGGATCTGAACAGTTTCTCCGCCGAGCTATCTAGTCGGCTTGAACCGGAACACCCGCGTTCAATCTGCGTTTTCACAACATGCTGAGGATCCTTTGCACCAAACGAATACCAGTTCTGGTCCACAATTTTTTCGTATACTTCCTTTGCAGTCATGCCGCGCCCATGCGCTTCTTCTAGCGCCCTGACTGCTGCTTCCTTAATAGTCAATTGCCCTTTATCTGCTGGCGCCCACTCCAAAGCAGACCCGGATGGTATCAATCGGTAGGCTGTCGTACCATCATGGTACGTTGCCACACTCAAAACACACCCGCTTTCGCGCCTAAATCCCGCGGGATCAGCCCACAAGTCTTCAATTTCCTGCCTTATTACATCCCGCGGTTGTTTCCCCCACGGAGAAATGTCTCCCTCTGAAGCCATTGCGTCACAGATTTCGGCTAACGTCATTCTCTTTCGCGCAGTTTCCATAACACGAATAAGAGCCTCGCATAATGTTAACTCTGGGAAGGGCCTCTCTATCTCCCTGGGTGGTTCAATGGTTGCTTCGCTTGGTAGATTGGGTCCCTCAAAGGCCCCGTGTGGTTGCCCAGAAGGTGTATTTCTCGCCTTGGCAAGATCGGCAGGCGCAAGAGTATCTGCAGGTAGATCTTCGGTAGTTAAATCGGTCAAGAACTCCAAGAAAAGCTGTCCTGTCTCCACAAACCGATCGAATATTTTCCGATTGATCTCTTTGAAAGAGCTCTCCTTGAGTATTCTGGCGTAAATGGAGCTGAATTCCTCGTGATCAACAAATTCCCATAAGGCCTTCGAAACGATCTTGGTGCGCTTAAGGAATTCAGACACCCCATCCATACACGAAACATATATGTCGGGCGATGCCAAGGTGGGCCGCTTGGACAGCCACTTATAGAACTGCTCCTTAAGGGATGCGGACTCATCAGTAGCTAGTTTGACTTCATTCTTCCTTTTTCTGAAGAACCCTAGAAGTTTAGCCACTAAGACACCGCCCTCCTGTTCCCAATTTGACCACGCGAGTAAATATCTCGCAGAGCACCCTACGATCCGCTGAACCACTTCAACCCGCTGTAAGCGCTATCCCCTTACAGTACGCATCACCAGGCAGAACAGCGTCTCTGAAACATATCACCTATCGCCACCAGCCTAATAATCTAAAGGCGGTATAACGCAAAATGTGGTAAGCAACTCACATTCGGGGGGTTTTCCCCACTGATTACGACAAATCTCCACATTTACTTCACATTTACTTCAACACGGAGACCGGTTGTCCTGCCTTTTCCTTTTAATTGTTCGGTCCGGCTCTGGAGAGGCCCAAATTGGTACTCATCGAGCCGGGCGCGGCCTTTCTACCGTGGCGCCACTCCTACCTCTTACCGAAAAAAGACTGGGCATCCCAGTCTTTTCGCAGTCACGCTGTGTTACGCTAAGCTGATCTCAAGGATAGATACGGAAATGTCACGCTGGATTTTGGTTCAGGCGACTCCAGGCCACAACGGCTCATCCGAGTAGCCCTGATTCCATACCGACTTTTGCGCCAAGACTTGCACCTTGCCTTTCAATCCTTAAAGGATTCGCGCCTCCATCGCTACTTTGGCGGGATCAAGCGACAGGGGACCAGCGGCTAAACGCCGCCCGTTTTCCTGCTTCCAGGAGCCTGAAGGGCTACGCCTTTCGTGCAAAGGGGGCAATCCGTTGGATCATAAACTGCGATCTCCATCTGCACTAAGGAGTAAAAGGGAACCTGGAAATCGGCCGGCCCCCGACTGCGATCAACAAGTGCGGCTACCCCTAAGATCTGCGCTTTGGACCCCCTGGCCAAATCGACCACTTCCTGAACGGAACCACCTGTTGTGACTACATCCTCCACCGCCAGAACCTTTTCACCGGGCTCAAGGGCAAAACCTCGGCGGACGACCATCTTTCCATCTTGCCTTTCCGCGAAGATGAAGCGGCAACCAAGGAGACTGGCTAATTCGTAACCTACCGTGATGCCTCCTATGGCAGGGGCAATTACAGTTTCGATCCCGCCAGGAAGCTTCGGCAGAAGTGCTTGCATGATGCGGGAGGCCCTGGGATACTCAAAGAGTTTGGCGCACTGCATATACTGCTCTGAATGTAGACCGGATGTAAGCTGGAAGTGCCCGGTCTGCAAAACACCAAGCCTTTGAAACTCCTCAAGTAGCGCTTCGTTTGTCATACTCCCACCTCAATTTCTTCCACAATCGCCAGAAAAGCTCCATTGGGATCGGGGCTAGAGAGAATCGGGCGCCCGATTACCAAGTAATCACTACCGGCCCGGATGGCTTCGCCGGGTGTCATGGTACGTTTTTGATCCTGGATAGCGGAACCCCGGGGACGTACACCAGGTGTCACCGTCAAAAATTCTGTCCCGCAGAGTCCCTTAATGGCTTTCACCTCTAGAGGCGAGCAAACAACGCCGGCTAAATTGGCATCTTTGGCTAACTGGGCGTAGTTCAAGACGCTTTCCTCCACCGTTCCTGGAATGCCTAGCTCTCCGTTTAGCATCTGTTGATTCGTGGAGGTAAGCTGGGTAACCCCAATTAACCTCGTGTCTTCGCCAACAGCTTCCCTGGCCCTTTTCATCATCTCCAGGCCCCCTGCGCAGTGCAAATTTATGAGGTCGCAACCGGCACGGCTCAGACTGCGCATGGCGCCCGCGGCAGTATTGGGAATATCATGGACCTTGAGATCCAGAAATACTTTCAGACCCCGGTCTTTCAGAACATGGATCAATTCTGGCCCTGTACTATAGAAAAGCTCCATACCCACCTTGACAAAACGTACAGCTGGAAGCTTCTTGAGAGCTTCTTCCGCCGCCTTCCTACTCTCAAGGTCCAGTGCTACAATAATTCTCTCAGCCCAAATCACAAGGCACACCCCCGAATTTCGCTTATATTCTTGATTCCTTCTACTTCCATGAAAGATCTGAGCTCCGCGATAATCCTGGGGCAAGCCAAGGGATCGGTGAAATTGGCGGTCCCCACTTGCACAGCCCAGGCCCCGGCCATAATGAACTCGGCTGCATCGCGCCCGCTATAAATGCCGCCCAAGCCAATGATGGGAAGATCGACTTCTTTGGCCACGTCGTAGACCATGCGCACGGCCACAGGCTTAATGGCCCGTCCAGACAAGCCGCCTGTTCTATTGCCCAAGACGGGCTTTCTGGTCCTCAGATCGATTTGCATGCCAACTAAAGTGTTGATCAGACTGAGGCCGTCAGCCCCTCCACTAGCTGCGGCGATGGCCAAGTCCTGGATTCTGGCCACATTCGGAGAAAGCTTCACATAAAGGGGAAGGGTGCAGACTTTACGTACATCCTCCACCAAGGCCTGGAGCACCCGAGGATCAACCCCAAAGGCGAGACCGCCTAGCTGCACATTGGGGCAGGATACATTGAGCTCAATGGCCTGGGCCAGGCCCGCTTGGCAAATTCCACCAACCACCGCGCAGTAGTCCTCTGGGGTATCTCCCGCTACATTGACGAAAATCGGCACATCCTGCTCCGCCAACCAGGGGAGTTCCTCAGCTAGAACCTTGTCCACACCGGGATTAGTTAGGCCAATTGCATTGAGCATCCCGGCTGTAACCTCTGTCACGCGGGGAGTGGGATTGCCTAGGCGAGGATAGAGAGTTGTAGCTTTCACGACCACAGCTCCCAATTGGTTTAGGGGATAGTACTCACTGTATTCCTTACCAAAACCAAAGCAGCCAGAAGCGGGCATCACAGGATTTCTTAGTTTAAGATCCGCTAAATCAACTTGGAGATCTACAATCATAGCCGAATCTCCTCCCAGGGAAATACTGGACCCTCCTTGCAGATGCGTCGGACCCGGGAGGAGTCAGCGCTCTGGCAGGTACAACCCCAGCAAGCCCCTACGCCGCAAGCCATGCGCTCTTCCAGGGACACATAGCCTCTTATATTCCTGCCTTGATAATGCGACTTGAGGGCTTGGAGCATGGGTTTGGGCCCGCAACTATAGACGGTGGACCAGTATTGATCGGGGCTCAGTGATGCGGTGACAACACCCTTTTCTCCCAGGGATCCATCTTCTGTGCACACTGTCACCTGACCGTATGCCCCGAATTCATCCGTCCAGAAGGCATCTCCCTTGGTTCTAAAACCCAAAACGATATCCATGAGGACATTTTGAGCTGCCAATTCTCTAGCCAGTTGATAAAGGGGAGGAATCCCAACCCCCCCACCCACAATCAATACTTGGCCAGGCATCTCTGGA
>ENA-UOOR01005062-UOOR01005062.1-fermentation-metagenome-genome-assembly--contig:-NODE-5062-length-9975-cov-3.146976_pt1 | contig 9975 bp, 6 predicted proteins | sample MGYA00245780_ERZ724029 | MGnify/ENA primary metagenome ERZ724029 (study PRJEB28704, sample SAMN03018315) | fermentation metagenome | biome: anthropogenic terrestrial biome; feature: soil; material... | reverse complement strand
AACCTGCTGCTCATTCTGGTCGGTTGCGTCATGGACTCCGGCCCCGCTATCATGATTCTGACTCCGATCCTGCTGCCTATCGCCAAAAGCTTTGGCCTGGACCCCGTTTACTTCGGTGTTGTCATGGTCGCCAACCTGTGCATTGGTCTGGCCACTCCCCCCGTCGGCAACGTGCTGTACTGCGCCGTGTCCCTGTCCAAGGTTAAGCTGGCTGATCTGATCAAGGCCAGCCTGCCCTTCGTCGGCGTTATGTATCTGGTCCTGCTGGGCATCACCCTGTTCCCCGAGCTGATTCTGTTCGTACCCAATCATCTGGGCTGATACCTACCTCTTGAAATGCGCGGGTTTTCTATTATCCCGTTCATAAATATTTTACTTAGGAGGAAACACCATGAAAAAGAATGTTCTTGCACTGCTGCTGGCTCTGGCCATGACTGCATCTCTGGCCGGTTGTGGTCTGGCCGCAACCAAGGTCCCTGCCGGCAGCTCCGGCTCCAGCACTTCCACCCCCGCCACCGGTGAAGGCACCGAGGTTGGCCCTTACGGCTCCTCTGCCGAGACGCAGGGCAAAACCAACCCCATCGTTGTGAAGGTTTCCAACGGTGCCGGCGAGACCTCTCCCGGCGTCAAGGCTCAGTTGTCCGTGTTCGCTCCCATGGTCGAGAACAACTCCAAGGGCAACATCGGTGTTGAGGTTTACTCCGGCGCTCAGTTGGGCGACGATACCACGGCTACCGAGATGGTCGTTGCCGGTCAGTTGGAGATCAACAACACCTCTACCGCTCCCCTGGTGGGCTATGTGCCCGAGCTGGGTATCTTCGACATCCCCTTCCTGTTCAATGACGAAGCCGAGGCTGACAAGATTCTGGCTTCCGTAGTTGGTGACTACCTGAACGCCAAGCTGGCTGACAAGGGCATCATCAATCTTGCATGGAACGAAAACGGTTTCCGTGAGCTGACCAACAGCAAGCACGCTGTTGCTTCTGTTGCCGACGTTGCCGGCCTGAAGATCCGTACCATGGAAAACAAGTTCCATCAGGAGCTGTGGAACAGCCTGGGCGCTGCTGCCACCCCGATGTCTTCCTCCGAGCTGTACACCGCTCTGGAGCAGGGCACTGTTGACGGCGAGGAGAACCCCATTGCAAACTTCTATAGCTATCAGTTCCAGGAAGTCCAGAAGTACATCACCATGTCCAACCACATTTACAGCCCCTTCCTGTTCGACATGTCCAAGAAGATCTGGGACACCTATGATGCTGACACCCAGGCCATCCTGACCGAGGCTGCAAAGGCCTTCGGCGAAGAGGAGAAGTCCATCAACCGTCAGGCCGCTGCCGATAACCTGCAGTCCTGCATTGACGATTACGGCATCGAGGTCACTTATCTGACCGATGAGGCCAAGGCCGAGTTCGTGGAAAAGACCGCCCACATTCGGGATATGGTCGCTCAGGATACCGGCTCCGAAATCATGGACCTTTTGAACCCTGTTAAGAGTTAATGTTCACCGCTTCGTATGAAGCCGTTCTTTCGTAATCAGACTGGCCCGGCAAATGCCGGGCCAGTCATGAAAAAATGATAGGGTAAGGAGGCATTTCCTATGGAACAGGAACTCCATTTGAAAAAAGCGGAGGATCTGTATGCATACAGTTGCACCCATGGCTTCGGCAAGGGCTTGAACCGGGCATGGGGCACCAACAGCTTTCGCTTGGTGGAGCAGGCCATGGATGAAGATGAATTTGCCTTCCTGACTTTCATTGGCCTGCATCGATTCCACAGCATGTCCGCTCACCAGCGCAATTTCGCCTATGCAGTTACCAACAAGCACATTATTATGGCCAAGATGCGTTCATTCTGGCGCACTCGTATGGAAAGTGTCCCCCTGAACGCCGTTTTGAATTTGTCTTTTGACAATAACGCCTCTATCGGCATCGTCAAAATACTTCTGGCCAACGACGCAATCTGTGTCGGAATGTCGCAGGAAAGCATCGACGCACTCAGCAAAAGGCTCACCGAGCTCTTGCCTGTCATTCAGCAGTATGCGCAGCAGCTTCCCACAGCTGAAAAATGACTTTTTTATCTTGTACGTTTCCAAAACTTTAGCCTTGGTTGGATTAAATTTGAAAATTCCGGGCTTCGTCCCGCTTTTGAAATTGACACATTTATAAGGAGAACTCTTATGGAACGCAGCAAAAAATATTTAACCGGTCTCGGCAATCAATATTATCGCGCCACCTACAAATCAATGGGCTTCACCTCAGATGATCTGGCCCGTCCTGTCATTGGTATTGCAAACTCCTGGAGCGAGTCCGTCCCCGGCCATTTCAACCTGCGTCAGGTTGCACAGCGCGTCCGTGACGGCGTTTACCGTGCCGGCGGCACCCCCGTGGAGTTTGGCGTGATTGGCGGCTGCGACGGTATGGCAAACGGCCATGTCGGTATGCACTACATTCTTCCCCATCGCGAACTCATTGCCAACTCTATTGAGACGATGGCGCAGATCAATCAGTTTGATGCACTGGTCCTGCTGGGCTCCTGCGATAAAATTGTCCCCGGCATGCTGATGGCAGCCGCCCGTCTGGATATTCCCTGCATCGTGCTGCCCGGCGGTCCCATGGAGGGCGGCAAAGTGTTTGACGGCCGCGAGTCCGATCAGACCTCCAGCACCGAGGCCTACGGCATGCTCTCTGCCGGCAAGATCACTGAGGAAGAATACGTCTCTCTGGAAGATACCGCCTGCCCCGGATGCGGTTCCTGCTCCTATCTGGGCACCGCCAACACCATGTGCTCTCTGGCTGAGGCTTTGGGTATGACGCTCCCGGACGCCAGCTTAGCTCCCGCCACCTCTGCCCGCCGCCTCGCCCTGGCCGAGGAAACCGGCATCAAGATCATGGAGTTGGTTGAAAAAGAGATTACCGCCCGCAAGATCATTACCAACGGCAGCATCCGCAACGCCATTAAGGCCTGCATGGCCATGAGCGGCTCTACCAATGCCGTTATGCACCTAATCGCTGTCGCTCATGAGGCTGAGCTGGATATCGACGTTCTGTCCGAGTTCGACGCCCTCTCCCGCACCACTCCGCAGATCGCCAAAATGAATCCCGCCTGCAACTACAATGTCATTGATTTCTTCAAGGACGGCGGCGTGATGCGCATGATGCAAAATCTGACCCGCGAGCATCTGGATTACGATCAGATGACCGTTACCGCACATACCATTGGCGAAAATATCGCATCCCACAAGTATCTCTATCCCGATACCGGCCACACCATCCGCACCCTTGACGATCCCTTCGGTTTCACCGGTGGCATCGCAGTTCTGCGGGGGAACCTGGCATCCAATACCGGCATTACCAAGCCCGGCGCCTTTGACAAGAGCCTGCATCACTTTCAGGGCGAGGCTATTTGCTTCGATTCCGAGGAAGACGCCGAGGAGGCGATTTTGGCCGGCAAGGTCCACGATGGACATGTCGTGGTCATTCGTTACGAGGGCCCCAAGGGCGGCCCCGGCATGCGCGAGATGTACAAGGCCATGAAGTATCTCTATGGCCGCGGTCTGGCAAAAACCACCGCTCTGATCACCGACGGTCGATTCTCCGGCACCAACAACGGATGCTTTGTCGGTCATATCTCTCCCGAGGCTTCTGAGGGCGGCACCATCGCTCTGGTCCGTGACGGCGATCGCATTGCCATTGATGTCGAGGAGCGTTCTCTGAACGTTCTGGTTAGCGACGAGGAGCTGGCCGCTCGAAAGGCTGCGTGGAAGGCCCCCGCGCCCAAGTTCCCCCGTGGCTGGCTGAGCCTGTACTGCAAGCTGGCAGGCTCCGGCGCAGAGGGTGCTGTTATGGATATGAAGAAGCTGGAGAACCTGTAATCTCTTTCTAAATCATCTACATCAAGAAGCGCTGCGGCGGAGGCACATTCTGTGTCTCGTTAAGTCCTTTGCTGAGGGAAAGGCCGCTGTAAAGCGGCCTTTTTCCTTACCGCAAATTTCTGCTCCCACAACGCTTTCCCCCATTCTTTTGCCTTAAATCTCTGTTTTTTTGGCAGGACGCCCATACAGATATCACTTCCGTTCTTTTAATTACAACCGATATTTTTATGACGAACAACACAGGAGGATAATTATGACTATTGCAGAAATCAAGGAACAGGTCGATCACGAAAAAGTCATTGCCATTGTCCGCGGCATCAAAGCAGAACAGTGCATGAAAGTGGCAGATGCACTCTACGAGGGCGGCATCCGTCTGATGGAAGTCCCCTTCAATCCGAAGGATCCCTCTTCCGATGAGGAAACCGCCAATTGCATCGCTGCCATCGCCAAAAAGTACGCAGGCAAAATGCTGGTTGGCTCCGGCACGGTTTTAACCGTAAAACAGGTCGAACTGACTGCCCGGGCGGGCGGCGGCTATACCATCGCCCCCAACACCAACGCCGATGTCATCCGCCGCACAGTTGAGCTGGGAATGGTGGCAATGCCCGGCGCTATGACCCCCACCGAGATCGAGTACGCACACGAGTGCGGCGCAGAGTATGTAAAACTGTTCCCTGCCGCGAATTTGGGCGTGGATTACGTCAAGGCCATCCGTGCCCCCTTAAGCCACATCAAGCTGCTGGCTGTGGGCGGTATCAGTGAAAAGAACTTTGCTGATTTCCTGAAGGCCGGCGTGTCCGGCGCCGGTGTCGGCGGTAATCTGGCCAACAAGGCCTGGATTGAAGCCGGCGAGTACCAGAAGATTACCGAGGTGGCACGGCAACTGGTGGAAATTGCACACAACGCGTGAGAATCCAATTACTTGTTTGAAAAAAGGAGTACACCGCTATGAAAATCGTTACCTTTGGTGAGATTATGATGCGCCTGAATCCGGAGGGGTATCAGCGCTTTGTCCAGTCCGAAAAATTTGAGGCCACCTATGCCGGCGGCGAGGCCAACGTCGCTGTGTCTCTGGCCAACTATGGCGTTGATGCCGCATTCGTAACCAAGGTCCCTGCCCACGAGATCGGCCAGTGCGCCATTAATGAGCTGCGCCGCTATGGTGTTGATACCAGCATGATTACGCGCGGTGGCGACCGTCTGGGCATTTATTTCGTGGAGAAGGGCGCTTCTCAGCGCCCCTCCAAGGTCATCTATGACCGCGCCAACTCTGCTATTTCTCAGGCTCAGCCCTCTGATTTTGATTGGAAAAGCATTTTCAGGTGCGTTGATTGGTTCCACTTTACCGGTATCACGCCGGCACTGGGCGGCAAACTGCCTGAAATCTGCATGGAAGCATGCGGGGCCGCTAAAGAGATGGGCGTCACCGTCAGCTGCGATCTGAACTTCCGTAAAAAGCTGTGGAGCGGGGAGCAGGCCGGCGAGACTATGAGCAAGCTGATGCCCTATGTGGATGTCTGCATTGCCAACGAAGAGGACGCCAAGGATGTATTCGGTATTGCCGCGGCTGATACCGATTTGAATACCGGCAAGATCAGCCACGAGGGCTACATCAGTGTGGCCAAGCAGCTAAGCGAACGTTTTGGCTTCAAGAAGGTCGCCATCACTTTGCGCGGAAGCCTCTCCGCTTCTGTGAACGACTGGGCCGGCATGCTGTACAGCGACGGCAAGGCCGTCTTTTCCCCCACCTATCGCATTGATATCGTGGATCGCGTGGGCGGCGGCGACAGCTTCGGCGGCGGCCTGATCTATGCTCTGATGAACGGCTACGAAAGCCAGAAAGCCATCAACTTTGCCATCGCAGCCTCTTGCCTAAAGCACACCATCGAGCATGATTTCAACCTTGTTTCCATTTCCGAAGTGGAAAATCTGGCCAGCGGAAACGCTTCCGGCCGTGTCCAGAGATAAAACATCTTCTTGCAGTAAGGCTTTTAAAGCAGTCCTGTTGACACAGATACAGAAGGAAATCAGTAAATGACTGCCGCAGTTACAGCGTGGCTACGCTAATATACGTCATTGCATGACACTCTTTGACGAGAAGTGCCTTCCCCTCAAAGGGGGAAGGCACTTCTCGTCAAAGGGGGAAGGCGGCAATCATGAGAAATCATCATGCCTGCCGCCCTTGAAAACATCCTTATGCACTGCCATCTATGGCGGCGGGTTCTTTGACAATAGTTGCATCCATGTTTGCCGCTCTGTCCGGGTCCTCGCCCGCCGCCGGAACCATTGGCGTAATTATTCCTCCCAGCATTCCCTTTGTCATTTACGGCGTGGCGGCCCAGCGCTCCATTTCCGGTTTGTTTTTAGCGGGCATCATTCCCGGCATTATGATAAAGCATTGTGCTGATGGTGACAATTACTTTACCTCAAAAAAGCACAATTACGGCATCAAAAAGAAGTTTAAAGCAAAGAATCTTTTCGTCACCCTGCGTACCTCTATCTGGGCGCTGCTGGTACCAGTAATTATTCTTGGAGAAATTTACGGCGGTATCTTTACACCCACGGAATCCGCCGTAGTGGCTATTGTTTATTCCCTGATTGTGGGCTGCTTTATCGACAACATTTCCTCCTGCGTCATTCTGACGCCCATTCTGCTTCCCATTGTCACCGGCATCGGGATGAGTCCCATCCTTCGGTATTGTGATGACCGTAAACCTGACCATTGGATTCATTACTCCGCCATACGGCTGCAACCTGTTTTTTGCCTCGGCCATCTCCGGTGTTCCGGTTACAAAAATTGCCGCCAAAATTTTGCCCATGATTTTAGTAATGATCGACGTTCTAATGCTGCTGACGTTTGTTCCCGCATTAAGCAGCGGCATTTGGGGATGACCCGCCTTGTTCCCGATCATTCTTAGGTGTGTACATCCGTGCCGTAGTCTCGTTTTTATGATGTACTCCGTGCAAAAGTCCCGGCGTGTTTCAACACGCCGGGACCTTTTTAGAAACCCTCATTCTTCGCGCGGATAAACCCATGCAGCGCACGATACAGCGTCTCCGGCTCGATAGGCTTGGCCAGATGGGCATTCATGCCCGCCGCCAGGCTCTTTTCCACGTCGTCCTCAAAGGCGTTGGCAGTCATGGCCAAAATGGGCGTTCGGGCAGCGTCCGGCCGGTTCATTCCGCGAATGGCGGAAGCGGCGGTCAGCCCGTCCATCAGCGGCATGCGAATATCCATCAGCACCGCGTCGTAATATCCCACCGGAGACTTTTTAAACAGCTCCAAAGCTTTCAGCCCGTTGATGGCGGTATTCACCTCAAAGCCCACCCGCTCCAGCAGCTTCACGGCAATCTCAACATTCAGGGGATGGTCCTCCGCCAGTAAAATACGGCGCCCCTTAAAATTGTGGGTCTCGGCGGCGGGGTGGGCTTTCGGCTGCGCTTTGCCGGAACAGGCCCGCGCAAAAGCGGACTCCAGCGTGGAGCGGAACAGGGGCTTTTCCAGCAGCTCGTCCACACCGGCGGCCCGGGCCTTCTCCTCAATACTGCCCCAGTCATAGGCGGTCATCAAAAAGATAACAGTTTCCCGCCCTGCCAAAGCGCGCAGCCGCCGGGCCGTCTCCACCCCGTCCAGCCCCGGCATCTTCCAGTCCAGAAAGACGGCGGAAAAGCATTCGCGGCACTCCATCAGCGCCTTTGTCCGGGCGATGGCCCGCGATCCGCTGTCCAAGCCCTCGGCGGCGGCGCCCATCTCGCGCAGCATCTGCACCGTGCTTTGGCACACGGCCGCGTCGTCGTCCACCACCAGGCACCGCATCCCCTTGTACGGAAGAAACGCTTCCTTTCGGGGAGTCTCCTCCGGACCCGCCCCCAGCCTTACATCCACCGTGAACTCGGACCCCACCTCCGGAATGGAGCGGACGGTAATGTGTCCGTTCATCATGTCCACAATGTTTTTTGAGATGGCCAAACCCAGCCCCGTACCGCCGTAGGCAGTGGTGGAGCCGCCGCTCTCCTGGGCAAACGCGTCGAACACCCGGGGCAAAAAGCCCGGATCGATGCCGATTCCGGTATCCCGGATGACAAAGCGCAGCGTGGCGTCGCTCTTCCCTCGGTTGATCTCCTCCGCGGAGAAGGTAACTTTTCCGCCCTCGGCGGTAAATTTCACGGCGTTGGTCAGAATATTCACCACTACCTGCTGGAGCTTCATCTCATCGCCGGTGTAGCGCTCCCCAAGCCCGGGACACAGGACGCACTCGAACTCCACGCCCTTCTGCCCCGCCTGCGCGCGGATAATGTCGGCGGTGTTGCAAATCATCTCCTTGAGAGAAAAAGACTCATTTTTCAGCAGCAGCTTTCCGCTTTCGATACGGCTCATGTCCAGAATATCGTTGATGAGCGACAGCAAAAACCGGGATGAAACGCCGATTTTGGCAAGGCACTCCGAAATCTCCCGCCGGTCGTCCCCGGCGGAAGCGGCAATGGACGCCATGCCAATGATGGCGTTGAGCGGCGTGCGAATTTCGTGGCTTATGCGGGAGAGAAAGTCGCTCTTGGCAAGGTTCGCCTGCTTTGCCGCCTGAAGGGCGGTGAGCAGCGCCTCCTTCTGGCGCTGTTCGTTTTCAATAATATCGGTGATGTCCACCCTGTTGAGGCACACATGTCCGGTGATTTTGTCGATGTATGACAGACTGTATTTTTTATACCGCAGCCGCCCGGTTTCCTGATTCGGCACCGTGAAAGAATAGGACGCGTTTTCCTCCAGCCGGGCACGGATGTTGTCAAAATCCAGCTGCCTGAAATACTCCGCTCGGGACCCCTCCGGAATCGCGGCGGCGGAGGCCCTGCGAAACTCCAAGTAAAATTCGCCCGTGTCGGGAAGGCCCATCACGTCCACCTCACCACGGGCGGCTACGTGATAGCGGTTGTTTTCAATGTCCACGTCCATCAGAAAATCATAATCCATAATGGACGCCTGCTCCAAAAGCCTGCGGAAAAGCCACTCCTCCGTAATGTCGAAGCTGTAAATAAACAGGGTCAGGTGGCTGGTTTCCGGGGTGAGATAGGTGCGGCCCACCGTCCGGCACCAAATCATTTTTCCGTCCGGGCGGCAGCGGCGGTACTCCACACTGTGGTCCGTCTCGCCGCCGGCATAGGCCTCCATCAGGCGGCGGCGGGAAAACCGCTCCAGAAAACGGGCCGCATCCTCTTCGGAAGCGGCGCTGGCGGCTATGTAGCGCATGGCCTCGTCCACGGTGGCAGCGGCAAAATAGGCCGCCGTGGCGGAGCCGCCCAGTCCGAAATAGGACTCGAAGGTATCCTCCGTCAAATCCGCCAAGGCCTTTGCAATCAGATTCGGGGCCGCCAGCTCCGTGGCATGGTCCGATTCCCGCTGGAACCGCTTGCGGACCCGGGCCCGTTCCTCCACCTGCTCGGTAACGTCGGTAAGCATACAGAACAGCACGGGCTCGCCACCGTCTGTTCCAACCGTAATGTGCCCCCGCAGAGCAATCCAGATGGCCTCGCCGTCCCGCCGGTTCAATCGGCATTCGGTATATACGCTTCCGGCGCCCGCCTCCAACTGCGCACGAAAGGCCGGGAGAACTTTTTCAGCGTCCTCCGGCTCCAGCAGGGCGGTCAGCCGGTTTCCCGCCAGCGCCAGCTCTTCCGGTCCATAGCCGGTGATGCCGTACAGCACGTCGCTGGTGTCCAGCACTTCCAGCCCCTCGGCATAGCGGCAGCGCAGCACCGCGCCGGGTATGGTGTTGAGCAGTTGGCGCCGGTCTTCCTGCGCTATGTGCAGGGCGGTGATATCCACGCACACGGACATAATTGCAGGCTTCCCGTTTTCCGCCGTGACGCTGCGGCCAATGTCGTGCACCCAGATGTACTCGCCGGTTTTCTTCCTCATCCGGTATTCCACCACGTATTCGCCGCTTTTGGCAATCTGCCCCGTGATCCGGTGTGCCACCCCGGCCCGCTCCTCCGGATGGATACCGTTTAATATAAGGCCCGCGATGTCGGCCACAAACTCTCCCTCGCTGCTATATCCCAGATAGTCCAGCATCCGCTGGTTCACAAAGTAAAACGGAAAGCCCGGCTCC
>ENA-UOOR01005060-UOOR01005060.1-fermentation-metagenome-genome-assembly--contig:-NODE-5060-length-9979-cov-2.120617_pt1 | contig 9979 bp, 8 predicted proteins | sample MGYA00245780_ERZ724029 | MGnify/ENA primary metagenome ERZ724029 (study PRJEB28704, sample SAMN03018315) | fermentation metagenome | biome: anthropogenic terrestrial biome; feature: soil; material... | reverse complement strand
AAGAATTAAAACCCAATCCTTTAAAGGTGGAATAAATAATGCTTGGTATTTCAGCGTCATTAATCAAACTGAGTTTATTCAAACCGATAATATCGATGTCACATTGGTAAAATTCACGAAACCGCCCTTTCTGGTTCCGCTCGCCCCGATAAACTTTTCCAATATGATAGCGCCGGAAGGGAAAAGCAAGATCCGCAAAATGTTGGGCCACGTAACGAGCGAGCGGGACCGTTAGGTCGAACCGGAGGGCCAGATCATTGTCGCCCTTGGTAAACCGGTAGACCTGTTTCTCCGTTTCCCCGCCTCCTTTAGCCAATAAAACCTCGGCTTTTTCAAGCAGCGGAGTGTCCAAAGGAATAAACCCGTACCTTTCAAAATTGGCGCGGATTGTATCCATCATTTGATTGAAAGCGATCTGCTCTGCCGGTAACAATTCCATAAATCCGGGCAGAATCGAAGGTTTGGTTATTTGGTGGTCCATTTCGGTCCCCTCGCACTTTTATAGTAACTACTTTGATGAACTAGGACGAACCACTAATGCACACGAATTCACACTAATAATCCTGGTTAATTATTGAGTTAAAAACCGGCCTCTTTATTTCCTTAAAGGTCAAAGATGTTATGATAGGACCAAAATTATGACAATTTTTAATTTAATTCGCGTGTATTAGTGTTCATTAGCGGTTTCGGTAAATTACCCTGTTTTCATTCTTTCACATGCCCCGGCCGGCCGGGTTCAGGCTACTCCCTTACTAGTTCCGCCGCAAACTTCGGTAGCTTAAAAGCTCCAAAATGAATCTCGGGCGTATAATATTTGGTATTGATCGCCTTAATCTTAGTCTGGTCGACTTGTAGAGGATCCCATTTCTTACTGGCGATCGTAAAACTCCATAAACCCGACGGGTAAGTGGGAATGCTTGCCAAATAAAGATATTTGATGGGAAAAACACCTTCTAGATTCCGATGAATCATTTGAATTACATCCTGGTTCACAAATGGCGACTCACTCTGGGCCACCATGATTCCGTTCGGAGTCAACGCCTCAAAGACGCTTTGGTAAAACTCGCGGCCAAAAAGCCCCACCGCCGGGCCGATTGGTTCGGTAGAATCGATCAAAATCACATCATATTTCCCTTTATGGTTACGGACATGCTCCACCCCATCACCAATAGCCAAAGTAACCCGCGGGTCCGTTAAAGCCCCGGCGATACTGGGCAAGTACTGTTGACTGACCTCAACTACACGGCGGTCAATTTCTCCTAAAACCGCTTCTTTAACCGTCGGGTGTTTGATTATTTCCCGGATGGCGCCGCCGTCTCCACCCCCAACCACCAGTACCCGTTCCGGATGAGGATGGGTATTCAGAGCAATATGGGTGATCATTTCATGATAAACAAACTCATCCAACTCGGTAGTCATTACCATACCGTCCAAGACCAACATCTTCCCGAATTGAAGAGTATCGATAACCGCTAAATCTTGAAAATCCGTCTTTTCAGTATGGAGAGTCTTACTTATCTTGCAGGAGAAACTCAGCTGCGGCGTTTGTTTCTCAGTGTACCAAAGTTCCATTCTATTTTAGCTCCTTATTTTTAAGTAAGATGAGACCGGAGTCGGTCGCCTGGAATCGAAAAAGCTAGGCTCTCCTATTATTCCGATAACCAATCCCGTGCCCTATTTAAAATTGATTATACCAAAATCCACCAACAAATATTATTAACAATATCCTAATAATTAAGCAAGCGGCTTTACTATCTTGACGCTGTTAAAATAATCAGCCCAAAGGCCAGATTATTAAAGCTTTGCCACTGTCTACTGACTCCTGGCTCCTGAGCGCTTCTTAAATCAAACCCGCTCGCACAAGATATTCATCAAATCTTCTGCGGTTGCCTCCCGGGGATTGGCCTTCATCGAACCGGATTCGAGGCTTTCTTCAATAATCTTCGGAAAATCCGCTTCCTGAATCCCCAAACTGCCGATCTGACCGGGAATGCCTAGTTTTCTTAGCAGACCCATAATATTTTTGATGGCAAAAGCTCCGGCGTCAATCGAATCTCCCCCCGGCAATTTTGCCCCGAGGGCTAAAGCGATCTTAGCGAACTTCTCGTGGCTGACCGCCAGGTTAAACCGCATCACCGGTACGAGTAACACTGCGCAGACTAAGCCATGGGGTTTTCCAGTCCTGATCCCCACCGAATGGGCCAGGCCATGAACAGCCCCCAGTCTGGCAACGCTTAAAGCGATTCCTGCCATTAGACTTCCCATCGACATTTCGGTCCTGGCCGTCACATTATGGCTATCCTGATGGACCTGTAATAGGTTCTTACCAAGGAGCTCGATGGCAGCCAAGGCGTAGATATCGGTTAAAGCATTGGCTCCCTTGGAAATATAAGCCTCAATTCCTTGAACCAAAGCGTCGGTCCCTGAATAGACCGTCACTAAATCAGGAGCGCTAAAGGTGAGTTGCGGGTCGACAATTGCTATCTTGGCGGCTAGCTTCGGGTCGCGGATTGATTGTTTGACCTTGCTTTGCCGGTCGGATAATACGGCGTTAAAAGTTACCTCCGCTCCTGAACCGGCAGTTGTAGGAATGGTTACTAGGGGAATCCCTGCTTTTTCGATCAGTCCGCCCTCAAAATAATACTGCGCATCCTGTTGGCAATGGTATAACCCGGCAATCACTTTAGCTACGTCCATTGCGCTACCGCCTCCCAGGCCGATCACCCAATCCGCTTCCTCGCTGCGGGCCATCGCCAATCCTTTGGCAGCAGTCTCCAGGGAAGGCTCCGGTTCCACTTCCGAAAAGAAGACCGGGGCAAACCCCGAACCCCGTAATAATATATTGACTCTTTGCAACACTCCATTGTCGATTACTGATTGTTTCCCGGTAACAATCAGAACATTTTTTCCAAAATCTTTAGCTTCATTGGAAAGCTCCCGTAAGGTTTCCATCCCAAAAATGATTTTGGTCCATAGTTGAAATCTTTGAATATTGGGAAGCATATCAGCACCTCCTGTTTGCTATGCTCCACTCATGAATCATGCCAAGCTTGTTTTACCACTTGAGCGATATCAGGCATTGGCGCGCTATTTTCACGCCAATGGCCTAAAAACTCGATATTCCCTTCCGGGCCGCGGATTGGTGAAAAAGTTAAGTTAGTTAGATGCCAGCCTTTGTGAGGAGCGTCTTCGGCCAACCTTTTTAAAACCTCCACATGAACAGCTTGGTCGCGAACGACTCCTTTTTTACCGACTTTTTCTCGTCCCGCCTCGAACTGAGGTTTAATTAAGGTGACCAGATCTCCGTCAGGTCCGATTAATTCTTTGAATTTAGCCAATACTAAACCCAAAGAAATGAAAGAGAGGTCCGCCGTGATCAGGCTGGGAGGGCTCTCCAATAAATCTTTGGGGAAATATCGGATATTCTTGCGTTCCCAGACGGTAACCCTAGGGTCTCGACGTAGTTTCCAAGCCAGCTGCCCATAGCCGACATCGATGGCGTCAATATGGGCCGCTCCGGCTTGTAGGAGGCAATCAGTAAACCCACCGGTGGACGCGCCTGCGTCAAGACAAAATCTCCCTTCTATCTTCAGGCCGAAGGCGCTGATGGCTTTTTCCAGTTTATAACCGCCGCGACTGACATATTTTTCATCCATAGCGGCGATGCTAATTTCGTCCTCTGGCGCTACCTGTTGGCTGGCTTTTTCAATCCGTTTTCCATTAACCCAAACCTTACCGGCCATAACAGCCCGCTGGGCTTGTTCACGGCTGGCGCATTTTCCTTCTTCCACCAACCGCAGATCAATTCGTTGCTTCAAATCCCACCGCCGTCAATGCTGATCATTTTAAGCATTTATTTTATTACTTAAATGTTGATTAACTTCTAATCGAATATTCCCAATAATCATTCCCATACCAAGCGCCAATAAAAAGGGGTTAATTAATAAGCCGACTATTGGTAAAAATTTAAGCAGCGCGAGAAATAAACCACCCAAAACAATCATTAAAACCGGGTTCAATTTCGACTTAAAGATTAAACGGCCAAACCAGAGGTTAAGCGGTATCCCCGCAAACAGGATCAGCAATAAGTAAAATAGCGCCAACAGGATCGCCAAAGGAAGGCCGACAATGGTGATGGTTAAAATAATTGCTAAAATGGGCAAACCTATCAAGCCGATTAAGCCCCACAACAAGCTGCGCCGAAAATTAACAGTGGAAGGCTCGGTAATGTTCCAAGCCGTCCTCGGAAATATCCGATATAAAACCAGGCTGGTTAATAGCGAGCCCAAAAACCAGATAAACGAGAAAATCGCGGCGCCTTTTAAGATCGCCATTTGATCTTTGAAGGGTTTTTGTTGCTGGAATCCCCCATTAAGGCTGATGCCTTCAAGCTTAGCCGGGTTACTGTCATATCCGGTCGAGTCAATGACTTTTCCGGTGACGGTCAACGGTGGGACCCACTTAACCCGAGCGCCGCCGACACGTACCTCCCCGTTGATCTCACCGCTTAGTTTGGTTGAAATAGCGCTGTTTATTGAAACCGGACCGCTGATCCTCCCCTTCAGATCAACTTCGGTAAAACGGCCTAAAATGCCTTTCTCAACCATCGAATCCCGTTCGGTGATTAATTTAACCGCCAAAGCGGTAATACTCCCCTTAATTACTCCATCCTGATGGAGATGGGCTTCGTTGATGAAACCTCGTATACTGCCGCCGACTATTCCGCTATTGCTTAACTTTCCGGTTACCGCGCCTAGAATGCTGCCGTCAATTCTACCGTTAATAATTACCTCTTCACTAAAAAGAAGCAAATCGCCCTGAATAGTCCCGTCAATTTCCAATCGTTCGCCGCTGAAGATCAAATCGCCTTCTATTACTTGATCCTTAGCCAATTTAAAGACATCGCTCTCTACCTTCCAGGGACCGGCTTGGGTTGGAATTCCAAAATTCAAAACTCCACCTAAAAGCGCTATTATAATTAAGGAGATTTTAATCTTATTCATACCTTCACCTTCCTATAGATTAACGGTTATCAAATCCCGATCCATCAGGTCCATACATTCTTTCAGTTTGGCGCTGAGGATTAGGTCTTGCCCGGCGCAAGCCGCTTTAATCTGGCGCATAACATCAATACCTCTCCGGAACGCTTGAACAATATCCCCTTCTTGAATGCCGCCGGCCTCCTTCAATAAGTCGGGAAAGGAGCTCCCTTTACTCCACAGATAAGCCAAATTGGAAATACTGGGATGAAATCCAGCATCCCGCTCATCTACGCCGTAACGGTAGATCAAGTTCCGGATGATGGTTTTGACAGGTTTGACGTCAAAGGGGAGATTTTTGGGATAAAACTCTCCCTTGCGCGGCTCATAATCGATGGCCACGATCAGCGCGTTCAATTGGTCTCGGTCCAATTCATGAAAGATTCCGTTAAAATACAGTTCCGTGACGAGCAGTTCCTGGGTATAGATTTGGGCGGCAAACTCCCCTCTAGGAAGCAACCGGCCTTCTCGAATGTAATCCAAATCTTCCAGAATCTCAGTTTTTAGTTGTAAATCGCTATTAAACCGGCCTGAAGTAATAATCCGAGCGGTCCTTTCTTGGAGTGAACTAACTCTATTATTCAGCTCAGCCCATTCCAGAATCTGACTTTCGCAACTTTTCTGACGCGCCGGCAGGCAAGCCGCCGGTTTAATATCTTGTAAGTATTTCATCAGTTCATTGATTTCAGCGCTGATCGCCGTCCGGGCCCGTCCTTTGATAAACCGAGAACGGCGTTGTTTTTTCTTCAGTTTTTGACGCAATTTATAATAGACTATCGGGCATTGGGGATTTTCCCGTTCCATACATAATCCGGAACTCAACTGGTTTAACTGTTGCGCTTCCCGGGCCAGTTGCCGCTCAAAATGTTTTTTATCAATCCGCGCCTGATAGGTAGCGAAGTTTTGGTTCAAAATCAGGGAGATCTCTTCCTGGCCATGGTTGCGATTGAGATTTAAGACCGAATTGTAAGTCAGGTTAAACTGGCTTTTTAAGGGTTCAATCTCATCCTGTTTGGTGCTGGGAAACTCCTCCGGCCGCAACATGCGTAAGTCGGCGAGAATATAAACGGTCCCCCGGAGGTCGATGCCCCGCCGCCCGGCCCGGCCGGCCATTTGAAAATATTCCAAGTTAGTCATGGGCCGGAAGGTAATCCCGTCGAACTTGGAAGGGCTGTCGAAACAGACGGTTTTAACGGGATAGTTGATGCCCACCGCAAAAGTCTCAGTGGCGTACATCACCTTGATCAGGCCCATCCCGAACAAAACTTCGACGATTTCTTTCAGCCCCGGCAGCAGCCCGGCGTGATGGTAACCAATTCCTTTAGTCAGCAAATCCCGGGCTTGGATCACTGTTTTTAAGGAGCCGATACCGTATTCCTCGATTAGACGGTCACAAACTTCCTCTGCCCGGCGGGACTCGTCCTCGCTCAGGAAACTCCTTTGATACCCTAATTCCTCCGCTTTTAGCTGGCAAAGCCTGCGGCTGAAGACAAAATAAAGACAGGGCAGCTCTTTGTTTTTACCGACGTACTTGATCAAATCCGAATGGGTCGATTCCCATTTGCGTTTGTCGGACCCGACCAGGAGGCCCTTGAGCTCCAACTCCTGCCGGTAAGCGAGGACTTGTTTAAGGGTGCTAGGGCCCAAATGTTTCTCGAAAACGAAGTGTTCCAAGGGGACCACTCGGTCCTTTTTGAAGATCACCTTTACCTCATGGCCTTTAATTTCTTTAATCCAACCCGCCAATTCCAGAGCATTAGGAATGGTCGCCGAGAGGCCCAACAATCTCATGCCTGACGGCATGAAAATGATCGATTCCTCCCAGACGGTCCCCCGCTCCTCATCGGAGAGATAATGGATTTCGTCGAAGATGATATGGGAGATCCCTTCTAAACGCTGTTTGTCCTGATGCAAAATGTTCCGAAAGATCTCCGTGGTCATCAAGGTGATCTCCGCTTCGGCGTTGATAACCACGTCTCCGGTGACGATTCCCACCCGCTCCGGTCCGTAAAGGGCTTTAAACTCCTTAAACTTCTGGTTGGACAGGGCTTTAATGGGGGCGGTATAGATAATCCGGTCGCCCTTAGCGATAGCCTGGTCGATCAGGTAATCGGCGATGAGGGTCTTCCCAACCCCGGTCGGGGCCGAAACTAAGACCGAGTTCCCTTTTAATAGTTCAGCGATGGCTTGCTGCTGAAAATCATCCAGTTTATAATCGCGATAATACTCCGGAAGCTGCATTCTGGCTCCTTATTTTGAAATTAACTTATGTTTATTCGGGATTCGAGAGGCAAAATCCTTCTCTTATAGAGGATGAAAAAATTATGATGCATGTTTGGAAATTTAATTCCACTAATACTATTAAAAGTATGACTCTTTTAAGGTTAAGCGATTCAAGAATGAGGCGCAGTCCGACCTCGAAAAAATACAATTTATTAATATTTTAATAGCTAAAATTATTCTCTTAATAGCTAACCCAGTTTGACAAAGTAGCTAAATGTATTTTATAATTTAGTCGTAATAAGGGAGGTGTCATGATGCGTGTCAATACCACTGACTTACAAAATGCTTTTGGCAAATACCTTTCCCTGGCAGAGAAGGAAGACATTGTTGTTACCAAAAACGGAAAAAGCGTCGCCAAGCTCATTCATTATACGGAACCCGACCATTTTCTCCTTCATGAAGAAGCCGGGGAATATCTAACCTCGAAAAGAATCAGCTACGAAGAATATCTGACTCTGGTTAACTCATCCGACCAAAGGTACGAACTGATCGACGGCGAGATTTACCTGCTGGCTTCCCCTAGTTTCCGCCATCAGATTGTTGTCAATGAAATTGCCGGGAGTTTTTATAACTTTTTCAAAGGAAAACCCTGCCGTTCTTTAACAGCCCCCTTGGATGTGAGACTTTTCGGTTTTGCCACTAAGTTTGAGGAAGATCCCAATGTGGTCCAACCGGATCTGATCGTCATTTGCGATCTAGACAAAGTCAATGCCGATCACAAGTACGAAGGGGTACCCTCTCTGGTTGTGGAAGTATTGTCGCCTTCGACCAAAGGCAAGGATATGGCCATTAAATTAAACCTTTACATGAAAAGCGGGGTTTCCGAATTCTGGATTGTGGATCTGGAAGGTAAAAGAATTATCCAATATTCTTTTTCGGAAGAAAGAGATATCAGGAGTTTGACTGTACTCAAGGAAGAAAATACGGTTCGGTCTACTATTTTCGAGGGACTGGAGTTGCATTTGAAGGATATTTTTAATTCCGTTTAGTAAGTTTCTAGTTACCGGTTCCCAGTCCACAAACTCTAACTGAATGATAAAAGTTTTAGTTTGTTCCCAGTTCACAGCTGGAGGTTGGCTCCGAGGGCTAGTTTACAACCGAAAGTTGAGCTCTGTCGCTAGTTGCCAATTAAGAAGCAATTGTCTAAGTAGTGTGGATTGAATCGGTGAACGAGACCCTCGGAGCATCTCCCGAATTGTTTGTAACTGGGAACTGAGAACGAGACCCAAATACATCAGCCCGATTTATTTAACTGGAGACTCAGTCAATAATGGCAACTCTTTTAATGAATTAATCACCAGATTAGGGTTCTTAGCCCGGCCAAATCCATAGGCGGCGTGGATGAAGGCGTAGCCTGCCTTACGGGCTGATTCTTCGTCGAGATCCGTGTCGCCGATATAAGCCGGTTGGCTGAAACCATGAGCCTGCCTTAGGTTTTGCAGCATTTCCGCCTTATTTAGCTGGGAATTGCCGAAACAGTCGGAGCCTTTGAAGAACCCCTTGACGCCGGATAGTTCAAAGAAGAGCTCCAGATACCATCTTTGGCAGTTACTGACCAGATATAAGTCATAGCGCCCGGCCAAGGCCTCTAGGGTCTCCGGGAGAGAATCGTAAAATTTCCCGCCCTGTTTCTTGATGGCCGCCTCCTCGAATGGGTCCATTGCTTCCAAGATTTTTTGATGGTATTCCGCTTCCTCCGGAAGTAATAGCTCCACGCATACCGGAGTTGGTTTCCCGACCACCCTCCGGATGTCGTCGCCGGTGACTGTTTTAGTGATCCCTAGTGAGCGCAGGCTATCGTTCCCCCCGGCGGCGCAAGCCTCGGTCACGTCCCATAAGGTCCCGTCCAGATCAAATACCAAAGCGTCATAGTTCATTAGCGAGCTCCTTGTCTGTTGATGATCATTCCCTTATTCGGCAAGGACTAGAGATTACCTGTAAAAATTAGAGTTCACAGTTTACAACTGTTGGTTGAGCTCTGTTAAGTGGAAGAGTAACCCTAGCCGTTGATCAGTTGTTGTTAGACCTTTGGGTCAGGCATATCCTTAAGTTCCGCTATTGCGCTTCGAATTTGTTCCACGCTGAATTTATCACCTTTAATATTTTTCACTCCAGCTAAAACAGCCGAGTCATCATATTTTTCTCCACTACGGTATAAATCGGCGGTGACAAAATCCGTGGTCGTGAGTACTTCCAATTCAAACGCGCTTAAATTAGCGAATTTTTCAATGATCCGATTAATAGCTTCTATTTGTTGATCGTTTAATAATTGGTCTTGAGATTCTGCCATTAATGTTTCGGCAAATTGGGTCATGTGGATTCGCTGGGTCATCCCATCCGGAATGATTTCAATAGCGCCTTGCATGGCCAAGCTATGGGTGGCATAATCAAGTTCGGAACTATAAGGCCCGTAATAGTGAATTCCATATTTAAAACCAAGGTCGATTCCCTGACGCTGAATTAAATATACTATTTTTTGAAGCTTTTTTTTCCCGGGATGCTTATATTGAGAAATTTTTTCGATGATGGGGAGTAAATTGACAACACTACCCATAACTAATCCTCCTTTTATTCATTCATTTCTTTCATTCGCTGTTTTACATAAGAAGTCGCTTCCTCGGCCAGATCTTCATGAGCATATATTCTTAAGATATTAA
>ENA-UOOR01005059-UOOR01005059.1-fermentation-metagenome-genome-assembly--contig:-NODE-5059-length-9983-cov-2.589343_pt1 | contig 9983 bp, 7 predicted proteins | sample MGYA00245780_ERZ724029 | MGnify/ENA primary metagenome ERZ724029 (study PRJEB28704, sample SAMN03018315) | fermentation metagenome | biome: anthropogenic terrestrial biome; feature: soil; material... | reverse complement strand
GAACCTTTGGCGCGCTGGACGGAAAGCTGTTTGCCGACGAGGTGGACTTTGACCGGGACTGGCTGGACGACGCCCGCCGCTATCTGACCAATATTGTCGGAAAATACGGCCCCCACATTCAGCTCATCCTGAAAAAGGCCGGAGGCATTCTCAGCCAGATCAAATACATCTGCCCGCTCCATGGACCGGTGTGGCGCAAGGACCTGATGTATTTTATTCAGAAGTACGATACCTGGAGCCGCTATGAGCCGGAGGAAAAGGGCGTGATGATCGTATACGCCTCCATGTACGGCAACACGGAGTCCGCGGCGCAGGCGCTGGCCGCGCGGCTGTGCGACAAGGGCATGACGAACGTCGCCATGTACGACGTATCCTCCACGGACGTCTCCCAGCTTATCTCGGAAACCTTTAAGTACAGCCACATGGTGCTGGCCTCGGTGACGTATAACCTCGGGATTTATCCGGCCATGCACAACTTCCTCATGGATATGAAGGGGCTGAACGTGCAAAACCGCACCGTGGCCATTATGGAAAACGGGTCCTGGGCCATCAAGTCCGGCGATCTGATGCAGAAGTTCCTCGACGAGGAAATGAAGAATATGACGGTGCTGAACGAGCGCGTGAGCATGGCCTCCTCCCTGCATGAAGACAAGGCGTTTGAGCTGGAAACGCTGGCAGACGCCATCATAGAGTCCATGCAGTGACGCGGGCAGCATCAGCCCCCGCAGCCCTCTCCCTTCCCCAATATTGTTAAATGCGCAAAAGAGCGGGACCTTTAGCAATTCTCAGGCTTGCTAAAGGTCCCGCTCTTTTTATTTGTGCTTTAGCCTGCTGTCCTCCGGTCAGATGATACGGCGCCTTCGGGAAAAGAAATCTGGAATCCGCCGACTTGACAACTATTCGGTCAAGCGAAAAAAGACGCCGCTCCGGCAGAGTATGGCGAAAAAGCTAAGCCGGGCAGCGATGGCAGTCAAGGCGTCTTTTGAAGCGCATGGTAACGGGTTGTCACGTTCCTGATAAACTCCTGCTCAGAGTCGGACAGCACCGCCCCCTTGCGGGTGATCAGTCCAAACTCCAGGCGTTCCTTGCAGTTTTGAATGGGGATGGAGACGCACTGATACAGGGAATCCTGCGTGGAAAAGCCCTGAATCCCGATGGTATAAAAATTACTCACGGAAATCAGGTGCATCAGCGCCGCCCGGCCATACACATAGATGATGCGGGAGGAATTGTTCAGATCGGTCTGATGGTCCTCTGAGGAAAGATTATAGATAAAATCCTCATACTGTCCTATATAGCGGACAAACCCGTAGTCCCTCAGATTCTTCAGCGTGACGGGAATGTTCCTGCGCAGCAGCTCATGGTTTTTGGAGACGACGATGTGCGGCGCCATGGTGACAAGCGGCGTCAGCTCCAGCCCTTTCTCGGAAAGAAGCTTGTGAAAGCGCTCCGCCTCATGGCTTGCAAAGTGGATACACCCTACATCGCAAATGCACTCCTCCACATCCGACACCACATCCAGCGTCGTCCCCTCGTTCAGAAAATAAGTAAACTTAGGAAGCCGCTGGCGGCGAGTGCACACCTCGTTAAAGCTTTCCATCGTGTGGGTAAATTTGGTCATGGAGAGCCTCATGCAGTCCCCTTCCGGCTCCGTCCGGCAGGAGACCTGCTTGAGACTCTCCATCTCCTTGAGAATCACCTTGGAGTGCTCCAAAAAGGCTTGTCCCTCCGCCGTAAGCGTAACGCCCTGCTTGGTCCGCTGAAACAGGGGCACTCCCGCGTCCGCCTCCATATCCCGAATGATATGGCTGAGGTGAGGCTGGGAAATGTATAGCTCCTGCGCCGCGCGGTTGATCGACCCATAGCGGGCCACCGCGCAGAAAAATTCCAGATGCTTGATGTCCATGCTGCTCTCTCCTTTATCCCGGCACACACGCCGGGGCGTGCGTCCGCCCGGACAGACTGGGCCCGCGTCTTCCCCCTTTTGCATATATTTTCTATTATAGCGCATTTTTCAAACAAATGATGCAACGATTTAGTATGCGAAATTGACAAAGAATTTTTGGCAAATCAGTCGAATTTACTATAACCGCTGCTGCATAACCCTATCGGAGATTGCTATTATACATTTGCCAAAGATTGTGTTAGGATATTGTTAATTATAAGGCGATTTATCCAATTCCACCATCAGATACAGGGCGGAACGGTAGAAAAAAGGGAGAATGATTTCCGATGGCTCGCAATGAACAGATTGAAAAAACGCTGGTTGACGCGGTGGATTATGCCCGCACCTTCCTTCACACAGGCAAGGTGGCGACCTATATCCCAGAGCTTGCCAAAGGTTATCCGGACAAACTGGGGGCCTGCGTCATCACCACCGACGGGGAGATTTATTCCGCAGGCGACTGGCATCAGGAATTTACCATCCAGAGCATTTCCAAAACCCTCACCCTCATCATGGCTTTGCAGACGGCGGGTTATGACAAGGTGTTCAGCAAGGTGGGGGTGGAGCCGACCGGCGACGCATTTAATTCGCTGGTGCGGCTGGAGACGAAAAACACCCATCCGCTTAATCCCATGATTAACGCAGGCGCCATCGCCACCGCCGACTGCTGCATGGAAAGCAAGGACCCCTTCGGCGATTTTCTGGCGCTTACCCGGAGACTTTGCCGCCGGGATACCATTCATCTGGACGAAGCGGTGTTTCAGTCGGAAAAAAAGGCGGGGATGCGCAACCGTTCCATGGCGTACCTCATGCAGGGCGACAATATTTTGGAACATGACGCCGAAGACGTGGTGGACCTGTACTTCTGGATGTGCTCGCTGAGCGTGAACGTGGAGGATTTAGCAAACTATGCGCTGATTCTTGCCAACAACGGCGTGGACCCCCGCACCGGCGAGACGCTTCTGGAGGACTGGATTGTGCGCATTGTCAAAACACTGATGGTGACCTGCGGGATGTACGACGCCTCCGGGGAGTTTGCCATGAAGGTGGGCATTCCGGCCAAGAGCGGCGTGGGCGGCGGCATTATGGGAACCGTGGAACGAAAGATGGGGCTGGCGGCCTTCAATCCGGCGCTGGACCCCAAGGGAAACAGCGTGGGCGCATACCGTGTGCTGGAATATCTTTCGCATTACTTGGGACTTCACTATTTCTCCGGCTCCGGTTATACGGTATCATAAAAAATCGCGGCAGGCGGCTGGGCGCATAGTTTGCCGCACAAAACGGCGGCAGAGGCAAAGGGGGTGTTCTATCAGCAAATTCGCCTTGCCAAACACGGATCGCAGCAAGGCCCAAGGATTTCAATAAATTTAAGGATGAAAGAGAGAGGTAAACCATGATAATGACAATTTTGGATGGACTGGACAGCTTTTTGTACTACCCGGTACTGATTGTTGTCCTGCTGGCAGCCGGTCTGTTTTTCTCCGCGCGCACCGGCTTTGCCCAGCTCCGGCTCTTCCCCGAGTCAATCCGCGTGGTGATGGAAAAGCCCTCCACCGAGGGAAAAATTTCTTCATTTCAGGCGCTGATGGTCTCCACCGCCTCCCGCGTGGGCACCGGAAACATCGTGGGTGTTTCCACCGCGGTATGTCTGGGCGGCTACGGCGCGGTGTTTTGGATGTGGCTGATCGCCATTATCGGAGGCGCCTCCGCGTTTGTAGAAAGCACTCTGGCGCAGATCTATAAGCGCAGGGACGAGAACGGCGACAGCTACGGCGGCCCGGCCTATTACATTGAAACGGCCCTGCATAATCGCGGCCTTGCCGTTTTGTTCTCCGTGTGTCTGATCCTCACCTATGCGGGCGGCTTCAACATGCTGGCCTCTTACAACCTGCAATCCACTTTCTCTGTATACGGCTTCTACGATACCAAGAGCTCTCCGTGGGTGATCGGCGCGATTCTGGCGATTCTCGTTGGCTGGTGCATTCTGGGCGGCGGCCGCCGCGTGGTCAAGGCCACCAGCGCCATCGTCCCCTTCATGGGCCTGATGTACATTGGCGTTTCTCTGATTGTGCTGTTTTCTCATGCAAGCCTGATTCCCGCCGTATTCAAAGAGATTTTCCACGACGCGTTTGATTTCAAGGCGATTTTCTCGGGTATCGCGGGTTCCTGCATGATGTATGGCATCAAGCGCGGACTTTACTCCAACGAGGCAGGCGTCGGCTCTGCCCCCAACGCCGCCGCGGCTGCCGACGTCTCTCACCCCGTCAAGCAGGGGCTGGTGCAGGTTTTGTCCGTGTTTATCGACACCATTCTGATTTGCAGTGCCACGGCGCTGATGTGCCTGTGCTCCGGAGTGGAGCCCACCGCCGAGCTTGCCGGCGCTCCCTATGTGCAGGAATCCGTCAAAACCATCATGGGTAATTTCGGCCCGGTGTTTGTCACGGTGGCAATGGTTCTCTTCGCGTTTACCACGCTGCTGGGCAATCTCTTCTATGTGGATAACTGCCTTACCTTTATTCACCGCAAAGTGCCCAGCAAGCGCTTTATGCTGGGCTTCCGTGTGGTCTGCGCCGTGGTAATTATGCTGGGCGCGGCCCTTCCCATGGCCTCCGCGTGGGACATTGCGGATATCATGATGGCCATTATGTGCCTGATCAACCTCCCTGCGTGCGTTGTTCTGAGCAAGGTGGCGGTAAACGCCTGCCGGGACTATGTGGCCCAGAAGAAGGAGGGCAATAACCCCGTCTTCCACGCCGCCGATATCGGTATGGACGTCAGCCAGTTGGATTACTGGAAGTAATCTTTTTTCAAAAGTCCGTGTCAAGCAGCAGGCGCTTAAGCTAAGTCCGCCAAAGAATAAGCCGTCTAAAAGGGCACCCCAATCGTTAGACAGCATGATATGCTGGATAACGATTGGGGTGCAGTCTCTTTTTGCTCACACGGCTGATACCGCCTGTTCCCGCTCCTCCGTCTCCTTCTTCAAAAGATCAAGTATTGCAAGGTCGGCGCTCCAAAAATAAGCGGATTCTCCCAGCAATGCGGTAATTCCCGCCCGGTCAAAGTAGGTGCGCACGGAGTTCGTCATGCCGCAAAAGGCCACCGTCCTGCCCGCTTCTTTCATGCTCTGGCAAAGCTCTAATACCGTCTGAACACCTGACACGTCCACACTGGGCATTCCCCGCAGAGACAAAATGACATGATCGTATGCGGGCATTTCCCTCATGCAGCGATTGAATTCATCCACCGCACCAAAGAACAATGAACCAGTCACATAGGCCACTCCCGTGGTCTTCCAAACAGCAACTTTTCCATCCGGCACATCGCGAAGCCGACTTACGTCTACCGCAGAAAAGCTGACGGAGATATGGCTGACACGGGACATATACAACACAGTGGAGTACAGTACGCCCATCAAAATCGCCATCGTCAGATCAAAGACCACGGTCGCCAGCATCGTCACCAAAAACTGGCTGATGCCGGACTTAAAGCGGTGAGAGAAGATATACCGGATTCCGTCCCAGTCGTTCATGCGCCACGCGGTGACCATCAATACTCCCGCCAGCGCCGCCAGAGGCAGCTTTGCCATGACGCCGCCCAGCAACAGCATGGACCCCAGCAGGAATACGGAGTGAAACACGCTGGTGAGCCTGGTTTGCTGTCCGGACTTCACCGCCACACTGGTGCGGGCGATGGCCGCCGTGGCCGGTACGCCGCCAAACAGGGGCAGCAGCATGTTTCCAACGCCCTGTGCAATCAATTCCTGATCGGCATTGAACGTCTCGTTTTTCATCCGGGCCGCGGATGCGCCGCACAGCAGACTTTCAATCATTCCCAGCGCCGCGATGGTGACAATCGGCGAGCTCAAGTTTGCCAGCATCCCAAGGCTGTCGCCGTCAAGCGTAAGTCGGTCGCTCAGCAGCAGCGACCGCGGAATGTCGCCCACCGTCGTCAAGCTGTCCATGTCAAACACAATAGACACCACAGCCGCCAGCACAATTCCCGCAAGAGATCCGGGCACCTTTGCGCCCCACTTCCCGGGCCAGAGCAGCATGACCGCCACCACCAGCACACTCACAGCCACAGCCTGCCAATTGGGGTAAAACCCCAGACTTCCATAAGAGGCCAGCTTTTCCAGATTAGAGCTGCCCTGAGAAACAGTTCCAAAAAAGTTATCAATCTGCCCCATTGCAATGATAACTGCAATCCCCGAGGTAAATCCCATTACCACGGGCATTGGGATAAATGCAATCAGGCGGCCCATTCGGAAAATTCCCGCGATTAGCAGTAGTGCTCCCGCGGCAAAGCTGGCCAAAAATACGCCCTGCAATCCGTAGGTTCCCACAATACCAATCAGCACGGCGCTCATGGCCCCGGTGGGTCCGGATATTTGATAGGACGCGCCCCCCAGCACGGCAATTACCACACCGGCAATAATCGCCGTGACAAGGCCGGCGGCCGCTGTGGCGCCGGAGCTGACACCAAACGCCAGCGCCAAAGGCAGCGCCACCGCGCAAGCCGTCAGTCCGGCCATTGCGTCCTGCATCAAGCCCGCGGATCCGTATCCCCGAAACTCATTTTTTAAATCCGATATAAACCGCAAAAACAAAGTAAATTCCCCCAAAATTATTTTAAAACATACGTTTTTCATTATAGCACAACTCATTTAAAGGGGCAAGTTTTAATATGTATTTGGGCAAGCTCTCCAGCTATTGGACTGTTTGCCTGTCTGCTTTTATAACCGGATAGATTGATAGGATTTCGTGTATAGGATCGCTTTCCGCCCGTTTGTTTTGGAGCTGTTGTTGCAGAGTACAGCCCGCAAAATGCTTCCTGCCTGCCGGCAGTATCCGGCAACAGACTTCTCTGCCATTCCGGCGCCGGTTTGGTTGAACCGGCAAAAGTAGGCAGCGGCCACGCTGAAAATGATGGGGCATCCCCAAAGAGTCCGCCTGCCGCAAATGCCCCCGGCATAAAGCCGCCGTCCGCTTTCGCGGGCGGCGGCTTTTCATCATTTTTGCTTGTGCGCCTCCAGATAATCATTCAGCTCCTCGTTTTTCACGTCGGTGATGAACATATGCCCCGGCGCGTGGGTGATGACGATGGGCGGCTTTGCATGTTCCACCGCCGCCTGCGGCGTGACACCGCAGGGCCAGAACACAGGGATCTCGCCGGGTTTTATCTCCACGGGGTCCCCGTAATCCGGCTTCATGATATCCTGAATTCCGATCTGCGCCGGATCGCCCATGTGGACAGGCGCGCCGTGGACATTGGGCATCTTTTCTGTAATGGCCTTGGCAATTTCGGCGTGCTCCGGCGACATGGGGCGCATGGAGCAGACCATAGGACCGTAAAACGGTCCGGCCTGCACCGTTGCAATGTTTGTTTTGTACATGGGCACGTTGCGGCCCTGCGTAATATGCCGGACTTCAATTCCCGCAGAAAGCAGCGCCTCTTCAAAGGAAAAGGAGCAGCCGATCAAAAATCCCACATAGCCATCCTCCCAATAGGCGGAGACATCCGTGAGCTCATCGGTGAACACGCCGCCGCGATAGATGCGGTAGCGGGGAATGTCGGTGGTAATGTCGCCGCCCTCTCCCATGGCATGGGTCGCGGGCGTACCCTCGATCACCTCCAGTATCGGGCAGGGAAACGGGTTGCGCCGGGCATATTCTCTGAAATCCGCCGCATAATCCGGCGGCAGGATTACAAGGTTGGCCTGCGCATAGCCCCGGCACATACCGGCGGTTGGAAAGTCGATTTCCCCGGCGCGGATCTTTCCCCGCACCACGGCGGGAGAAAGGTCGATATAAGGCGTAATATCAAATGACATTGATGCTCCTCCTTTTTTATGGCAGCGCCCGTTTTCGTCAGTTGTCCAGCACATGCCGCAGCAGCCGCAGCGACGCCCGCTGGGCAAGCAAAGCCTCCTGCGCGGCGGACAGAGATATTTTTTCAAAACGGACCTTGTCTCCGCTCTTTAGCTGTCCCAAAATGCGGAAATCCGCGGAAATAACATTGGCAATCTTGGTGTAGCCGCCGGTGGTCTGCCGGTCGGAAAGCATGACGATGGGCTGCCCCGAAGAGGGCACCTGAATGGCTCCGAACGCGATGCCGTCGGAGATGATGTCGCCAGAGGTTTTATGGGCAATTTCGGGGCCCTCCAGTCGGCAGCCCATTCGGTCAAATTCGGCGGTAACGGTATAAACTCCGGTGAGAAACGTCTCCATCCCCGCAGGGGTAAACGCGTCGTCCTGAGGTCCCGGCACCACCCGGAGCGTGTATTCCGCCCGCGCGCGGAATTCCGGCGCGATGGAGCGGGTCGCCAGTGCCTTTGGCTCCATTCCCGGCGCACGAAGGCCGAGCACGTCCTCCTTTTCCAGCTTTCGGCCATGGAAGCCGCCGATTTTCGCCTTCATATAGGTGGAGCGGCTCCCCATAACCTGAGGAATATCCAACCCACCCGCCACGGCGATAAACGCCCGGCAGCCGCATTTGGGGCCGGTAAAGCGCAGCACCTGCCCCGCCCCCACCCGGACGGCGCGGTAGTTGTCCATGGGTACGCCGTCCAGCGTGGGGCCCAGGTCCGCGCCGGTAACGGCGATCACCGCGGGCTGGTCGAAGCGGAGCTGCGGGCCCATAACCGTACACTCCAGAACAGCTTCTCCCTCTTCATTGCCTGCCAAAATATTGGCCACGGCGGCGGAACGGGGGTCCACCGCGCCGGAAACCGGCACGCCGAACTGCTGATACCCCGTCCGTCCCTGGTCCTGGATGGTTGTCAGCATGCCGGGATGCAAAACCGTGATACTCATTCCGCACCCTCCTCTCTGGAGTGACGCTTGCAGACATAAGTCCCAGCGGCCTCCTGCTCCGCGATTTTATCATATTCCGCCCGATCAATGGGGTAAAACTTCATATACTGGCCCGCCTCCGGCAAAATGGGTTTTTCCCGCTCCGGCGCGTACATCCGCACCGGCGTTCGCCCGATCAGCTGCCAGCCTCCCGGAGAGTCGATGGGATACACCCCGGTTTGTGCCCCGGCAATGCCCACGCTGCCTGCGGGAATTTTGACCCGGGGCGTCTTCAGCCGGGGCGTGGCGATGGACTCGTCCATGCCGCCCAGATACGTGAAGCCCGGCGTAAAACCCAGCATGTAGATCAGGTATTCCGGTGCGCTGTGAATGGCGATCACCTCGTCCACAGACCTGCCCCCCTGCTCCGCCACGAACGGAAGATCCGGCCCTTCCTCTCCGCCGTACAGCACCTCGCTGGGGGGAATCCGCACCTTGTCCAGACCGCCCAGCAGCCCCTTCAGCTTCTGTTCCAGCGCGGCATAGCGAATGACGCCCGGATCATAGTGCACCATCAGGGAGCGATAGGTGGGAACCGTCTCCACGATGCCTGAAATGCCGCTTTCCAGCAGGGCAATGTTAAACGCCCGGATGCGGCTGTTAATCGCCACGCTGATCTCATTGCCGAATTCCACGGTCACAGCCGTATCTCCGGCATTTAAAAATCTCACTTCGTCCATACTTGTTCCTTTCCATTGGGCGCGGCACCGCCGCGCCCAACGTCAATGATACGCCTTTCATCAGGCGAAAAGCTTCAGAATTCCGGGAACGGCCTTTATTCCGGCGTAGAGAGAGATGCAGAGCACAATGACACCCAACACGATCATCCATGTGGGATGCTTATATTCATCGCCTACAATTTTCTTATTGCGGCACGCCAGCAGCATCACGCCCAGGCTGACCGGCAGAATCAGGCCATTGAAAGCACCCGCAATAATCAGCAGCTGGGCGGCGTTGCCAACCAGCACCATCATCAGCGTGGAGAAGGTGATGAACCCCACCACGAACTGGCGCTCATACTTGGCGATGAAGGGGTGCAGCGTCTTGAGGAAAGAGACGGAGGTAAACGCCGCGCCCACCACGGAGGAGACGCCGGCAGAGAACAGACACAGGCCGAACAGCCGATAGCCCAAATTGCCGGCGGACAAGCGGAACGCCTCGGCGGCGGGGTTTGCGGCGTTGATAAT
>ENA-UOOR01005058-UOOR01005058.1-fermentation-metagenome-genome-assembly--contig:-NODE-5058-length-9985-cov-2.962538_pt1 | contig 9985 bp, 6 predicted proteins | sample MGYA00245780_ERZ724029 | MGnify/ENA primary metagenome ERZ724029 (study PRJEB28704, sample SAMN03018315) | fermentation metagenome | biome: anthropogenic terrestrial biome; feature: soil; material... | reverse complement strand
CCAGCACGCCGGGGATCATGTTATCGCTATCAATGCCGATATCCACAGGAATTACATCGGCCCCCGCCACCCGGGCCATGTGGCAGACACAGGTTTGGCCTAGGGTGAGGTTTTCCGCCACAAGGGCGGTTACCTCTTTCCCGGTTTGAGAGATGCCCTGATTCACCACGCCATTATCGGCGCAGAACACCACCACTGCCTTTTTGGAAAAGGAAAAGTCGGAGCGGCCTGTCATACCGGAAATCTGAATCAGATGGCTTTCCAGCCGGCCCAGACTATCCAGAGGTTTCAGGAGAGTGTCCAGCCGGTGGTGGGTTTCCCTCATAGCGGTTTGGCAAGGGGGTCTGATGCTGCTTAAAGCTTGGAAAAGATTCATGCTGCACCCCGTTTAGTCTTGATAGCCCCGGTGGGGCTGTGGTCCCGCGGCATCCAGTTTGAGGCGGGTGGCAAGGACGGCTCCGATTTGAACGGCATCCTCCCGATCACCGGACAGCATGCCCTCCCACATTTTACCTTTGCCGTCAATCAACAAGCCTTGGATGGTCAGTTTGTTTTCCTTAATGGTGGTGACGGCGGCCATCATGGTGTCGTCCCGCTCCCCGCCGATGGCTTTGCCAAACGCCCGCTCTGCCAACGCCATATCCCAGGCATCCACATGGTGGAATCCCGCCAGATAGTTGACCCGCTCTCCCACCCTGCCCTGTACGGCGATGATGCCCTGACAGCAGGTGGGAATCATCTGATAGGAGGGAAGGAGCTCAAAAATCCGCTTTTGCTGGTGAAGTGCCGTCAAAGTGGCGGCGGACAAAATCAATCCGCCATAAACACCGGATTCCAACACGGAAAGGCGAGCCTGAATATCCCCGTTGATGATGCCGGTTTTCCAGCCGGGGTACCGTTCGGCCAGCTGGATTTTCTGCCGCTTGCAGGCGATGCCCAAAGGCCGCTTAAAGTCCGGCTCCCTTCGTTTAGAGGGGATGATCAGGGCATCTGCGGGTTCCATCCGCCGGCCCATCGCCATCAAGGGAAAGGCGGGGTTATCGTCAAAGGGAAGATCTTTTAGGTGGTGCACCACCAGATCGGCCTGTCCGGTTTCCAGCTGCTCTTCCAGCACCGGAGATGGGCTTTTTTCAGGTTCAGAGGCAGTTTGGGCAGATGGGAGAGCTTGTCGGCAGGGGTTTTGCAGACCACCAGCTCCGGCACCACAAGAGGATCGTAATCCCGAATTGCCTGCATCACTATATGGGCCAGCGCTACGGCCGCCACACTGTCCCGGCATGCGATGCGAATTTTCTTCATCCTCTTTGTCACCTTTCTCAGGCTCCCACAACGTAAAAGCCAACCGCCTGCACGCTTCCAAAAAACGGACAGGCGGGGTTGCAGATCGGTTGGAAATTGAAGCACACTTTTTGTGGGATTATCTATACTGTAATAGCCGAAAAAATGGTTTTTAAGGTAATTTTGTTCTGTTTTAGTATATCTTATTTGACCGGCGATGTCAAAGTTTTTCGGCTCCTACAACAACCCGAAGGGAACGTGATGCCTGCATGGAATCTCCAGCCAATCTGCTGATAACGGTGGACGCCGGCCACGGCGGATGGGACAACGGTGCCCAGTTTGAGGGGCGCCGGGAAAAAGACGACAACCTGCGTCTGGCGCTGGCAGTGGAAAAAGCTCTCAGGGCACAAGGGGTACAGGTGCTGATGACCCGGAATACCGATGTCTTTGTTCCTCTGGCCGACAGGGCACGCATGGCCAACGAGGCCGATGCCGACCTGTTTATCTCTCTGCACCGAAACTCTTCTCCTGAACAAACCGAAGGAGCCAAGGGGGTAGAAAACTTCATCTACCTCACCGCTCCTTTGGAAACCTCGGGCCGGGCGGCCCAGCTGGTCCTTTCCGAAATTGATGAGGTAGGGGTTCAGCGCATGATCGGGGTTTCCCGGGGCAACTATGCGGTGCTGCGCCGCACCACCATGCCTGCCATGCTGCTGGAAATGGGATTTATCAACAACGAGGAAGACAATCGCCTGTTTGACGAGAAGCTGGAGCAATACGCTCAGGCTATTGCCCGGGGTGCTTTGATGTACTTTGGGCTCAACTACCGCACCCCCTCCGAGCCTCTGCCCTCCGGCGCTCCGGTGGTGGAAAACGAAATCTATGATGTTCAGGAGCTGATGGAGCAGCGCTACGGCTTTGGGCTGCGGCCCACCGGGCGCTTTGATGCCGCCACCAAAAAAGCGGCGGTGATCGCCCTGCAAATCGAGCTCAACGGCGCTTACGACGCTCAGATCACCGTGGACGGCATCCTTGGACCCCGCACGTTGGACGCCATCCGCCCCTTTGGGTTGGGCAGCAAGGGGGGGCTGGTGGCTCTTCTGCAGGTGCTGCTCATCCTCAACGGTTACGACCCCGGCGAGGTAGACGGTGTGTTTGGCCCCCGCACCGCCGCGGCTCTGCGGTTCTTCCAGCGGGATCACTACCTCAATCCCGACGGCATTGCAGGAAGGCAGACCTTTGCCGCTCTGCTGACCGGCTGACTACATACCAAAGCCTGTGTTCCCAATCTTAAAATTGTTTATTCTATATAGAAATAGAATGTAAAGATTGGCACTACCCCCAAACAAATTATTATTTATGCCGAAGGGAGCGGGAGTACCGCCCCCCTCGGCTAGCGGTTTAAATAAAAAGCTGGGAAGTCCCACCGGTGCTCTTGACAGGCCGTGCCTTCCTGTGATATTCTGTTTGGCAACAGCAAGCAAACCGTTGAGTGGGAGTAAGTAAGCATCTTGCCGAAATTGCAGAGAGCCGCGCGGTGGTGGAAGCGTGGTATGGAGGCGGACGCCCAATGGACCCATGAGGGCGGAGCGAAAGGTCAAAGGCCCAGTAGCTTCCGACGGGGACTCTACCCGTTATCAGTTGAGAGCGCATGTCTGTGCGCGCAAAGTGGGCGAACATCGCCAATTAGGGTGGTACCGCAGGAGTTGTAACTCTTGTCCCTGAACCGGGGGCAAGGGTTTTTTTGTTGTTGTCTGGCCCCCAACCACATTTAGAAAGGGGTAACCAGCAATGACAAGGCAAGAAGTTCCGTACAAAATCTATCTGACCGAAGACGAGATGCCCCGCCAGTGGTATAACCTGCGGGCCGATATGAAAGAAAAGCCCGATCCCATGCTCAACCCCGCCACCGGCAAGCCCATCACCTTTGAGGAGCTGCGCCCCATCTTTTGCGATGAGTGTGCCGCTCAGGAACTGGATCACACCACGCCCTACATCGATATTCCCGAGGAAATCGTAAACTTCTACCGGATGTACCGGCCTTCTCCCGTGGTGCGGGCCTATTGCCTGGAAAAAGCTCTGGGCACTCCCGCCAAAATCTACTACAAGTACGAGGGAGCCAACACCTCCGGTTCCCACAAGCTGAACTCGGCGGCGCCTCAGGCCTATTATGCCAAGCAGCAGGGCCTTACAGGGCTCACCACCGAAACAGGAGCAGGCCAATGGGGAACGGCGCTTTCCATGGCGGCAGCCTACTTTGATATTCCCCTGCAGGTGTATATGGTCAAGGTGTCCGCCCAGCAGAAACCCCACCGCAAAGCCGTGATGGAGACCTTTGGGGCCAGCGTGATTCCCTCTCCTTCCCAGAACACCGCGGTGGGCCGCAAGATTCTGGAAGAAAACCCGGGTACCACCGGCTCTTTGGGCTGCGCCATTTCGGAAGCGGTAGAGGTTGCCGCCGGAACCGAGGGCTATCGGTATGTTCTGGGCAGCGTGCTGGATCACGTTGTGATGCACCAGAGCATCATCGGTCTGGAGGCCAAGGCCGCCTTGGACAAATACGGCGAGTATCCCGACATCATCATTGGCTGTGCGGGAGGCGGCTCCAACCTGGGAGGACTCATCGCCCCCTATATGCGGGATAAGCTGCTGGGCAAAGCGTCTCCCCACTTTATCGCCGTGGAGCCTATGAGTTGCCCCTCTCTTTCCCGGGGCAAATACGCCTACGACTTTGGTGATACCGGCTGCATCACTCCCCTGATGCGGATGTACACCCTGGGCGCACACTTTATCCCTTCCCCCAACCACGCCGGGGGCCTGCGCTATCACGGCATGAGCCCCATTATCTCCAAGCTGTACCATGACGGCTTTTTGGATGAAGCCAGAGGGGTGGAGCAGACCAAAGTCTTTGACGCCGCCAAGGTATTCATTAAGCACGAGGGAATCCTTCCCGCTCCCGAATCGGCCCATGCCATCAAGGTGGCCATGGACGAAGCCCTGAAATGCAAGGAAACCGGAGAGGAAAAAACCATTCTCTTTGGCCTGACCGGAACCGGATTCTTTGACATGACGGCTTATATGAAGCACAACAGCGGCGAGATGTCCGACTACATCCCCACCGACGCCGACTTGGAACAAGGCTTTTCCAAATTGCCCCGGATTGCCGGGATACAGGAATAGAAGCCGCCGCTACCATGAAAACAGGCAAACAAATGACAGCAGACACTTTGCGAGGTGTCTGCTGTCGCCTTGAGTCAGGTTGTTAGGAGTTCTGGCGGTTATTACCATAAGCGCTCGCAGGTACAGCAGTATTCCAGCTTGTCGAACAGCCCGCTCTACACCAGCATCTTGATGGGGGCGCCTTTCTGTTTGCACAAAGTCTGTGTAGCCTTCTCTTTAGCGGAAATGGGATTTCCCATCCGCTTGGCAAAAAGCCGCCTGCCCTTTCGGTGCCAAAAGGAACATTGGCAGCTTTGCGGTAAAATACTTCCGCCTGTGCTCCTCACAGTCTTTGGTGTTGCGCCATGGAAAAACGCAAACCAATTGCTCATCTGTCACATAAGTTAAAGTAATACTTAATTTATATGGCAGGAGGTTTGACGTTATGTGTACCGCAGTCACCATACAGTCTTTACAGGGGGATCAAATCTTTGGCAGAACCATGGATTTTTCCCACGATATTCTGCCCCACTGTTATATGATGCCCAGAAATTATACTTGGATCAACGGGCTAAGCGGCCACTCCATCCGCAATTCCTACCGCTTTCTGGGAATCGGGCAAGCTCTTGACGGGCTTCTGGCCTTTTTTGATGGGGTAAATGAGCACGGGTTGGCGGCAGCAGCGCTCTACTTTGCCGGATACGCCCGGTACAAAACACCTCAGCCCGGCACAACCGCCATGCCCATTGCATCCTTCGACTTTCTACACTACATATTGGGCAATTGCGCCACGGTGGAAGACCTTGCGCTTCAACTTGCAAACATTGACATCATTGGCGTAACCGACCCTGTCACCCGAACGGTGGCCCCGCTGCACTGGATTGTTATGGATCGAACGGGGGTATGTGTGGTTCTGGAATACACCGACCGAGGGGAGGAACTATACCGCAATTCCATTGGAGTGCTGGCCAACAGCCCGGATTTCCGGTGGCACATGACCAACCTTAACAACTACACGGAAGCCACTCCCCATCAAATACCGCAGGCCCTTTGGGGTTCTGTCCGGCTGACACCCTTTGGTCAGGCAGGGGGGACGGTTCCATTGCCGGGAGGCTACACCTCTCCGGAGCGCTTTGCCCGGACCGCCTACCTGAAAACCCATATCCCGGTGCCGCCAGACGGGGAATCTGCTGTTATCGCTGGGCTGCACATCCTAAAGAGTGTCTCCATTCCCAAAGGTGCGGTGGTCACCTCCCGCAATACCGACGACTATACCAAGTATACAGCTTTAATCAACACCCGGCAGGGCGAGTACTATTTTCAGACCTACGACAATCCCCAGATTTATAAAGCAAGACTGCAAACACTGGACTTGGCCCAACCTGTGGATTTGGGACAGCTAAACCAACCGGTGGCGTTTGAAGAGCTATAAGGGGACAATCTAAAAATAGAATTGTGGGCACCTCTGCCGGCATATCCCTTATCAGCCGCTTGCCGCCTAAAACCGCTCTGCCTGTCTGGACGCTGCTTATGCCTGAGCTAAGCCTGCCCGGCGGTTAAGCGGCATACACAACGGAAACTTGACATACTGCCGAGTCAAAATCTAATGTTGTAAAACAACTATTCGTTTGGTATAATAGCAATAATTTACAAAGTCGAAAAAAGTTAAGTTATATTCAAAAATAAGTGCAGTCGTCTCGGTGTAACCCTGAGCTATCGTTGCGAATGCTTAGAAGGTGACTCAATCACGGCCGGAAAGGTCATCAGGCTTATGCGTGGATGTTCCGGCGGAAGGCTTTATCGGTTGCATTTTTGCAGGGGTAAACACAATGCAAGAATGCGGCCGATTTTTTAATCATCCAAAGAAAATCTGCCCCAAGCCTGTGGATGGCGGCTTAGACGGGCAGGCCTTCTTCTCTACTGGTTTGGACGGCGCTTCACAGGCTGGCTCCATCCCAATATCCGGCAAGAAAAACATGATACAAGGATGAGAGACATGAGTGGAAACGGCAACCATTATCTGTTGGATATTCTTCCCTTTGGAATAGGATGTGTCAAGCTGGTCCAAAATTCACAGGAAGAAGCGGACGACTATATTGTGCTGGAGATCAACTCCACTTTGGAAGCGTTAACAGGGCTGCGCCGAAAAGATGTTCAGGGAAAACGGCTATCCGATCTTTTTTCCGAGGCAAAGCAAAGCGGGCACAATTGGGAAAGGTATCTCTCCAGTGTTTTGCGCTCCAAAAAGATACAGGAAACCATCCAGTGGGTCGATTGGTTTAACAGGCAGCTTCACATTACTGTTATCCCGGCGCAAGGAGAGATTCTTGCCCTTGTCATCCGGGAGGTGGCCGACAAGCCGCCCGTGCCTTGGGTGGTGGATGACCCGGCGGCGCATATTCTGGGCAAACAGATGGAAACGGCTCTGGATCACACCCACGACGCTGTCAGCCTGATAGAATACCGAGACGGGGAGTTCCGCTATCTTCTCAACAATGCTACCCACCGGGCTCTGACCGGATTCAGCGACATCGGAGGTTGTACTTTGGTGGAGCTTTTTGGGGAAGAGGTGGGCGGTATCCTCCTTGGTTATTGCCGGCAGTGTGTCAGTACCGGCCAACCCGTTACCTTCGAGCAGAAGTTTCAGCTTGTGTTGGGGGAGCGGGTGGGACAGACTCAGATAACCCCTGTTTTTCAGAAAGGTGAGGTAACTCACCTGCTGTGCTCCAGCAAGGATGTTTCCGAGCTGAAAGAAGCCCAGGGGGAAAAAGAAGGGCTGGCCCGGCGACTGCATGCCATGTTTTACCAGCACAGCGCCATTATGCTGGTGTTTGATCCGGATTCCGGGCGGATTGTGGACGCCAACCCTGCTGCCTGCCGGTTTTACGGATATTCTCAGGCGGAGTTTCACAGCATTCGGATTCGGGACATTCAGATGCTCTCCCCCAAGGAGCTTCAGGAAAACTGCCGGAAGGCGCTGTGCGGCAAAGATGCGTTTTCCGTGGTTCCCAACCGGCTGAAAAGCGGAGAAATCCGGCTGGTGGACATCTACTGCTGCCCCTTTTACGACGGGGAGCAACAACTGCTGTACTCCATCGTCTTTGACGCGACCGACCGGGAAAACTACCGCAATGAGCTGATCCGGGAAAAGGAGATTCTTCGCATGACCTTGCGCTCCATCGGGGATGGAGTGGTGACCACCGACAACGACGGCATCATCACCAGCATAAACCCCCTGGCCCAGAACATAACGGGATGGGAGCAAGAGGATGCTATCGGCAAACGCTTTACCGAGGCGTTGTTGCTGCAAAACGAGCAAACCGGGGAGCCGGTTCAAAGCCCCGTCGAAAAGGTGTTGGCCACCGGGAGCACCACGAGCCTTGCCAACCATACGGTGCTGGTCAACCGCCGGGGACAGCTGATTCCCATTGCCGACAGCGCCGCGCCCATCAAAGGGGAGGATGGAACATCCTCCGGGGTTGTGATGGTGTTCCGGGATGTAAGTCTGGAAAAGGAACATAGCAGGCAGGTCAGCTATTTGAGATACCACGATCTGTTGACGGGCCTGTACAACCGGCGCTATATTTTGGATTCCCTCGGCCATGTGGACACGCCGGAAAACCTCCCCCTCTCTGTGATTATGGGGGATGTCAACGGGCTTAGAATTACCAATGATGCCTTTGGCCATCAGGCCGGGGACGCTTTGCTCCAGCAGGTGGCCCGCCTCCTGAAAACCAGCTGCCGCCCAAATGATCTGGTGGCCCGCTGGGGGGGCGACGATTTTGTGATTCTGCTGCCTCGAACCACCCTGCAGGAAGCCGAGGCCATCATCGAGGACATCAAAAGCCGCTACACCAAAGCGGACGAAAGCGGCCTGCAGATCAGCATTTCTCTGGGATGCGCCGTCAAGGAAAGGGAGGCGGGCAATATCCGCACCGTGATGCGGGAGGCCGAGAAGAACATGTACCACCAAAAGCTGCTGGACGGCAAAAGCTACCGCAACGCCATCATCAACACCCTTCTTGCCACCCTCTATGAAACGAGCATGGAGACGGAGGAGCACTCCAAGCGGATGGAATATTATTGCCACGCCATCGGTAAACAGCTGGGGCTTTCCTCCAAAGAACTGGACGACCTTTCTTTGCTTGCAATCCTCCACGATATTGGAAAGGTGGGGATCAATCCCGACATCATCAAAAAGCCGGGTGCCCTTACCCCCGAGGAGTGGGCGGAGATGAAGAAGCATCCGGAGATCGGCTACCGCATTGTGCAGGCCGCCCCGGAACTTTCCAACGTGGCGGAGTTCATTTTTTCCCACCACGAGCGCTGGGACGGAACCGGCTATCCCCGGGGGCTGAAAGGGGAGGAAATCCCTTTGATCTGCCGCATTCTTTCGGTCGCCGACGCCTACGATGCCATGACCAACGACCGGGCTTACCGCAGCGCCATGAGTCACCTGCAAGCGGTTGAGGAACTGGAAAGACATGCCGGTACTCAGTTCGATCCCACCATTTTCAACGTGTTTATCCAGGTGTTGCATGCTAAAGATGAAATCGACAACCCCTGCACTTGTGTGTGAGCGTCCGGTAGAAGGGTGTGATTATATGAAGAAAAGTAGGATAATCGTTGCTTGCGTGGTTCTGCGCCTGCCCTGCTCCATTGGGGCAGAGGCGGTACCGAACGATTTGGCATGGGATTTTATACAACAAAATCAGCAACCTGTTCCTGTTCCCCTTGCAATGCAGTGGTATTCTACCGGTTACGGCGGTGCCGCTGTCTTTTGCCGCACTGTCCCAAACAGCATGCCGGAAGTTTGGAAACGGAACCTCCTGTCCGTTACGGCCTTGGCCGGCTTTTGCCTGTTGTTGATCCTCCTGCTGCTGCTGATCAGTCTTTTGCACAAAACCAAATCCCTTGCTGCCGCCAACCACAGGCTGGAAAACTTCAACCAGTTAATCGCAACGTTTGTGGATGCCGATACCAGTTTTGTGTTTCTTAAAGATAAAGAGCTGCGGTATGTGTTCGTCAATCAGGCGCTTAGAGACTACTACCAGCTTACCGACCAGCAGTTGATCGGCAAAGACGACTTTGAGCTGCTGGATGCGGATTTGGCCGAGATGTGCACCCGGGCCGACCGGGATGCTTTGGACCAGCACAAGCTAATCATCAGCACCACCTCTTGGAACGGCCAGTACTTCAGAACGACAAAGTTTCCGGTGAAGATGCAGGACGGTAGCTTTGGCGTAGGTGCCTATATCAGCGATGTGACCGAGGAATACCAGCAGCAGTGCAACCGGGAGCGAATGCTCCGGTACAACAAGCTGTTGCTGGAGGCCCTCACCCGCACCTTCCGCAGCAAACAGGAGCAGTTGGATTACGTGACCCACCAGCTTCTGGAGCTGACGGGCAGTGCATATGGGTATATCTACTTTTACGACGAGGATAAAGAGAACTTTACCCTCAACTCCTGGACCAAAGGGGTGCTGGAGGAGTGTACCGTTCAGGAAAGATCTGGGGTTGATAAGCTGGAGCAAAGCGTCCCCGGCCT
>ENA-UOOR01005052-UOOR01005052.1-fermentation-metagenome-genome-assembly--contig:-NODE-5052-length-9996-cov-1.946283_pt1 | contig 9996 bp, 9 predicted proteins | sample MGYA00245780_ERZ724029 | MGnify/ENA primary metagenome ERZ724029 (study PRJEB28704, sample SAMN03018315) | fermentation metagenome | biome: anthropogenic terrestrial biome; feature: soil; material... | reverse complement strand
GTTTCGGAGGTCGGCGACGTTAACCAAGGGTTCTTTATTCAGCCAGCGTTGTAAATTAGCTCCGATATTACGGAGGGACCGGGCCCGGACTTCCTTGGTGGCCCCGGCGTAGTGAGGAGTCATAATTACGTTGTAATGATGGATAGGATAAGGGATGGGATACCCGCGGAGGGCCGACTCTTCTTCCGCGCGCCAGACATCCAACGCCGCGCCTGCCAGTTTTCCGGAACGCAACGCTTCCCAGAGAGCCTTTTCCACCACAATTGGGCCGCGACTGATATTAATAAAGTATGCGCCGTCCTTCATCGCCTGAAAACGTTGAAAATTGAAGAAATCGCGGGTCTCGGGCGTCAAGGGCATAGTATTTACGATATAGTCGCAACAACCTAAAAAGTTCCTAACCTCTTCGTCACGCAAAGAACTTGCAGTGAAGGCGATCCCGTATTTTACCGTATCGATGGTCTCGGGACGCCTGGTTAAAGCGGCGATCGTCATTCCGAAAGCTTTAGCGCGAACCGCTGTCTCTCGGCCGATATTTCCAAAGCCGACCAGTCCTAAGGTAGAGCCGTCCAATTCGCCGCCCCAGGCTCCTTTCATCCGCCCGGCCCGAACCGACTCCGACCAACTTCCGTAATAAGCGAGGTTAGAGTGGATTTGCCACAAGCGGCGAGTGAGAACCACCATGCCGGCGATGATAAACTCGGCGATGGGCGCTCCACCTGGACTAGCCCTGGCAACAACCACCTTTTTTTTGAGCAAGTACTCCCGGACCTCCGGGTCCAGCAACTGGTTGATCCCATGACCAACAGTATGGACCAATTTCAGATTAGGAGCGTCCAGAAGAGATTTAACGGGAAAATCGCCGACTACGGCTTCAATATCCTGTAACAAAGGTTTTAAAACCTCCGGCTCCCGGGATGGCGGGAGCACTACCTCAACCTCAGGCGGCCACGCCTGTTCGATGATTTCCAGCTCTTCCGGTGAAATTTTATATGCGATCATGACTTTCATTGGCGTATACCCCTTTCTATGTTGCAAACTTTCAGTTACCAATAAAACCGTATCTTATTCAAAGGTTATTTTAGCATAGCAAAAAGTCCACGGATTTATCCGTAGGCTTATACCTCGACTATCAAAATTGGTAGTTCATTAAATTCAATTAAACATATTTTAAAGGATCACCCAGTTTTCAATTGATATCCCGGGAATCCGCTGAAATTCACGTTCACTATTTGTCACTAAAGTTAATTTTTCCGATAATGCTTGCGCTCCAATTAATAAATCATAGGAACCAATAATTTGTCCTTTCTTTTCTAAATCAAATCGACTTCTACCATAAATTGCGGCTGCAGTTTGCGAAAACTGCAAAACTTCAAATGGCGCCAGAAACTGAATCAAAGCCATCTTATTACGTTCCGGGAAACTGCTTTTCGCAACCCCATATTCCAATTCAGCTAAGGTAATTACAGAAATTCCAATCTGATTTACAGTTAATTTTTGTAACCGCTCCAAAACCTGCGGCGGTTTTTGTTTGATAATATAAATACAAATATTCGTATCCAACAAATAATTCATTGTATTTGGTCGCGGTCCTGATGCTCCGGTTGATCGCGTTCAACCAAAAAGTCATCCGAAAATCTATTTAATCCGGACATAAAAGTACTCCATACGCTATTTTTGGGTATTAAAAGCACCATATCCTCATATTTTTTAACGAAAACCTCGCTATCTTGAACCCGATAATCCTTCGGCAACCGAATCGCCTGACTATGACCATTAGTGAAAACTTTAGCAGTATCCAGTGTAATCGCCTCCATTTCAACCTGTATATATTATAGTATATACTGATGGTTCTCAGATTGTCAAAAAATATACTTTTCAATTGTTGTCAATAATACAAAAAACCAGCCTTTACTAGTATTGTTCTTCTTGGCTAACCTACTATCAAATGATAAAATGCACACTTCCTCTTCAATCTTTCAACGATTTTAAGGATGGGGGTGCGCATTTTCATTTAGGGGGTTGCATATTAACGCGCATGAACACTTAGTTAGATGGTCTTTGGTGATACGTTTGAGGGCTTCATATATGCAAAACCCCGCCACATGCCATGTCACTCATCATACTATAATGAACAATAAGCCAGATGAAATTTGAAATGCCTCTGTCAATGCAAAAATGACTTCTTTCAAGGCGGACAATCATTACCGCAAAAAAACAAGCGACCCCAAAAACCTCCTGGAATCGCTTGTCTCAAGCCTTTTCAGGCAAAACAAAACCACCTGCTAATAAAAATACTTTTATCAATAGATGGTAGATTTTTTGGTAGTCCCAACGGGAATCGAACCCGTGTCTCCGCCGTGAGAGGGCGGTGTCCTAGGCCGCTAGACGATAGGACCATCTTTCAATTTATACTTGAAAATTGATAATTGAGAATTAAAAACATCACCAGCATAATTATCAATTTATCTCTGGCTGGGGGAGAAGGACTCGAACCCTCGCCGACGGGGCCAGAACCCGGCGTCCTACCACTAGACGATCCCCCAACGCGCATATAATATTATACAGTCCAGTTAGACCCATAGTCAAGCAAAAGTTATTGGAAGTTCCGGGCGTTTTACCTCGGCGTAGAAATTTATGATTTTCTTTATAATTTGAACCTATAGTTTCAACTTGATTTTTCTGATTTCATTCAATAATTCGATCGGTCCCTGGCTATTGGTTATCTTTTCACAGCTAAAATCGGGCGGTTCGAATATTTGATTAATTTTTCGCGCATATTCCAAAGTCACGCTACTGTTCCGTCCCAGGATTCGCTGTTCCAGAACGTCCTCAGCCGCATCCACCCAGATAAATTTGGCAAAAGGAAAAGCTTGGGTAAACTTGCTCCGGTTCTTATTCTTAAAAAAGCCTTGGGCTAAAGCCACTCTATGATTCAGCTTTAGCAATACCTTCGTTTTTTCCTGGACAGCCTCAAAGTATTTAAATCTCATCTCATCGCTGAAAACCAAACTCTTAGCGATGGCCTCCCGCATTTCAACGGTTAAATCGAGGTCCGCGTCATAAAAATAATAGCCGAAATTTTCGGCAAACATTTTAGCGGCATAACTTTTTCCAGCCCCGGTCTTTCCAAAAAAAATCAATAAGCTTTTTTCCATAAGGATCTCTTTCTTTACTTCATTTCTAAACTTTTTCCCTATCTCGCTTGCCCATGTTCCTCACAACCGCATGTTTCCGTGACCTGGTTAAGTTCATTCACAAATACAATCTTCGGGAGATGCCGATTTACTTCCACCGAATCAATCTGGCAATAAGCCATGATGATCACTTGGTCCCCGACACAGACCATTCTGGCGGCGGCCCCGTTCAGACAGATTACTCCGCTGCCGCGTTTCCCGGCAATGCAATAGGTCTCAAAACGCTGGCCGTTATTAATATCTACAATTTGCACCTGTTCGTACTCAAAAAGCCCGGCGGCGTCCATCAAATCGCGATCAATCGTGACGCTACCGATATAATTGAGATTGGCCTCGGTAACCACGGCCCGGTGAATTTTTGACTTCAACATGTTTAAAATCATCAGGAACCTTCCTTAAAAGTAAAATTATCAATTAACCGGGTTGAACCGATTAAAACTGCCACGGCCACCAGCGCCGGCCGGTCGATTTGAACGATTGGTTTTAATAACGCTGCGTCCACCACCTCGATATAGTCGATGGAGGCAAGGGGCTCGGTCCCAATCTTTTCGAAAATTATAGCCTTAATTACATTTGCATCTTTCTCACCCTTGACTAAAACTTGGCGGGCCAAGTTAAGACTCTCGGGAATCACCCTGGCTGCTCTTCGTCCTTCTTCCGACAAATATGAATTCCGTGAACTTAAAGCCAGTCCGTCCCGATCCCGCACTGTAGGACACGGTATAATTTGAATCTTGAAATTCAAATCCTCGGTCATCCGGCGGATAATGGCTAATTGTTGCGCATCCTTCTCTCCAAAATACGCCCGGTCCGGCGATACTATATTGAACAATTTCGCGACAACCGTACAGACGCCCCGAAAATGACCCGGACGTTTCGCGCCGCATAAACCTTCGCCTAGCTCTGAAACATCCACAAAGACCAGATTTTTTAATGGATACATTTCAGCGGCTGAAGGCGCAAAGATTAGATCTGTACCGGATCTTTCACAAATTTCTCGGTCCCGTTCCAGATTCTTAGGATATTTTTCAAAGTCTTCATTAGGGCCGAATTGAGTCGGGTTCACGAAAATACTCACTACCACCTTATCATTTTCCCGCCTTGCCCTGTTGATCAATGAACTATGACCGTCATGCAAATAACCCATAGTTGGTACAAAACCAATTGATAAGCCTTGTTTTTTCCAAGCTCCCGTAACCGCTCTGACTTCCCGGATCGACGCTTTGGTAATCATCTTTTCTCCTTTTTCCGAGAATGTTTTATTAGTGTGAATTCGTGTGCATTAGTGGTTTGTTCTAATTCTTCGAAGCATTTTCAATGTTCCTCATGGTGGAATTAATGTCTTTTCACAACTGCTAAATCATTTCAAAACGAATGCTCTTTGCCGGGAAAGGTAGAATTTCTTACTTGTTCAACATATTCATTAATACCCTCCCGGATAACTTTTCCCGCATCCGCAAATACTTTGACATGTCTCGGCCTGACATCCGAATAAATTCCCAGCATATCATGGTAGACCAAAACTTGGCCGTCACAGTTGACTCCAGCCCCAATACCAATCGTCGGGACCGAAACCACCTCCGTTATCTTGGCGGCAAGTTCCGCCGGGATACACTCAAGTACCATGGAAAAGACGCCGGCGTCTTCCAACCTTTTAGCATCTTCAACCAACATTTGAGCGGCATCTTGATTTCTGCCTTGTACCTTAAACCCACCAAAAACCTTGACTGACTGAGGTGTTAAGCCCAGATGACCCATGACCGGCATTTGGGCTTTAACAATCGCCCGGATCTGCCGTAAAACTCTAGCTCCTCCTTCGAGTTTTACAGCCTCGGCATTACCTTCCTGGACCAATCTTCCGGCATTATGTACCCCTTCGTAAACGGAAGTATGATAAGACATGAAGGGCATATCTGCGATAACCAATGCTTCCTCCACGCCCCGTGCCACGGCCTTGGTATGATGGATCATATCTTCGATAGTCACCGGTAAAGTGTCTTTATAACCCAAACAGACCATTCCCAACGAATCTCCGATCAAAATTCCGTCGATCCCACAGGAATCGGCCAACTTTGCGGCGGAATAATCATAAGCTGTAAGTAAAGCCAGCTTATTTCCTTCAACTTTAGCCTTTAAAAAAGTAGTGACGCTCTTTTTCACACAAACCGCTCTCCTTTATTAGTTTAATCCGTCGGCCTCCACTATCTGCCGTATATAAGTATAGTCCCGCTCCGGGTGTTTCTTTTCGGCTAACTCAAGTAACTTTTGGGTGAGTATTTGATAAAGGCGCGCATCCTTTGGGGCAATCACCTCAAGATGTTTCTTAACCGTTCCCAAATCGTTTCGTTCCACCGGACCGGTCAAAGCATTGATAAAACCGTTATATTTTAAATTAGCCAAATTATTTTCAACCATCGGCATCAGCGCTTCAAACGGCTCATCCCCAAAAGAACCGCATTCCGAAAGATATTCCGTTGCAATACTTAATAAGGCCAATATCAGGTTGGTCGCCATCACATTGGCCAAATGATACATTGGTTTATGCTTCCGGTCAATAATAAAAAGTTTATTTCCCAACCTTGTAAATAACTGCTGAAACTGTTGAAAATAAGTTGGGTCGCCTTCCAACGTAAAACCAGTTGTATCCAGGCCCTCAATCATTTCGGTTATAGCGGCGAATGCGCGCATGGGATGGACTGAATATCCAAAAGCTCCTTTCGCGGCGATTCCCGAAAAAACTCTTGAATCCTTCGCGCCACTGGTATGACAGATCAACTTCCCTTGGAGTTCAAATTGGGCCAATTCATTCCAGGCGTTTTCGATCTGATCGTCCGGCGTAGTAATCCAGATCAGGTTACATTTTGCCGCAAGTTCTTTCAAAGTTAAACAACTGGTGGAAGTTATTGAAGCCGCCTTACGGGCTGATTCCGGATTACGGCTGACATAACCGACAACATCAAGGTCTTTGCTCTTAAAATATGCCCCTAGACTGGTCCCAACCTTTCCGGCGCCGACAAAACCGAAACTGGTATGACTGGTCGAATCCATTGATCACCCACCAACCTTAAAAATGGTCCTGACAATGTCGTAGGCCAACTCTTCCTTGGGCTTCTTTTCCAATTCGATTGTTTTATCCGGCCCAATCAACCACACTTTACCCTCTTGCGCGGCAAAATTGGAAAGGTCATTGGCGATAATCAAGTCGAGATTCTTCTTGTTCAGTTTTGATCGGGCATTGGCAAACAGGTCATCACTTTCGGCGGCAAAGCCGATTAAAATCTGTTTCTGTTTTAACCGGCCGAGTTCCGCCAAAATATCGGTGTTCTCCTCAAACTCGACGGACATTGTTGCGCCTGTCTTTTTAATCTTGGTGTGGCTAAATTGCTTCGGTTTGTAATCAGATACCGCTGCCGCCGCAAAGACATAATCAGCGTTTGCAAACTCTTGAATGACCGTTGCGCGCATTTGGGCGACAGTATCAACTCTAATAGTCTTGACTCCATTAACATCCCAAGGGGAATTAGCTAAAACGAGAGTAACATCAGCTCCCATATCCCGGCAAGCATTAGCCAGGCTCACCCCCATTAAGCCCGAGGAAGTATTGGATATAAAACGGATCGGATCAATATATTCCCTGGTTGCTCCGGCGCTAATCAACACTTTTTTGTTTCGTAAAAGTTTCTCACAGAAAAAGCTATTCACCGCTTCCAGTATGGCAGAGACATTTTTGAGGCGTCCTTTAGCAATAGCCCCGCATGCCAATATACCTTCATCCGGTTCGATAAAACGGCAGCCATACTGTTGAAGTTTTTGAATATTGGCGAGGTTGATTGGGTTGTGGTACATATTGACATTCATGGCTGGCGCAAACATTACCTTATTCCAGTTAGCAGCCGCTAAAATAGTGCTCAATAGATCATCAGCAATTCCGTTAGCAGCTTTGGCGATAATGTTGTAGCTGGCCGGCGCGATCAAGATCAGTTCCGATTCAGTTGCCAATGAAATATGGGTAACACGAGTATGGTCTTCATCTTCAAACATATCTACATAGACTTTGTTCTTAGTAAGTGTTTCCAAGGTGAGAGGGGTGATAAACTTTACCGCATTGGCTGTCATTACTACTTGGACGTCATATCCGGCTTGGGTCAATCCACTAGCTATCTCGGCGCCTTTATAGGCGGCAATCGAACCGGTTATTCCGAGTAAAATTTTTCGCTTCATCTACAACGCCTCCCCAAAAAATACAAAAAGCCCACCTGAAGACAGGTAGGCTCTAATAAACAACCTTTTTCCGTCTCAGTCCTTATCGATCCAAGCGGATTGTTTTAATAAACAAAATGCCACCTCATATTTGGTGCAGTTCTTGAAGATACCGTCCAACGAGGCTGATGCAAAAAATTCTAACATACCAACCAAAAAATAACAAGTTAAATTTTATTGCTTCCCTTTTAAAAGCTATTATTGAAGGATTTCGATGGCTGCCTTGAGCCGCTTAATCACCCGTTCTTTACCTAAAGCCTGGAGCATCTCATACATTCCGGGAGTGGCGGTTTTGCCGGAGACAGCGACCCTGAGGGGCATGAAGACATCCCCCATCTTCAGCTCCAACTTTTCGGGGAGCGGATGTAAAGCAGCCTCCAATTGGGCAGCGCTAAATTCGGCGGGAATCTTCTCAATCGCATCCAACAAGGCCTGCAACACCCGGAGCGCCGTCGGAGCGTCCAGTTTCTTTGGTATCAGCATTTTCTGGTCCGGGGCCGGAATCTCTTCCCGGAGGAAAAAGTCGGTCCAACCTGTAATCTCGGTTAACAACTTCAACCGTTCTTGGACCAACGGCATCAACTGGACCAGATATTCGAACCGTTCCGCCGGGCAAGGATCAGGTAGTAAACCGTCCTTTTGTAAAAAGGGCAAGCAGCGCCCGGCTAGATCGCGCCGGTCCAAGCTACGGATATAAACGCCGTTGTACCAATTGAGTTTATCGGTAGCAAACCGGACCGGTGAGGCATTGACCCGATCCAGGCTGAACATTTGGATCGCTTCTTCCTTGGAGATCACTTCTTGATCATTGCCCGGGTTCCAACCTAACAACAAGAGAAAATTGAACAAAGCTTCCGGCAGATAGCCCAATTCCCGGTACTCCTTGACACTGGTCGCGCCATGCCTTTTACTGAGTTTCCCTTTACCGTCGGGCGATAAAAAGATCGAAAGGTGGACGAATTGGGGATGTTCCCAGCCGAAGGCCTGATATAACAAGACATGAATCGGCGTGCTGGGCAGCCACTCATCACCTCGTAAAACGTGAGTAACTTTCATAAAGTGGTCGTCAACCACATTGGCAAAGTGATAGGTTGGATAACCGTCGGATTTGATTAAAACCAGATCTTCCAACACACTATTTTCAAATTCCAAGTCCCCCCGGAGTAAGTCTTTAACGATGGTCTTCCTGGTCAGCGGGGTTTTGAAACGGATGACCCGCTTCATTCCTTCCTGGGCTTCCGGTGAACCGTCCCGGCAATGCCGGTCATAACCCACTTGTTCTTTGGCCCCCTCCTGAGCTTTCCTAATCTGCTGCAACCGTTCGGAAGTACAATAACAATAATAGGCTTTCCCCTCGTCAATCAGTTGTTGGGCGAACTTGTGGTAGATCTCCAACCGTTCCGACTGAAAGTAAGGCCCGTATTCGCCTCCAACCTCCGGACCTTCGTCCCATTCCAGTCCTAACCAGCGAAGGCTCTCCTTGATGTCTTCCAATGAATCGGGTACAAAGCGGTTACGGTCCGTGTCCTCGATCCGAAGTATAAATTGACCACTGTTCTTTCGCGCCAAGAGCCAATCATAAAGCGCTGTCCGCGCGCCTCCAATATGCAGATATCCGGTAGGGCTCGGCGCATAACGAACCCGAGGTTGGTTTAAATTCATCGAAACTCACTCCTGTAAAATTACTAATGCCAAAAATATCAAACGCGCACGTAATATCATAACATAACCGGCTGGGATCAACAAGTAACTGGCGGCGAGCTCCCGAAAATACCGCCGTTTCTTTCTCAGATGCCTCAGCGCCTCTATGTCCAATAGTAGTTTAGCCACAGCGGAGCTTGTCGCCATTTTTTAACTAGACATTGAAACAAAATCAATTTATGATTAACCTTGAGGTGATGTCAATGCTTTGTCCGCTCTGTGGCCAACACAAACTGTTGCGCGCCGAGGGAAAATGGTATTGTCCCCATTGCTATCACGTTTATCACCGTTTACCGCTTTATGGCGCAGGATAACAACAAACGACCGGGTTCTATCGGTCGTTTTTAGTACTACTGACTCCTGACTCCTGACCACTTTTATTTACCCACTCTTTAAAAGTCCTCTCCCAATCCCCTCCAGCGACTCCATACTCGGAAATGAGCGCCGTCACATATTTGGCCGGGGCGACCTCCAAGGCCGGGTTAAAAACCTTCACTCCAGCCGGGGCTATCATAATCCCGCCGAAGGAAGTCACTTCCTCCGGGGCCCGCTCCTCGATGGGGATCTCCGCGCCTGTCTTTAAGCTCAGATCGATGGTTGAGAGAGGAGCAGCCACGTAAAAGGGGATCTTATGTTCTTTGGCGAGAATCGCCACTCCGTAAGTTCCGATTTTATTGGCTACGTCTCCGTTGGCGGTGATCCGGTCCGCTCCGACGATCACCGCCTGGATTTTCCCCAGTCCCATTACGGCGGCAGCCATATTGTCCGTTATTAAAGTAACCGGAATATTTTCCCGCATCATTTCCCAGACTGTCAAACGCGCCCCCTGAAGTAGCGG
>ENA-UOOR01005051-UOOR01005051.1-fermentation-metagenome-genome-assembly--contig:-NODE-5051-length-9996-cov-9.602656_pt1 | contig 9996 bp, 7 predicted proteins | sample MGYA00245780_ERZ724029 | MGnify/ENA primary metagenome ERZ724029 (study PRJEB28704, sample SAMN03018315) | fermentation metagenome | biome: anthropogenic terrestrial biome; feature: soil; material... | reverse complement strand
CACTAAAGTTGAAATAACCTTCTTCACTGCCAAGTTCGGCATGAAATACAACCTGTAACAATAAATCTCCAAGTTCCTCGACTAAATTGTCTACATCATCATTATCAATTGCATCCACAACTTCATAGGCTTCTTCAATAACATGCTGTCTTATTGAATGATGTGTTTGTTTTTTGTCCCATGGACACCCGTCAGGACCTCTGAGCAATTTTACAATTCTTAGCAGATTATCTACATTATACACTCTATTTTTAGATATTTCAATAGGCAGAATACAAAAATATGTTGAAAATCCGTAATTTTTTTCTTGATCAAGCATAAAAAGAGGTATTTTTTTTACATTTTCCTCCAAAACGTCAATAATGAGAGAATTTGCATCTTCAGGGTAGATTTCCATAAGTTTAACTTTAAGCTGTGATGCAGTTTCCAAATCATAAACTTGAGTAATAATATTAAAAGAATTTACATCAAATGAGAATTCATCTGTTTCAAGGCAATCCAAGATTTTAATATTATTATAATCAGCATATCCTGAAAGTTTTAAGCATTTATCAAGAAAACTCATTCCATCAATTATTATTGTATTTATTTGGTCTTTATATTCACTAATCAGCTTTTTTGTTACTATATCACCATAATAAGGGCTTCCTGCAGTACAGTAGTTAATTTTTCCGTATTGTTTTGACTTCTCAATAAGAGTATTGACTATGTTCTCGTAAACTTCATCAAAGGTCTCATATTTCTCGAAATAATCATCAAAACTATCAATATCAATATTCTTTCTTAATTCATTCACTATTGGATGGCGGTCTGTCCTTGCAAATGCAGGTATTCTTTCCGAAAGTGCCTCTTGAGCTCTTATTGTTAAGTCATCTTCACTGCCTGCACCCAATCCGATTATTTGAATTGTGCTCATTTTATTTCCTCACTAAGTTTATCTTGTGTTTTAAATTATTTCCTCGCAAATTTATTTAATTTTTCTCCTTTTGGTATCAATTCAAGGTCTTCCTTTGTAATTGCTCCCGTAATAAATAAAGAAATTACATATACGATTCCCGCTATTGCTATGGAGCCCAATGTTGCCAGGTTTTGACTTCCTGCAGCTTTTAATATAAAACTGAAGGATACCCACACGGTAACTGCCATTGCCGCAGTGGATAAAAGAGCTCTTGAAGATACCTTGATTAAATTTATTTTGATTTTTGTTTTATTTATATCGCGCCAGTTAAAAAGAGCTACAAAGAAATATGCAACAGTTGTACTTATTGCTGCTCCCTTGATATTAATACCCGGTATTCCAATCAGCATATAGGATAACCCTACCTTTATAACCAAGCCCAAAGCCAAGTTCTTTACAGGATGAAACTGTTTGTTTACAGACTGAAGTATGGCTGTAAATGCTTGAACCAGTGTTAAGAAAATTACTCCTATTGACAGTATTTCCAAAAGTGCTCCGGAACTTGCATGCTGTGCCGGGCCAATAGATGGATAAAGCAGTGCGATGATTGGCTCCGCTAACATAAATAAGCCAATACCGCATGGAAGGCCTATGATTAATGACATTTTTACTCCTGCATTTGCAGTTACATTTAACCTTTTAACTTGTTTTTTCGTAAATGCTTCGGTTATTGAAGGAACTAAACTCATAGCCACAGCTGTTGAAAAAACCTGAGGGAAATTTATTAAGGTTTGAGCTGTTCCGCTTAATTCGCCAAACATTCTTGTATATTCTTCAACAGTATACCCAATAGCTGCAAGACGATTTGAAACTATAAATGAATCCATGTTTCCCATAAGCGGTGCGATGGAGGCACCTATGGTTATGGGAACAGCAATATATAGAAGGCTTTTAATTACATATTGCACCGGCTCAGTTTTATTATGTTTCGATAAAGAAATTTCTTCCTTTATATTTTTTCTGTTAAAGAAAAACATTAAATAAATCAATAAAAGGGCTGCAATACCTCCTGCGGATGCACCGAAGGTAGCCCCTGCGGCAGCTTCTTCAAGTCCTGTACCTGCCAATACATATGCTAAGTATAGACCAACGGCAACTCTGAAAATTTGCTCAATAAGCTGTGACAAGGCAATGGGAATCATGTTCTGCATTCCTTGGAAGAATCCTCTGTAGGCAGATAACAAAGGTACTGCGAACAATGCCGGAACTAATGCCAACATAGAATAGTATGAGCCGGGAAACCCAAGAAATGTAACAAGTTCACGGGCAAATATAAACACAAAAATAGATGAAACAAGTCCTATTAAAAATAAACCCCACCTTGCTATTTGGTAAACCTGATACGCTCCTTCGTAATTATTAAGAGCTCTTCTTTCTGAAACCATCTTGGCAATCGCTGTGGGGAATCCTGACAGCGATACTACAAGCAAAAGATTATATATGTTATAAGCCGGCTGATAGTGACCTATACCTTCCGTGCCTATTAAATTTGTCAGAGGTATCCTGTATACTGCACCTAATATCTTTACAATTAATCCTGCTGCGCTTAGTATTGCGGCACCTTTAATAAAATTTTCCTTAGACATGTTTCTTCCTTTCTTACAACTATATTATTCAAGACATTCCTCATATCCCACAGACTGTCTCGCCAAAAAGGAATGTTTACACTCAATTTGGGGACATTCCTTCTACCCGCAAAGACTATCCCTAAGACAGGAAGGTGTGTCCCCACACCTATTTCCAATTAGTTTATCATAGATTATTGTTATTTTAAAGAAAAATTTGCGAATTTCTAAATAAATGATATATTCCATACGGATATATGTGGTATAATTATCGGTAGAGGGACACAAGAATCGGGAACATTCCTCGTGCCCGCAAAGACTCAATACGGGGACATTCCTCTATTGTCTATCCCACAGAGATTATCTTACAATAGAGGTGTGTCCCCCAACTACTAATAGAGGTGTGTCCCCATACCTATAAAGGAGTTTTTGATGGAAAGTCTTAAAGGTACAATTGTCGAAACTATTTTTAGAAATAATGAGAACGGATACACTGTTGCCTTATTGGAAGCAAAAAATGAGTTAGTGACAATAACAGGAGTTTTTGGCACTGATGTATCCGGCGAAAATATTGAAGTGTTTGGAAAAAGAGTTAATCATCCAAAATACGGCGAACAATTTCAAGTTGACATATATAATGCAGTACTTCCAACAGGCTTGGAACAAATAGAAAACTATCTTTCTTCAGGATTAATAAAGGGTATAGGCAAATATACTGCAAAAAAAATAGTGGAAGCATTTAAAGAAGCCACCTTTGACATTATTCAGAATACTCCGGAGAAACTTGTTGAAATAGAAGGAATTGGCGGGAAAAAAGCAGACATGATTGCAAAAAGCTTTCAGGAACAGGCAGATATAAAAGAAATTATGATGTTTTTACAAGGCCATAATATAAGCACTAACTACAGCATTAAAATTTATAAGGAATATGGTAAAAACACAATAAATGTTATAAAAGATAATCCATACAGATTAGCTGAAGATATATATGGGATAGGTTTCAGGTTAGCTGATAAAATAGCTGCATCCTTAGGAGTTGAGAAAGAATCACCCTACAGAATATCATCCGGAGTGAAATATATACTGACAGAATACGCTACACGAGGTCACACTTTTGTGCCTTACAATTTATTAGTAAAAAGCTCCGCTAATCTTATTGAAACCTCAATTGAAAATACGGAAGATGAAATTAGGAACATGGCTTTTACGGATAAAATACATATAGAAACAATTAACTCGGAATCCGTAGTATATTATCTACCCTATCATACTGCTGAAGTAAATGTATGCAAAAATTTAATAAATTTAGCCGGCTTTGAGCTCGGCATTTCAGAAGAAGATGTGCTTAAGCATTTGGAAGCTGATGAAAATGATTCAATTTATCTCACTGAAATGCAGAGGGAAGCTGTAGTGCAATCCATATTAAACGGTGTTACGGTTATAACAGGAGGACCCGGTACCGGAAAAACAACAATTATATTATCAATCATTAAAATATTTGAAGCAATGCATAAAAAAGTACTTCTATGCGCTCCAACCGGAAGAGCAGCCAAACGTATAACCGAATCCACGGGGAGAGAGGCAAAAACAATTCACCGCTTATTAGAGTATGCTTACGGCGAAGATGACAGCAATTTGACCTTTAATAAAAATGAAAATTCTCCCTTGGACTGCCATGCAATTATTGTTGATGAAATGTCCATGGTTGACATATTGCTGATGAACAATTTGCTCAAAGCGTTAAAGAGAGGCACAAAGCTGATAATGGTGGGGGACGTAGACCAATTGCCGTCTGTGGGAGCAGGCAATGTTTTATCTGACATAATTAAAAGCAATACAATAAAAACAATCAGGCTTGATATGATTTTCAGACAGTCTGCAGGAAGCATGATAGTTCAGAATGCACATGCTGTAAATAAGGGAATAATGCCTTTATTAAATAAAAAAGATTCGGATTTTTATTTTATGAGGGAAAACAATACAGACAGCATTGTGGAGCTTATAGTTGAGCTGTATAAAGACCGCCTGCCTTCCAAGTACGGTTTGAATCCTATAAAAGATATTCAGGTTCTTTCTCCTATGAAAAAAGGTGATGCCGGTGTTATAGAATTAAATAAAAAAATTCAATATGCAGTTAATCCTCCTTCCAAGTTAAAAAAAGAAAAAGTATTCGGCAGGTATACATTCCGTACAGGTGATAAGGTAATGCAGGTAAAAAACAACTACCAGACAGAATGGAAATTAGCAGGTAATAACCTTGTTACAGGAGAAGGAATATATAACGGAGATATTGGAAATATATTATTTATTGATGAAACAGAGCAGGAAATGCATGTTCTTTTTGATGATGAAAAGGAAGTGGTATATTCTTTCAACCAGTTGGATGAATTAATACTTGCCTATGCCACTACGGTACATAAAAGTCAAGGAAGCGAATTTCCCGTTATTATCATGCCCATGGTATGGGGACCTCCCATGCTTCTTACGCGAAATTTATTCTATACTGCCATAACAAGAGCAAAACAATTGGTAGTTCTTGTAGGTCAAGAAAAATACATGGAAGAAATGATTGAAAACAATAAAATAGATAAGCGTTTCTCGGCACTTGATTACAGGCTGAAATCCGTGGGACAGTGGGGGGCGATATGAAAGAGTATGTTGAATCGTTTTTAGAACTTTTATATCCTGAAAAAAATACTTGCTTCATATGTAATGTTTATGATAGCTCCATCAATGACAAATATATTTGTAGTGACTGTGAAAAGAAACTTGTAAAAATTATGCCTCCTTTTTGCGTTAAATGTTCCAAACCCATTGACTATGTATCTGATTGTCTTTGTCCCGACTGCAGTGTATACGACAAAAGCTTTGAAACTGCCAAGTCTCCCTTCTCATATGAAGGTATTATTAAAGAAAGCATCTACAGCTTTAAATATTACAACAAGCCTTATTTTTATAAATTTTTCAGTTACTGCCTTTTAAGGTATATGAATGAAATTGATTACACCAATTTTGATTACATAACATCGGTACCCCTTCATAAGTCTAAAATGCGCACACGGGGCTACAATCAGTCTGAATTGTTGGCTAAGAGCCTCAGTGACGGATTATCCATTCCTTATGCCTATGTTCTTAAAAGGACTAAAAAAACCACCAAACAAAGCTTGCAAAGCAAGGATGAAAGGAGAAAAAACTTAAAGGGTGCATTTGCCATAAAGTCTCCTCTTAAAAATGAAAACATAAAAACCAGCAGTGTACTGTTGGTAGATGATGTCTACACAACAGGCTCCACTGCCGATGAATGTTCTAAAACGCTTCTTGATTTCGGTGTTTCAAAAGTTTATGTAATTACAATCGCTAGGTGAAAATATTTGTCATTATGAATGTAACTAAAGATCCCATAAGATTCTTCGGGCTAAAGCCCCCAGAATGACAATTAAAATGGATTATTCATGGCGATGACACTAGCCATAGATGTTTTTCTCCGTTATTATCATATCCATTTTCACATCGTGCTCTTCTGCAGGTATTATTTCAAGCACTTGGAATTCGTGAGCTACAGCCAACTTCTTTGCCGATGTCTTTAGCTTATTTAAGCTCTTGTCATAATATCCCTTGCCAAATCCGATTCTGTTTAGGTTTTTATCGAATATAACCCCTGGAACTATAACCAGATCAATTTCTTCAATATTTACAGGCGAAATATTTTTTGGTTCATAATATCCAAAGAAATTTAGTTTTAAGTCCGCTTCTTTGGTTATTTCGGAAGGAATCAAAACAGTATTTATTGTATCGGTGTATGGTATGACAACACGCTTTTTCTCAGACAACATATGCCTGATAAGATTTGACGTCATCACTTCATTCTTAAAGTCCATGTATGTGAAAACAACCTTGCTTTGTTTATAAATATCAAGACCTGCAATTTTATCTGTTATTACTCTGCTGTTTTTCTCTACATCCTCTTTAGACATGTTATTTCTTATCTTGAGTATTCTTTTTCTTAATTCGCTTTTACTTTCCATTTTATTCTCCTAAAAAAATATAGACCATAAAAATCCATACAATACACTTATAACAGGAAAGATTATTCTTCCTACTACCCTGAATATAATCAACAGAAGCAGTGCAAATCTCAGGTGCTCACGATATTTGTAATAAAAATTCCAAACCTTTGCTCCTCCTATACTACCCAATATATGATGCCCGTCCAAAGGAGGTATGGGAATCAGATTAAATACCATTAACATAAGATTTATTACTATGGTTCCATTGAAAATATCAATTGCGGTTCGGTTAAGTGAAGTGTAAATAGTAAGCCTGATTAAGCCCATAAATAAAAATGCAACTAAAAAATTAGATAAAGGACCCGCCAATGACACAATTGCATCATCCCGTTTAGGATTCTTAAAATTCCTCGGATTAATCATTACAGGCTTTGCCCATCCGAAACCAAACACAATCAAACATAAAAACCCCAAAGGGTCTATATGCTTTATCGGATTTATAGTTAAGCGTCCCTGTAATCGCGGGGTGCTGTCGCCCAATCTATCTGCTGCTAAGCCATGCGAAAATTCGTGTATGGAAATTCCCAACAAAAAGCCCGGCATTATTTCTAATATATCTTGTATGTTATAGTTCATAGTCCCTCCTTGTCAGTATTACAAGTATTTTACTCTATTCTGCATCTTTGTCCAATTCCTTGTATACTGTTGCTGTTTCAAGTCTTCTGCCCTTAATTTCCGTTACAACAATTTTAAGACCATATTCCTCTAATTCCAAGGTGCTTCCGTCTTCAGGAATAATTCCCAATATACCGAAAACCAATCCTCCGAATGTATCGAAATCTTCATCAGGCAGACTAACTCCTAATTCCTTGGACACATCGTCCAAATATGCTGAACCTTTAATCTTCCAGGTGTTATCACCTATTTGTTTAATTTCCTCCTCTTCAGGAGTTAAGTAATCATCGTCTATATCGCCTACTATTTGCTCCAGTAAATCATTCATCGTAATAATGCCGCTCATTCCGCCGTACTCGTCAAAAACAACGGCAAAATGATTTCTGCTCTTTTTCATATTTTGGAACAAAACATCTGTCCTCACTGTTTCAGGAACATAGTAAGCCGGCTTTACGGCACTTTTCATAATGTTTTCTCTGCTTTTATCTTCAATTGTATAATATTCTTTAACATGCAAAACTCCGATGACATTATCTGCGCTTCCGTCGCATACAGGATATCTTGAGTGTCTGCTTTCGGATATTTTATTATCCCATTCTTCTTCTGTTTCATCAAGCCACAGAATTACTGCTTCTGTCCTGTGAGTCATTACTTCTTCGGCGGTTTTATTGTCAAATTCAAAAACATTTTGGATCATTTCTTTTTCACTTTCATTTATGGAGCCTTTTTCGCTTCCTACATCAACCATCATGCGGATATCTTCTTCGGTTACTTCATCATCTGCGGCATTGGGATCAATCCTCAATAATCTCAATACACCATTGGTAGATGCAGTCAAAAGCCAAACCAAGGGAGCAAATATTTTTGATATAAAATATAAAAGCCCCGACAAGGACAGTGCCAATCTTTCTGCATTTTTCATTGCAACTCTCTTTGGAACAAGCTCACCCAATACGAGTGTTACATAAGACAGTAATAATGTTATCAATACTACAGAAACAGAATTTAAAACCGAAAAGGGTATGTTTACACCTATATTTATTAATAGGTTGGTAAGCCTGCTTGCAAAGTTTTCTGCAGCAAAGGCACCTCCTAAAAGGGCTGCCAAAGTAATGGCGATTTGAATTATAGAAAGAAATTGTGACGGTTGTTCTGTAAGTTTCGAAAGCCTTATAGCACGCTTATCGCCCTCTAACATCATTTTTGCTATTCTGTTGTCATTCATTGATATAACCGCAATCTCAGCAGATGCAAAGACAGCGTTAACAAATAATAAAATAAATTGCAAAACCAGTGGACCCCATAACGAGCCTTCTTCTAACAATATAAATTCCTCCTAGGGTAAGTTGAATAATTACAAGAATAATAACATAGATATTTTACCCCGTCAATATTCATTTATTAATGCAAACCTTATAAAATGAATATACGCTGAATATGATTAAATCGGTATTATTAATTTTTTATAAAATTAGTAGCATTTTTTGTCAAAAAAAAGTTGCTATAATTTAATATATATTGTAAAATTAATATAACTCTAGGGTAATGGAGGTAAATATGTTTTTTGAAGCTTTAATATTAGGAGTAGTTATTGGCTATATAAGAAGGGGAAAGATAAGCAGATTATCATATGTTAATTTTAGTTTCAGATTCCTGATTTACATTTCAGCTTTGTTTTACTTGGGCATTATAGTTATAAATTTAGGTCTTTATGACTATGAATCATTTCTATATTCTACATTTCTTATTGGCTCTATGGTTTTAACCGGATTATTTTTAATAGCAAATACAAGCATAAAATATATGTTTATTCCATTGACAGGACTTGCTTTGAATTTGTTGTCATTTTTAGCTAACAAATTTAAATTCCCGCTGTCTCCTGATGCTGCAGCACAAATTTACGGTGCAGAAGCAGCCGAACTTTTAAATACAGGCAAACTATTGTTTTATACGTCATCAGAAACGGCGACACTAAGCTTTTTAGGCAGTATAATTCCTATAGGAAACTGGTTCGTGGTAAGTATAGGTGATATCATAGCCGCATTGGGAGTTGTATTGATTGTGCAATGTATTATGGCAGATAAGTTTATACAAACCAGAAGCAAAATTACTTTTTCAAAAGATATATTCAGATAAAGATGCCCTTTATGACCTAACCCAATTTCTTCGACTGAAAGGAGAAAGAAATTGATGGTAGGTCAAACGCATAAAATTCCTAATTTATGCGACGATTAGGAGCAAATAAATTAGTGAATTTACCTGCGAACCCCATTTATTAAAGGTATGGAGACACACCTCTGCTATGGGGATAGTCTTTGAAGAAAGAGGAATGTCCCAAAAGTTATTAATTTTCTTACAAGCTTATTTCTTCAAATTTATTAAATTGATCCATCCCGATATTGCCGCTTGAAATTAAAAAAACTACTTTATCTTCAGGTTTAAATTCGATAGCTTTTTGCAAGACAGCACCTATTGTAATACAGGAAGAAATTTCAGCCAATAATTTTCCTTTAGTTAATAAAAATTTAGTTGCCTTAAGGATATTTTCTTCCTCAACCGTAACAATTTTATCAACATATTTTTCTATTATCGGGTAATTACGTTCTCCGGGTCTTAATGTTTGTAAAGCATCAGCAACTGACTTTGAGTTTGGATCCAAAGAAACAGGATGACCTGCTGCAAGGCTTTTACTGTAACGGGGAACTAATGCAGGCTCCACACCGATAACTTTCACTTTTGGATTAGTTTCTTTGACTGCCGTAGAAATCCCGCCGATTAAACCGCCGCCGCC
>ENA-UOOR01005048-UOOR01005048.1-fermentation-metagenome-genome-assembly--contig:-NODE-5048-length-10002-cov-2.545089_pt1 | contig 10002 bp, 8 predicted proteins | sample MGYA00245780_ERZ724029 | MGnify/ENA primary metagenome ERZ724029 (study PRJEB28704, sample SAMN03018315) | fermentation metagenome | biome: anthropogenic terrestrial biome; feature: soil; material... | reverse complement strand
GCCGGGCACAACCGCCAATACACCGCCCACCACGCAGCCTGGGCAAAACGCCCCGCAGACGGGCCAGAGCGCCCCGCAGCAAGGCCAGCCCCAGGGCCCCGAGGAAACGGCCAGGAAGCAGGCTGAGCGCCGACGCAGAACAGACCGGCACGCCTGACGCATACCGTGAAGGGGAACGACTGAACGACCAACCGGGCTGCCGCGGCCAAGTTTCGCCGCGGCAGCCCATTCCTATCATGCGTGGTTTGACGGAATAAGGCCGCGCCCTTATAATCATGAAGCGGCTGACAGCCGCTTGCGGAGGCAGGATGGAGAGCTTTTCCCGCGGTGAGCGCAACAACACAAAGATGGTGGCACTGATTGGTGCCATTTTGGTCGTCATCGTGCTGATTCTTTACCTCGCCGGCGCCTTTGGCGGCGGGCCCAGGCGGTTAAGCGCGCGCAAATTACGCCCCGTGGTCTCCCAACAGGTGACGCCCTTTGGCGACCGGCTGCTGTACTATGACGGCGGCACCATCTTTTGTCTGAGTTCCAACGGCACCGAGCTGTGGAAATATGTGCTGGGCTCCAATGCCGGCTTTGCCGTGTCCGACCACCTGGTGGTGGCCTGGGTCGGCTCCCACCTGCATATTCTGGATCGCAACGGCCGCGTCACCTTCAACGACCGGCTGACCGACAACATACAGTTCGCCAAGGCGGGCACCCAGTATGTGGCCGCCGTGGTGGGCGACAGCATCAGCCCCTCGCTGGTGATCAAGGATGTCAACGGCCTCAACGTGGACAGCGAATCCGTCGCCTACGAGGACAAGATGATACTTGACCTGGGGTTCTTTGAAAACGGCGAATACCTGTGGACAACGGCGCTGGACATCATGGGCGTGGCGCCCATGACGGTGATGAACATGTACCGCGTGGGCGCGATGAACACGGGAGAGCTGGAGCTGGGCGAGGAAATTACCTACGCGGTGCTCTACTCCGGGCAGAAGCTGCACGTCATCAATACCCGCGACATCAAGCGCTTTGACAGCCGCGGCACGCAGGATCCGTTTGCCAAACAGCTGGTCTATGGCTGGCGGCTGATTGACAGCGTCACCGGCGGCGGCGATGCCACGATGCTGTTTGCCCCCGAGATGGAAGTGGGCGATGTGCAGCAGATGACCGAGCTGCGCGTGCTGTCGGGCACCAACCGGGACAGCCGCTACACCCTGCCCGATACCTGCGTGGGCGCCGGCATCTGGGGCAACACGCTGTTTGCCTTTTCCGGCGAAATCCTCTACCGGGCGGATTTGTCCGCCCAGCGTTTTTCCGGGCTGCAGACCACCATCCCCGACCGCATCACCGGCTACATCGGCCGCCTGAGCAACGGGGTGGCCCTGATAGGAAGGAGGCCGCATGAACTTCGTTGACATAGCCATCCTGCTGGTGGTGGGCATCAGCGTGATTTATGGCTTTTACCATGGGTTCATCCAGACGGTGGCCAATCTGGCCGCTGCCCTGCTGTCCATCGGCGCCGCGTTCATGTTCGGCCCGCGGGTGGCAGGCCTGTTCATGGCTAACACCGGGCTGACCACCATGCTGTCCACCTATACGGATGCGGTGGTGCGCGTGGGGGATTATGACCTGGCCTCCTCCCAGGTGGCCGGCATCACCCAGAGCACCATCGATACCATCCTGCGCTCGGTCAAGCTGCCCCAGCCCCTGGCCGACGTATTGCAGCAGAACCTCAGCACCCGCGCCTTTGAGCCCACGGGCGTCACCACCGTCAACGGCTATGTGTCGGGCACCATCATTGCGGCGGCTGTGCAGGTGCTCAGCTACCTGCTGGTATTCGCCGCGGCGTATGTGGTGCTCACGTTCATCATCAGCCTCATTCGCCACGTGGCGGATTTTCCCATCCTCAAGCAGATGGACTGGCTGGCCGGCGGGGCCTTTGGCCTGGCGCGCGGCGTGGTGTTTGTGTACCTGGCGCTGCTGCTGGTGCCGCTGATTTCCACCATCGTGCCCACCGAGGGGGTTACCAAGCTGATTGAGCAAAGCACCCTGGCGCATCTGTTCAGCGGCGATGGCTTTTTCATCCGCGTGATATCGCAATAACCGATTTATGACTGTTTTCATGTTTGATTCTGAAAAGGAGACATGCCCATGACCGGCAAGACCAACCGCCTGGCGCTGTCAGCCCTGTTTGTGGCGGTGATGCTGGTGTTGGGGTACGTAGAATCCCTGATTCCCATCGGCGGGGTGCCGGGCATCAAGGTGGGCCTGGCCAACTCCGTGCTGCTGCTCAGCCTGTACTGGCTTGGCATCACCATCTCCATCCAGCTGATGCTGGTCAAGGTGTTCTTGAGCGCCTTCATGTTTGGCGGTTTCATGGCGCTGCCCTACAGCCTGGCGGGCGGTGTGCTGAGCCTGGCCGTGATGATTTTGCTGATCTTTGTCGTGCGCGGTGTCAGCCCTATCGGCGCCGGCGTGGCGGGCGCTGTGGCGCACAATGTGGCCCAGGTGTCGGTGGCCATGTTCATCCTGCAATTGCCGCAGCTAGTGTATTACATGGCCATTCTGGTGTTGGTGGCGCTGGTGACGGGTGCTGTCACCGGCACGGTGGCCAAGCTGCTGATGAAGCACCTGCCCCCCTCCTATAAGCCTTTGCCCCGGAAGGGCAAAGGCCAGCAAGCCGCGCCATAAGTCATATCTACACGTTTGTGCCGTTGTTCTCTGCCTGCGCCAGCAGGTTTTTTTGTACATATTTCGTTTGGCATGGATGTAACAAAACGGTCAAATGTATTGTTCGGTGCGGGCAATCGTGCGATAATGGCTGCATCGAAGAGACGGAGGGTTGATATGCGAATGGGTTGGCACAGGACATTGGCTTTGGTCGCGGCGATTGTGCTGTTGTGCGGCGCGGGGCAGGTGCCTTTGGCGCACGCGGAGGGGCAGGCCCCCATCGCCTACCCCACGCTGACGGAGGACGGTTACCTGTTGGCGGACAGCGCGCAGGAGGAGTTTGTCCACGCAGATGTCAAGGCCGGGCGCTGGGTCTATGTGTCGCGCACCCTGCATATCGAGATTGAGCGCTTCAAGGGCAAGGTGGAGGGCCGGGGCGCGGTGTGGTTTGTGTCCGACATCAAGGCCAAGGACGGCATGCTGCTGCGCTCCTTCCAGGAGTCTCCCGAGAAGCCCGGCAAAAAGAAGGCGCGCCCCGAATACATCGCCCAGAAAAACCGCGTGGTCTACGCCCAGAATGGCGACTTATGGACCTGGCGCATGGAGGACAAGCGCTACCCTGGCATCATCATCCGCGATGGGCAGATAGTGCAGGAAAAGACCTACAAAAAGATGGTGGAGGCCCAGCCGCCGCTGGACGAAATGTCCCTGTACACCGATGGGCGCATCGAGGTGCACCACCCCGGTGAGTTCACCGGACAGGCGTACCTCGACCGCGGTGCCTATGATGTATTCTCCTTCGGGCCCATCCTCATCCGCGATGGGGAAATCGACGCCCGGCTGGAGAAATTCTTCACCTCGGCCCAGCCCCGCAGCGCCATTGGGATGATTGAGCCCGGCCATTATGTGGGCGTGATGGTGGAGGGCCGCACCAAGCGCAGCTTCGGTGCCAGCCTCAAGTTTGTGGCCGGTGTGATGAAGGAGCGCGGCTGTACCCTGGCCTTCAACCTGGATGGCGGGCAAACCTCGGCCATGGTGTTCATGGGCACCTTGGTGATGAAGGAGCCCACCTACAACGGCTATACCAACACCCGCAACCAGCCGGATATCATCGGCATCGGCACGTCGGACGACGTAAAGGTATTCCACAAGTGAGGCGCCTGTTGTGGCTGACCGGGCTTGTGCTGCTGCTGTGCCTGCCCGCGCTGGCGGAGGATATCACCGCCGGCAGCAGCTTTTCGCCAGGCAGCGCCAAGGCGGTGCGCGCGCTGACCGACCGGGATTATACCACCCACTGGGCGGGCTCAGGCGCACTGACCATCAAGGCGGAGCAGCCCATCCACGGCCTGTACCTGTGCTGGACGCAGCGGCCGGAGGGTTACACCGTGGAGGGAGAATCCCAGGGCGGGTTGTGGCAGGAAGTGGCTACTCTACCGCAGGACGGCTTCGCCCACGAGTATGTGCCGCTGGAAGCGGGGTATGCAGTGGTGCGTCTGCAGCCCAAGGGGCGAGCGCGCCTGGCCGAAATCTATGTGCTGGGGGCCGGTGAGGTGCCCAGCTGGGTGCAGCGCTGGCGGCCCACCGTGGATATATGCGATATGCTGGTGCTGGCCGCCCACCCGGACGACGAGGTGGTCATGTTTGGCGGCACGCTGCCCTATTACGCCGGGCAGCTGGATAAAAAAGTGCTGGTCGCCACCATGACCACGCCCAGCACGCGCCGCCGCAGCGAACTGCTCGATAGCCTGTGGACCTGCGGGGTGAAGGATTACCCAGTGTTTGGCTCCTTCGCCGATAAATACTTCCGCTCCATGAGTGCCGCGTACAAGCTGTGGGGCACCCGCAAGGTGCGCTCCTTCGTGGTGGAGCTGTACCGCAAGCATCAGCCCGAGGCGGTGGTCACCCACGACAAGCGGGGCGAGTATGGGCACGGCGCGCACCAGCTGTGTGCAGATGTGGCCCGCGCCGCGGTGGACTACGCCGCCAACCCGGAAAACTATGTGGACATCTACGAGCAATACGGCACCTGGCAGGTGAAAAAGTTGTACCTCCACCTGGCTAAGGAGGGCGCCTTGGAGATGGATTGGGACGCCCCCCTGTCCGCCTTTGACGGCAAAACCGGCTTTGAGGTAGCCCAGGATGCCTACCAGAAGCACCGCAGCCAGCACCAATTCGGCTTTGAGGTGTATGGCCGCAAGAGCCGCTACAGCAGCTACCGCTTCGGCCTGGTGCACACCACCGTGGGGCCGGATAGGCAGATGAATGACTTTCTGGAGAATATCCCCAGCCAATAGCACTTGCCGAATTTGCCAGTGATGCCCCGCCCGTGTAAAGCGAGCGGGCATCTTTACAACATCGGCAAGTTATGTCAGAATACAGGCATAAAAATATAGCAATCCGCACGATAGAGGAGGAGCAGCCATGGGACTGTTTGATAAGAAATATTGTGATATCTGTAACGAAAAGATAGGCCTGTTGGGAAACCGCAAGCTGTCCGACGGCAACCTGTGCAAGGACTGCGCGAGGAACCTTTCTCCCTGGATGACGGACAGGCGCACCTCCTCCGTCGAGGAGATTCGGCAGCACCTGGCCTACCGGGAGCAGAACAAGCAGGCCGTGGCGGCCATTCAGCCTACCCGCGTGCTGGGTAACGCCACCAAGGTGTATATCGACGAGCGTGGCCAGCGCTTCTTCGTTACCCGTCAGAACGACTGGCGCGGCAGCAACCCGGATATCCTGGACCTGTCTCAGGTAATCGATACCGAGCTCAGCGTGGAGGAGGACAAGCGGGAGCTGTATCAGGAATCGCCTGATGGCAAGCGCGTCAGCTACGACCCGCCCAGGTATGATTGCACCTATCAGTTTGACATCCTCATCCGCGTCAACTCCCCCTATTTCGACCAGATTTCGTTTGAATTAACCGACGAGCGGCCGGACAGCCCCTATACCGATGCCTACCGGGATTATGAGCGCCAGGCTGATGAGCTGCGCCGTGCGCTGAAGCCGGATCCGGCAGCAGCCTCCGCTCCCGTGGCTCAGCCCGTGCAGCCTGCCCCAGCGGCGCAGCAGGGCGCTTGGGTGTGCGCCTGCGGCGCCAGCAACCAGGGCAAGTTCTGCGGCGAATGCGGCGCCAGGAAGCTGGAGGCTTCCCGCTGCGGCAACTGCGGCTGGCAGGCGGCTGAAGGGGTCAACCCGCCTAAGTTCTGCCCGGAGTGCGGCACGCCGTTCGGGCAATAATCGCTTCTTTCGCCTTGATGCCGCCGGGTATTCCGCCCGGCGGCCTTGCATGCTTGCCTTGCGCCATGCAATAAAATACGCTACAATTGTATATATCATATCGCGCAAGGCGCAGATGGAGGCAAAACGAGTTGCACGCTTTGATCAAGCGCTTTTTTTCTGCTGAATCCTTAGTCAGTAAGGAGCACCGCATCGGCCCGCTGCCGGACGACCGTTCCGCCTATCAGGAGGTATCGCGCATCGCGCTGCCTGCGGTAGCGGAGATGGTGCTGGTCAGCCTCATCAGCTCAGCGGATACCATTATGGTGGGCACGCTGGGCAAGAATGCCATCGCGGGGGTCTCCCTGCCCACACAGCCGCGTATGATTATGCTGGCTGTTTTCTTTGCCCTCAACGTGGGCGTCACAGCCATCGTTGCCCGCCGCAAGGGGGAGGAGCGGCGCGAGGCCGCCAACGCCACGCTGCGCAACGCCATCATGCTGGTGCTGGCGCTATCGCTGGTCATCATGGTGACGGTGGTGCTGCTGGCGGAGCCGCTGATGCGCCTGGCCGGCGGCAACACCAATACGCCGGACGATGCCATCGTGCTGCACGATGCCATCGTCTATTTCAAAATCATGGCCTTCGGCCTGCCTGTGACGGCCATCTCCATGTGCATCAACGCGGCCATGCGCGGCGTGGGCAATACCAAGCTCACCATGCGTGTCAACGTGATATCCAACCTGGTCAACATCTTTTTTAACTACCTGCTCATCGGCGGCCGCCTGGGCTTCCCCCGGCTGGAGGTGGCGGGCGCCGCCATCGCCAGCGTCATCGGCCTTACGGCGGCCATGGTGCTATCCCTCATGGCGGTGACGCGCGGCAAGGACAGCTACCTGCATTTATCCCGCCACGATGATTGGCGCCCTCACGGCGAGAGCCTGCGCGGCATCGTCAAGGTGGGCGGCAATGCCATGGTGGAGCAGTTGAGCATGCGCTTTGGCTTCTTTATCTACAGCCGCATCATCTACGGCATGGGCGTCACGGTGTTTGCCGCGCACAACATCAGCATGCAGCTGCTGGGCCTCACTTTCAACTTTGCCGATGGCCTGGCCGTGGCCGGCACCTCCTTGGTGGGGCAGAACATGGGCGCAGGCCGCAGCGATTTGAGCCTGCTCTACGGCAAAATCACCCAGCGGCTAGCACTGGCATTTTCCCTGATCATCGCGGCCTTTGTGGCGCTGCTGCGCTACCCGCTGGCCAGCCTGTTCATCAGCGCCGGCACCCCAGACGCGGCGACGGTCATCACCATCGCGGCGCAAACGCTGCTGGTGGTGGCCTTCATGCAACCCGCGCAGATGAGCGCGGTGGTGCTCTCCGGCTGCCTGCGCGGCGCGGGGGATAACCTTTATGTGGCATCCCGCATGATGATCAGCGTCAGCGTGCTGCGCCCGCTGCTCACGCTGCTGGCGGTCCACGTGTTCCACATGGGCCTGCCGATGACCTGGCTGCTGGGCTTGAGCGAAATCTTCGTAAGATTGTACTTCTTCTACACGCGCTTTGAAAGCGGGAAGTGGAAGCTCAAGAAGGTGTAATGCTTGATATATCGAGTACCGTTCATCTTGATGCGCACGAACTTCTTCGGTTGACCTCATTTCGGGCACATTATGTGCTACCCTTTCCTTGTGCGGCCTCATGCCGCGTGCTATAATGCTCCCATTGCCGGTGTGGCGGAATGGCAGACGCATGGGACTTAAAATCCCCCGCCTCACAAGGGCGTGCCGGTTCGAGTCCGGCCACCGGCACCAGACAACGATAATCCGAACCAAATCTTCCTGATCGGAGATGGGATCGGATTATTGGTATTTTTTGAAAGATGAGCAAATTTAATGCGCAAACGGTGTAATTGAAGAATGCGTTTCTGATAAATGATTGCTATAATATTGGAAATGCCCTGATTGTCGATGTCTTGCCTCGAAAACTTGCGCAGCCAGATTTGATTGTAACATTTTCTCGTGTGCATATGTTATAATTTCACAGGTACGATAATCATATTTTGCGAGGTGTTTTATTGGTGTTTAGTTTCGAAAGCTTTGTAAGTGGTCTTAAGAAGATTGAGGCATTTGATGCTAATGTAGTTGACGATTGTGTGGTTTTATCTAGCGAGAGTAGGGAAATAGGTCAGGAAGATTCCAAAGACATAATCGTGGCTGAGTTATCGATTAGCGAGATAGAACACATACTCAAGCAATTAGGTGACAGTGATTCATTTCAGGAGTCTATATTTTTTAGGGACTCCTCCATTGAAGCAGCAGTCCAAGTGATAGATTTCCAACGTCCCTTACCGTTTAGGCCTGATAGAGTTTTGTATGAAACAAAAGATCACGATATTAACTTTGAGTTCTCAAAGGCCAGCACAATATACCTGTTGGCGCTCATATGCAACTCGTCTTCAAATTCGAGTATTAAACTGGATGTATGGTTTTCTCACTATCGCTTTATTTCTGATTCAATACACAAACTCAGTGATTTTTTCGATCTGTTCCGCATTTTCACTATCAAAATCTCAAGTGAAAAAACAATTTCATCAAAGGTATATAGACGCATGCTCTACTCATATATGTTTAATATATCGTATAACCACAGTATTGCCCTATCAATATCGAATTTAAGCGAAAGTCGCAGCAGGACTCGGTGGCGAGCAAGAAGAAACGGTCAATTGTTTCCTTATAAGGCATATGATCAAAGATTAACGAAATACTATTATCAAGCAGTTGCAACAGATATACCTATTGCTCAATACTTGGCCTTCTATCATGTTGCTGAGTTCTTCTTTCAGTCAATTTCCGAGGAAGAGACTTTTGCTGAAATCGCAGAATTCATTACAAAACCTTCTTTTTCACCATATGCAAAAAACGATATAAAGCGCTTTTATCATATGATACGAGGGAAAATAAGAGAACAGCGAGATGATGGTGTATGGAATGAGAAAAAGGGGTTGCTTCTGTGCCTTCAAAAATTTGTTCCAAATTTAGCGTCGCTAAAGGATGCTATCCAAGTGACCGATTCATCAGCTGTTGACTATTACAAAGGAAACTTGGTTGAATTTGCCGATGATAGCAAAAAAATAAACTTTGATGATAACGAGGAGATTATCTATACAAATATTCGTGACAGAATATATTCCACAAGAAATGCAATCGTGCATAGCAAAGAAGGAGAAAAACTTCGATATGAGCCTTTCATTCATGATAAGCAACTGTATAGAGAAATCCCGTTAATTCGATGCGTAGCTGAAGAAATCATTATTAATTCAGCTTCAAAAATCGAAATTGAGCAAACCGAGTAGACGATAAGTGATTCACTTGTAGCTATCGTTTGCCTAGTATGAGCATAACTCTTTCGGAAAATGGTGTTGTAAAGAAGATGGAATCTTGATTTATGAGTAAAACACATGATGTTCTTTTTGTTGCATTACCACTTAATGGCGAGACAAACATGCATCGCTAGCCCTATCGCGAAATCCAAGCAATCACTTAGTTTACAGTTAGGAGCGAGAATGTACTTAAACGGTTATCTAGAAAACTCCCCAGTAGAAAAAACCACCATGCTGATGACAAGTAGCTTCAATAGGCTGATAGAAAGTATATACGATAGTCAATCTCGTCCCTACGTTCGAGCATGCATAATTGTTGTCAAACCAACCGGCATACTCAACTTTTATCTTCACTCAAACGGAGTGGAAGTTGGCTGTCATGACCTTTCTGTCAACAACATCGAATACTATGAGGAAAAAGATATTGCTCATATTATTGATGATCATCTAGTGCTGCAGAGCGAACAAATCACGCATGAAGATGATCAACGATTTCCCATGCAGAAAGCAAAATTGTTTCATTACGACGAAACATCTGATGAAAAGTGGTTTTTTGTTCCTCTTGCATTCAGTAAAGGATGGGTTCGCGGTCGGTTCTTCAACATGCTTTGTAGTGAGTTCACAAAGAGATGGTCTCATTCACTTGCAACTCATCATGGGATTCTATTCGCTGATTCGGATATGTTTGCTGCAGCTTCACGTGCATTAGATATTGACAGTCTAGTACTCGATGTCTGTAATGAAATAAC
>ENA-UOOR01005047-UOOR01005047.1-fermentation-metagenome-genome-assembly--contig:-NODE-5047-length-10007-cov-2.838826_pt1 | contig 10007 bp, 11 predicted proteins | sample MGYA00245780_ERZ724029 | MGnify/ENA primary metagenome ERZ724029 (study PRJEB28704, sample SAMN03018315) | fermentation metagenome | biome: anthropogenic terrestrial biome; feature: soil; material... | reverse complement strand
CGTACTAACATGGAGTTGATTCTTTCTAATCACCCACAGGATTGCCTGATCTGTATCGTAATGGCAAGTGTGAGTTGCAGGCTTTAGCCGAGGAAATGGGCATGCGGCAGATACGATTTGAAGGGGAGAGGATTAACTATCCTATTGACCGTAGCACTTTGTCGATTGTGCGCGATCCCAGCAAGTGCATTCTCTGCCGACGGTGCATTTCTGTATGCAAGCAGGTTCAAGGGGTGGGTGTGTTAGGCGCCGTTGAGCGTGGTTTTGATACAATAGTGGCGCCTGAGGCAGATAGCCTCTTGCATGACGTCGCTTGTGTGTTATGTGGGCAGTGTTTGATGGTTTGTCCGACTGGAGCACTGAGCGAGGTAGACAATGCCGAGGCGGTGTTTGAAGCCTTAAGTGACAAATCAAAGCATGTTGTTGTACAAACTGCACCTGCAGTGCGAGTGGCTATCGGTGAGGAGTTCGGTTATGCTCCCGGCACAGTAGTGACTGGTAAGATGGCTACAGCGCTGCGGCGTCTAGGGTTTGATGCTATTTTTGACACAGATTTTACTGCAGATCTTACTATCTGGGAAGAGGCTAGTGAGTTAGTAGGTAGGCTCACTAAAGGCGGTACGCTTCCTATGATTACTTCTTGCAGCCCGGGTTGGATCAAGTTCATTGAGCATTATTATCCGGATTTGCTCGACCATCTCTCAACCTGTAAGTCTCCACAGCAGATGCTAGGTGCTCTAGTGAAGAGCTATTATGCGGAACAAATCGGTGTTGCACCAGAAGACATCATAATGGTATCAGTAATGCCATGTACAGCGAAGAAATTCGAGCGTGCCCGTCCCGAAATGGTTGGAGAAAGCGGGGCACCAGATATTGACATAGTGCTTACTACTCGTGAGTTAGCCCGTATGATAAAGCAGGCAGGCATTGATCTAACTCAGTTGCCTGATTCAGACTTTGATAGTCCACTTGGTTTATCGACCGGTGCAGCTGTTATCTTTGGGGCAACCGGGGGAGTTATGGAAGCTGCCTTGCGAACGGCCTATGAGTGGGTAAGCGGTGAAACACTCGCTAATGTTGATTTTAAGGAGGTTCGTGGGCTAGAAGGAATTAAGGAGGCCGAGGTTAGTTTGCCGGGAACTGACATCACCCTGCGTGTAGCAGTCTCGCATGGTCTTGGTAATGCGCGCAAGCTTTTGGATGCCATTAAGAAGGGTGATGCTGACTATCACTTTATTGAGATAATGGCCTGCCCAGGTGGTTGCATTAGTGGGGGCGGGCAGCCGCGTCCTGCTGACGTAAACGATTTCGATGCTCTGAGAACTGCACGTATTGAAGGCATCTATCGGGCAGATAAAGATCTACCAATGCGCAAGTCGCACGAGAATCCGGCTGTTAAGGAGTTATATGATATTTACCTTGGGGAAATAGGTGGAGAGCGAGCGCATCACCTATTACATACGCATTATACGGCACGCGGTAAGTATCCTCGTCAGATCAAACAGCAATAGTGTGACGCTTATTCTTAAGCTGCGAAGGCAGCCCTGCCATAGAGCAGGGTTGCCTTTTGGTATTATTTTGGTTTCTGGTTAGTCTTAGTTATTTATGTCACTAAGTCATAATTCATCAATCGTTGTTTGCTTATTAGGACTTAGTGACATAAATAACTATGTGCTTGTCGCTACTGTCAAAAGAAGTTACAATAACAAGGTAGACCGTAGAATCTATTTAGGTTGAGGATGTTGGTCATCCGCAGGTTATTTTGATAAATATGGTGGAGGTGGGCGAAGGCTCGCTTTTTAGTGTGAGTTGGTCACAAAAATGATACGAGAGGTGAAATCGTATGGCTAGGGCTAAGACGTTTACCGGTGGCATTCATCCAGCCTACAACAAGGATAGAACAGCCTCGCTTGCTATCACTAGAGCCCAAGTGCCCAAAGTGTTGGTTTTTCCCTTGAGCCAGCATATTGGAGCACCTTGCCAACCGCTTGTTAGTGTAGGTGAGCGTGTATTAAGAGGACAAAAAATAGCTGACTCAGAAGCGAGAATTAGTGCCCCAATTCATTCATCTGTGTCGGGCAAAGTTATCGCTATTGAATTGCGTCCTCATCCCTCAGGCAAAGATGTAATGGCTATCGTAGTCGAAAATGATAGCCTAGATGAGCTGGCCGCTCCTATTGCGGGTAGCAAGAGAATTGAGCAGTTGAGTTCGGCTGAAATAGTGAACATTGTACGCGAAGCAGGTATTGTTGGTTTGGGAGGGGCAGCTTTCCCTACTCACTTTAAGCTGGTACCGCCACCACAGGCAAAAATTGATATGGTAATCCTCAACGGTGCCGAATGTGAGCCTTATTTGACGTGTGATCATCGAATCATGGTCGAAAGACCAGATGATGTAGTACAAGGCTTACGTCTCCTAATGAAGGCGGTCGGTGTGAATAAGGGATATATCGGTGTTGAGGTAAACAAACCGGATGCTATTGACGCCCTAAATAAGGCTTGCGCTGCATATACTGATGTTCAGGTTGTTCCCTTGCAGGTAAAGTATCCACAGGGACTAGAGTTGCAACTAATAAAGGCTGTTAGTGGGCGGGAGCTACCATCTGGGAAGCTTCCGGCCGATGTAGGGGTAATAGTTAACAATGTGGGAACAGCTGCTGCTGTTGCAGAGGCTGTGCTTAACGGATGTCCTTTGATTGAGAGAGTAGTTACTGTGACGGGGTCTATGGTTGACAAGCCACAGAACCTATTGGTACGCCTAGGTACCTCTTTTGGTGATCTATTGGCTGAGTGTGGGCTAAATGGACAGCCCGGGAAGGTAATCCAGGGTGGCCCGATGATGGGTATGACTCAAGGAAATATGAGTGTACCTGTCACCAAGGGGGTTTCCGGTATCTTGGCCTTGTCAGAGGCAGAATCGGCACCGCTAGAAGCTGGACCATGCATTCGTTGTGCCCGCTGTGTGGACGCTTGCCCTATGCTGTTACAGCCAATTTTTCTGGCGCAATTTGCTGAGCGTGGTCTCCTTGAGCAAGCTGAGGCTTATCATATTCTCGACTGTCGTGAATGCGGTTGTTGCTCTTGGGTGTGTCCTGCAAGACGCCCACTTCTGCAGAATATACGTTTGGCCAAAAGTGCCATTTTAGCTAAAAAGCGTAGGTAGGGGGGAGAGAGATGGAACAAGAAAGGTTGTTAATGGCCTCATCCCCACATCAACATCATGGCGAAGACACGAGCAGGATAATGTTAGAGGTATTGATGGCGCTAGCACCGGCTGCTACCTTAGCTGTATTTTTCTTTGGCATGAGAGCGTTGTGGCTTATGTTGGTGTCAGTTGGTGTAGCGGTAGGAACAGAGGCCTTGATTCAAAAGCTAACCGGTCGCACTATTTCTATTCGTGACTACAGTGCAGCCGTAACTGGTTTGCTTTTGGCCTTTAACGTACCAGCGAGCTTGCCACTTTGGATAGTTGCCATAGGAGCGATTGTTGCAATTGGCATTGGCAAGCAGGTTTTTGGCGGTTTGGGGAATAACCCGTTTAACCCAGCTTTAGTTGCTCGGGCAGTCTTGTTGGCCTCTTGGCCGGCGCAAATGACGGCCTGGGTGGCACCGTTCACTTTTTTGACAACGGCGACTCCACTAGGGGCCTTACGCTTAGAAGGAACCAAGATGGCATATAGTTCGCTTTTCTTAGGGGCTATTCCTGGGAGTTTGGGTGAAACGTCGGCTTTAGCTCTGCTTGTAGGAGGGCTTTATTTACTCTGGCGCGGTATCATTGATTGGCGCATCCCCGCAGGTTTCATTGGTACAGTCGCTATTTTTACTACGTTTTTTGGGGGCGATCCCCTCTTCCATGTTCTCGCAGGGGGATTACTCCTAGGTGCCTTTTTCATGGCTACGGACATGGTCACGTCTCCGGTTACTAAGCGAGGACGTTTAATTATGGGAATCGGTTGCGGATTGATCACTAGTATCATCCGTTTGTGGGGCGGATATCCAGAAGGAGTATCCTACTCCATTCTGATCATGAATGCCTTGACACCACTCATCGATCGCTATACTCAACCAGTGAGGTTTGGGGGTGCCACGAAATGATGAAGAACGAGACATTTCGTTTGGGCTTGGTCTTGATGGTTTTTACGGGTGCGGCCGCATTATTGCTAGCTGGATTTAACCTAATTACAGTTCCGGTGATTGAGGCGCAACAGGTTGAGGCTGAGTTAGCTGCGCAGCAAGCCGTATTGCCTATAGCGAGTAGCTTTGTTGATGGGCAAGAAAACATGGCTGTCGATCTGGCCGATTACCCGGCTCTTGAAGCGGTCTCTGTTGGCTTAGCCGAATCGGGGGAACCGGTAGGTTTGGTCATGAGACTAGCACCAAAGGGCTACGGTGGACCGATTAAGCTCATGGTCGGCATTGATCAAGAAGGAAAGATTGTCGGTCTGCAGGTACTAGCCCACCAAGAATCACCGGGATTGGGTGCCAATATCTCTAAGGAAAGTTTTACCAGTCAGTTCATAGGCAAGGATGCTAATGCGCCGCTACGAGTGGTAAAGGGCACAACTACTGCGGAGCATGATATTGTGGCGCTTACTTCTGCTACCATCTCTAGCCAAGCTGTGGCGGAAGGCATAAATCAAGCTCTCCAGCTATTCTGTGCTGGATGGGGTAAATAGGGGGTGCGAGCTGTGAATTTTGCCAAAGAGTTTAGCAAGGGCTTAATCAAGGAGAATCCAACTTTTGGCCTGTTGTTAGGTATGTGCCCAACCTTGGCTGTCACAACGGCAGCTGTTAACGGGTTAGGGATGGGCTTAGCTGTTACGTTCGTCTTGGTTTGCTCCAACTTGATGATTTCACTGATTCGTAATATAGTGCCCAGTAAGATTCGTATCCCGATCTATGTTGTTGTCATTGCCACCTTCGTAACTGTTGTTGATATGGTAATGCAGGCCTTTGTGCCTAGCCTACATCAGGTGCTCGGGTTGTTCATTCCCCTGATCGTGGTTAACTGCATCATTCTGCAGCGAGCCGAGGCCTTCGCGTCTCAGCATGCCCCTCTGGATTCTGTTGCTGACGGTTTAGGCATGGGGCTTGGGTTTACAGGAGCCTTAACAATTCTGGGTAGTATTCGTGAGATTCTTGGCGCCGGCACCTGGTTCGGTAAGACACTTTTTGGAGCTGCTTTCATGACGCTTGGGCTACTGATTGCTCTGCTCAACTATGTGCGCGCGCGGCGTACAGTGTAGGGGGCGAAGAACATGGGTACGAGATTAGTGATTATTTTTATCAGTGGGATATTGATTAACAACATTGTGCTTTCACGATCCATAGGTATCTGCCCTTTTCTTGGGGTTTCTAAACAAGTGGAGACAGCTATTGGTATGGGGCTGGCAGTTACTTTTGTCATGACTGTCTCTTCAGCCGCTACTTGGGTAGTGCAGACATATGTGCTAGAGAAGTTTGACTTGATGTACCTGCAAACTATTACCTTTATTTTGATTATAGCTGCTTTGGTTCAGTTCGTGGAAATGGTTATTCTGAAATCTAGCCCAACACTCTATCAAGGATTGGGCGTTTATTTACCGTTGATTACAACTAACTGTGCTGTATTAGGTGTTACTATCATTAATGTGGATAATCATTACAATCTACTTGAGTCTATGATTAATGGCTGTGCTGTTGCCCTTGGGTTTACGTTGGCTATTGTAATCTTCGCCGGCATTCGTGAGCGCTTAGCTTTCTCTGATATCCCTAAGCCGTTTCAGGGTTTCCCTATTGCGCTGATTACTGCAGGCTTGCTTTCCATTGCATTCCTTGGTTTTCAAGGATTGCTATAAGCAGGAGGTGAATCTCGTGAGCAATTTAATCATGATAGCTAAAGCCGTTGGTGTCCTAGGCGGCTTTGGTCTGCTGTTTGGAGCTGTGTTAGCCTATGCGTCCAAGAAATTCGCCGTCGAGGTTGATCCGCGTGCTGAGGAGCTATTGGCTATCCTGCCGGGTGCCAACTGTGGGGGATGTGGTTATCCAGGTTGTAGTGGATATGCCGACGCCATATTACAGGGAGCGCCTACCAATTCGTGTCCGGTTGGCGGTGCTACGGTGGCTGAGAAGATTGCAGCTGTCATGGGTGTAGCAGTTGATACTAGTGCTATTAGGCAGGTAGCAACGGTTTATTGCCGTGGTGGGAAGGAAGAATGCGGGAAGCGTTTTCAATATACGGGAGTACAGACTTGCCGGGCCGCACAAGCAGTTGGGGGCGGCGATAAGCTATGTACCTTTGGTTGTCTCGGCTATGGAGATTGCTTGCGGGCCTGTCCTTTCGACGCAATTAGTATGGGGGATAATGGGCTGCCTGTTATTGATGAGGCCAAATGTACTGGCTGTGAGCAGTGCGTCTTGGCTTGTCCACGAAAAATAACCGCGCTGCGACCTGTAGATGCATTGGTACAGGTTAGGTGCCTTTCGGAGGCCAAGGGTAAGGACGTACGAGCTATTTGCAGCACCGGTTGCATTGGTTGTGGTTTATGTATGAAGGCTTGTCCTTTTGATGCAATTACGCTAGAAAACAATCTGGCGCGCATTGATTACAGCAAGTGTCGTAAGTGTGGCTTATGTGTAACCAAATGTCCTACCAAAGCTATCGTTGGACAATTAGAAGCAAGGCCTAAAGCAATCATTGGTGATGATTGTGTTGGGTGTTCAATCTGCAAGAAAGCCTGCCCAGTTGGCGCTATAGAGGGTGAACTCAAAGCCAAGCATCGAGTCGACCACGACAAATGTGTAGGTTGTGGATTGTGTGCTGAGAAGTGCCCTAAGCATACTATCAACATGCAGTAGCTAGTTGGGAAAGACAAGCAGGAACAATGCGTTCGTGAAGTGCACCCCAGATGTTAGACATCACAACTAACATTTGGAGGTGCATTTCTTATGAGATGAAACTCCCGTCAAACACAAGTTACGCTTATTGACTCGAGCTATGCTAGAATAGAAGATGAGTAAAGGGCTGCACTTTGCCTGAGGCCAGCTGAAAAGGAGAGGTTCATAATGCGCAGAGGAAAAAAGGGGTGGCTATTAGTATTTTTCTTAGTGTTGGGGTCCTTTTTGGGTAGCCTGCTGGGACAAGCCTTGGGAGGCATTGCTCCTTGGCTCAACCTTTCAAGTCAGGCGTATGGTATTAACCCACCTCTAGTTCTCAGTCTGGACATGTTTACACTAACTTTCGGTTTTTCTTTCCGTCTTACAGTAGCAGGGGTCTTAGGCCTGATTATAGCCTTGATTCTTTTTAAGCGCTTATGAAGCAGCTAGTTTTAGCATCTGCCTCGCCTCGGCGGCGGGCTCTGCTCAGGCAAATTGGTTGGGACTGTATCGTCCGTCCTAGTAATTTTAGGGAATTGACGGTTGCTAGCGAACCTGAGGCTTTTGTATTATATAATGCCTTGGGAAAGGCTAGAGAGGTGGCTACCCAGTTTAGGTCAGGCATTGTGCTGGGAGCTGATACTATCGTGGTGCACGCTGGAGAACTACTGGGTAAGCCTAAGGGCAAAGAAGAGGCAGCTAGCATGCTACGTATGTTATCGGGTGATTGGCACGATGTTTTTACAGCAGTGGCCCTAGTTGATAGTAGCTCTGGACGCGAGATAAGTGATATAGTCCGTACGCGCGTTCATATGCGGCAGATAACAGAAGCAGAGTTGGCTAGTTACTTGGAGACTGAAGAGCCGTATGATAAGGCGGGTGCTTACGGTATTCAAGGTATGGCGGCGCTATTTGTAGATAGGATAGATGGATGCTATTTCAACGTTGTTGGACTACCGCTTAGCAGGTTAGCTGAGTTACGACAGCAATGTGAGGCTGTTTGGAGCTAGGCATAAGTTTCCTTTTGATGAATGGAATGGGGGAAAGAGTATGCCAAGACCGTTGTTGATTAAAGAAATGGCCGAGCAAGAAAGACCGCGCGAACGCATGATGCGGCTGGGACCGAAAGCATTGAATAATGCAGAGCTATTGGCGATTATACTCGGCACGGGTGTACGTGGTGAGTCGGCTATCCATTTGGCGGATAGATTACTAACCCGCTTTGGCAATGTACGTGGTCTGTTGGAACTATCGACTGATGAACTGCAGCTAGAGCCCGGTATTGGAGTTGCTAAAGCTTGCCAGTTGGCAGCGCTATCTGAATTTGCGGTGCGCATTGCTGAAAGCCGTTTTCATGAGGCAGTAATTCGCCAACCGAATGATCTAGCCATTCTGTTAATGCCATACTTCAGGCAGTTAGCACACGAGGAGTTCGTTGTCGTTTTAGTGGATACGAAGAATAACGTGCTTTCTAAGAGAACCGTTTTTCGTGGTAGTCTAAATGCATCGATCGTTCACCCTAGAGAGGTGTTTAAGTATGCCATTAGGCATAGTGCTGCCGCTGTGCTGGTTGCTCATAACCATCCGAGTGGCGACCCCACGCCAAGCAGGGAAGACATCGATGTTACGCGTCGTTTAGTGGAGGCAGGCAAAATTATCGGTATAGAGGTTTTAGATCATGTTGTTTTTGGTGATGGTAGAACTATAAGCATGAAAGAAAAGGGATTAGTCTAGTCGCAGGAGGGCAAGCAGAATGGCGAATTTTTTCCAGAAAACATTTTCCAAGGACTTGGGAATAGACCTTGGTACAGCAAATTGTTTAGTCTATGTGAAAGGCAAAGGCATCGTACTTAACGAACCATCAGTAGTGGCTATCAAGCGTGATTCGGGAGAAGTACTCGAAGTGGGTGAGGCCGCAAAGAGAATGGTTGGACGTACCCCCGGTAATATCATTGCCATCCGTCCACTCAGGGATGGTGTAATAGCCGATTTCGATACCACGCAGAAGATGTTGCACAAGTTTATTTTCACAGCTATCAAAGGGCGACCTTTTTTATCGCCACTAGTCGTAGTTTGTGTACCATCCGGAGTTACTGAGGTGGAAAAAAGAGCGGTATACGATGCCACCAAATCGGCGGGTGCTCGCGATGCGATTATTGTGGAGGAGCCGATGGCGGCTGCTATTGGTGCCGGGCTTCCTGTCGAGGAACCCACGGGCAACATGATTGTCGATATCGGTGGTGGTACCACGGAGGTGGCGATCATCTCACTGGGTGGCGTTGTGACTCACAAATCGATTCGTGTAGGCGGCGATGAAATTGATGACGCTATTATGGCGTATATTAAGCGCCACTATAACTTGATGATTGGTGAGCGCACAGCGGAAGAAACTAAGAAGAGTATCGGTTCTGCTTATATTCTTGAGGAAGAGCAACGTCTTGATGTGCGTGGACGTGACCTAGTTACCGGTTTGCCAAAGACGCTAGAAATAACCTCGACGGAGGTCAGAGAAGCATTAGCTGAGCCAGTTAGAGCCATTGTTGATGCAGTAAAATCGACACTGGAGCGGACTCCACCTGAGTTGGCTGCAGATGTTATGGATAGAGGCATTATGATGACTGGTGGTGGCTCGCTTCTCAAAGGACTTGATAAGTTGATCAGTGAGGAAACTGGCATGCCTGTGCATCTGGCAGAGGAACCGCTAGCTTGCGTGGCTTTGGGGACGGGCAAGATCATGGAGAACCCCAATTTGCAGCGCCTAGTTGCAGCTTCCCCACGTAGATAAGAACTATAGAGAAAGAAGGGCGATAAGGTGCAGTCCTTCTGGAGGAGAAACAAGGGATTTGTTGTTTTTAGCTTAATATTGGTGGTTCTTATTGGATTTGCGAGCCACACTGCTGGTCAGCGCGTTTATCCCTCGCGTCTTGAAGGTATTATTATGCAAGGCTTAGCTCCCTTTTCACGGGCAAGCACCGTACTGGTGCAGCGTATTAATGGCTTCGTGCATAACCTGCGAGGGCTATTCGTGCTGCGGGCACGCAATTTCGAGCTGGAATCGAAGCTTGCAGCTCTGCAAATGCAAGCCAATTTGCTGGTTGAGTCGGAAAGAGAGAACCAGCGGTTACGTGATCTCCTAGACTACAAAGAGGCCA
>ENA-UOOR01005046-UOOR01005046.1-fermentation-metagenome-genome-assembly--contig:-NODE-5046-length-10008-cov-2.758465_pt1 | contig 10008 bp, 13 predicted proteins | sample MGYA00245780_ERZ724029 | MGnify/ENA primary metagenome ERZ724029 (study PRJEB28704, sample SAMN03018315) | fermentation metagenome | biome: anthropogenic terrestrial biome; feature: soil; material... | reverse complement strand
CTGCCCTTTCCGCTACCCATACGAGTTTCAGCGGGTTTTTTTGTCACCGGTTTATGGGGAAATAGTTTTATCCAAACCTTGCCGCCACGCTTAATAAATCTTGTCATGGCAATACGTGCTGCCTCTATTTGATTACTCTTAATCCAACCGCATTCCGTTGCCGCTAAACCGTATTCGCCATAGACTACTTTCGTACCCTTATGGGCGGCTCCCTTCATCCTTCCGCGGAAAACACGGCGGTATTTTACTCTTTTAGGCATTAACATTTGTATTACCTCCTTCCTTCCTCTTCGGCTTAGATAGGATTTCGCCTTTGTATATCCAGCATTTTACGCCAATTATTCCAAAAGTTGTCTGTGCTGTAGCATAACCGTAGTCTATATCTGCACGTAGCGTATGAAGAGGAATACTCCCCTCGTGGTAATGTTCCCTACGTGCTATTTCAGCGCCGTCCAGTCTGCCGCTAACCATTGTTTTGATTCCCTTTGCGCCTGCTCTCATCGCTCTTTGTATCCCTTGACGCATTGCGCGGCGGAAAGAAATACGCTTTTCAAGCTGAGCTGCAATTGATTCTGCCATCAACTGAGCATCGGCGTCGGGATTTTTAACTTCCATAATGTTTATTACAACTTGTTTGTCGCCAACAAGCTTAGCTATTTTATTTTTCATTTCCTCAATACCGGCGCCCGCTTTGCCAATAAGCGTACCGGGGCGGCCCGTATGGATATAAATGACTAACTTGTTTTCGCTTCTTTCGAAATCTATCTTGCTAATAGCTGAGGAAAAATAGGTTTTTTTAATAAACTTTCTGACAATGTCGTCTTCCTTAAGAAATACTCCGAAGTCTTTTTTGTCGGCGTACCAAACTGATTCCCAACCTTTATTAATACCAACTCTCATTCCATGAGGATTAACTTTTTGTCCCATTTTGTCCTCCCTTTATGCCTTCTTCTCGTCGAGAACGACGGTAATATGGCTTGTGCGCTTTAATATACGATGTGCTCTGCCCTTAGAAACAGGTTGTATTCTTTTTAATGTCGGGCCCATATCTGCATAGCACTCCGCAACAAAGAGATTGTCTTTATTTAAGCCCTTGTTGACTTCGGCATTAGCCGCTGCGCTGTTTAACACTTTTTTAATAGGTTCGCATGCTGCTTTTGCTACGTTTTCCACAATTGCCACGGCGTCATAATAATCTTTGCCCCTAATCAAATCAAGCACTATATGAACCTTAGAAGGAGATATGCGAATGTATTTACCAACGGCGTAAGGGCGGTTGTCTCTTTTGGATTTAAGCGCCTCAGCCTTTTGTTTTATCCTTGTAGCCATTATTTACCTCCTATTTAGCCGCAGTAGTCCTGCCGCCGCCACCTGCGTGGCTTCTAAACGTCCTAGTAACCGCATACTCGCCCAACTTTGTGCCTACCATATCTTCCGTAATATATACGGGAATATGTTTTTTGCCATCGTGGACAGCTAACGTGTGTCCTACAAAATCGGGAAATATTGTGCTTGCTCTTGACCAGGTTTTAATAACCTTTTTTTCGCCTTTAACGTTCATTTCTTGTATTTTTTTCAGGAGCCTTTCTTCCACATAAGGTCCTTTTTTAACTGATCTACTCATACTTTCCTCCTAATTAGTTGACACGCTTGATTATAAATTTGCTAGACTGCTTTCTCTTTTTGCGAGTTTTATAACCCAACGTCGGCTTGCCCCAAGGAGTCACAGGACCGGGACGGCCGATAGGAGATTTGCCCTCACCGCCACCATGCGGGTGATCGCACGGGTTCATTGCGCTGCCGCGCACTGTGGGTCTTATCCCTTTGTGGCGATTTTTTCCTGCTTTACCTATATTTATAATCTCGTGGTCGAGGTTTCCTACCTGCCCTAAAGTTGCACGGCACTTAATCAGTACCATACGCATTTCTCCACTGGGCATACGAAGAGTAGCATATTTGCCCTCTTTTGCCATAAGCTGAGCAGAAATACCCGCTGCGCGCGCTATTTGCCCCCCCTTACCGGGAAGCAACTCTATACTGTGAATAATCGAGCCCACAGGAATATTTTCGAGAGGCAAATTGTTGCCCACTTTAATGTCCGCCTTGTCCCCGCTCAACACAGTGTCTCCAACATTGAGACCTATAGGGGCAAGAATATATCTCTTTTCGCCGTCGGCGTAAACAAGTAAAGCAATATTCGCTGTACGGTTTGGGTCATATTCTATAGTGCTTACTTTTGCTGGAATATCATATTTATTACGTTTAAAATCTATTATTCTGTACTTGACTTTGTTGCCGCCGCCAATATGTCTTACCGTTATTTTGCCATTAGCATTTCTGCCGCCGGTTTTGTTCTTTTTTACCAGGAGGCTTTTTTCGGGAGTCTTTGTTGTAATTTCTTCAAACGCAGATACCGACATAAAGCGGCGTCCGGGTGAAGTTGGTTTATATCTTTTTATTGCCATAATTCATTCCTCCGTGTTTTAAGACAAGCTCTCAAAGAACTCAATGGCTTTGCTGTCTCTTTTGAGTGTTACAACGGCTTTTTTATACTTGCTGGTATAACCTTGTGTGCGCCCTTGTCTTTTTAGCCTGCCTCTTACGTTAACGGTATTGACTCTTTCGACACTGACACCGAAAATTCGCTCTACCGCTTGCTTTATTTCAATTTTATTTGCCGTCCTATTAACCTTAAAGGTATACCTTTTAAGCGGAATGCCAGCATAGGCCTTTTCGCTCATAACGGGCTTTAAAATAATATCATAAGCATTCATTATGCGTTTGCCTCCTCAATCCTTTGGATAGCGTCTTTGGTGGCAACGATGTTTACGTTAGCAACCAGTTGATAAATATTGAGCAAATCGGCAACGGTTACCGTTAGTTTTTCGATATTGTTGCTCGCTCTTAGCAATGCCTCGTCTTTGTCGGCAACAATAAACAATGTACGTTTGTCAAAATTGAAATTTTTTAAAATTTCCGCTACCAATTTAGTTTTAGCTTCACTAAGTTTTATTTCGTCCACGACAATTAATTCGTTGTTAGCTACTTTGTAACTCAACGCGCTCAAAAATGCCGCTGTCTTTGCTTTTTTGTTAATCTTTTTGAAAAAATCTCTGGGTTTTGGCGCAAAAGCTACACCGCCTTTAACCCATTGTACAGAGCGGATACTGCCTTGACGTGCTCTGCCTGTGCCTTTTTGCCTCCATGGCTTGGCGCCTCCTCCACGTACTTCGCTGCGGGTAAGTGTGCTTTTTGTCCCTTGACGTTGATTAGTCTGGTACGCTACTATAGCTTGATGAATAAGAGGCTCATTGTACTCGCAACCGAATACCTCATCATTTAAGTTTAATTTTCCGACTTCTTCGGCTTTTGTGTTGTAAACTTTAACTTGCATTTTGTAAGCTCCTTATTTATGCCTTCTTAACTGCATTGCGTATATACACAACACTGTTTCTCGCACCCGGAATAGCGCCTTTGATAAGCAAAACTCCACGTTCCTTGTCGACTTTTACAACTAAAAGGTTAAGAATAGTTACCTGCTCTGCGCCGTATTGACCGGGCAATTTTTTGCCGGGCATGACTCTGCTTGGAGTTGAGTTTGCACCCAAACTGCCTACTTGTCTGTGAACAGGTCCTGTGCCGTGTGATTCCATAAGGCGATGATAATTCCAACGTTTAATAACGCCAGAAAAACCGTGTCCCTTTGTTGTCCCCGTAACATCTACAAATTCGTCAGCGTTAAATACGTCACAAGCTATAACTTGACCTAACTCATAATTATCGGCATTGGACAGTCTAAATTCCTTAAAAACTTTAAGCGGTTTTGCGTTTGCTACTTTTAAGTGACCCAAAATTGGTTTGTTCAGCTTTCTTTCTGCTATTTCGTCAAAACCTAATTGGATTGCCGAATAACCGTCTCTGCTCGTTGTTTTCTTTTGCAATACAGTGCAAGGACCTGCCTTAACCACTGTAACTGGCACCATTGTTCCGTCAGATAGAAATACCTGCGTCATGCCCAGCTTTTTTCCGATGATTGCTTTATTCATAAGATAAAGTTCACTCCTTTTTTGAATGTATAATAAAAGCGTTTACAGTTTAATTTTAACATCAATACCCGCAGGTAAATCAAGTTTTGTCAGACTGTCCACTGTTTTTGCATTGGGACTATATATATCAATAAGCCTTTTATAGGTGCGACTTTCAAATTGCTCACGGCTGTCTTTATATTTATGAGTAGCGCGTAGCACTGTAATAATTTCCTTCTCTGTTGGCAAAGGAATGGGACCGCAAACCTTCGAACCCATTTTTGTTGCGGTGTCTACTATTTTTGCCGATGCCATATCGACAAGATTGTGGTCATAGGCCTTTAACTTTATCCTTATCTTTTGACTTGCCATATTTATTCTCCTTACTGATAATACCACTGAGCCGTGTGTGCCATATGTTTTTGAGCACATAAGACCACATGCTACAATGCAAGCCTTTACATATTATCACAGCCTTTTAGACCTGTCAATCAAAAATATGAAATTTGACAAAAAAAATATGCTAATATTTAAAAAAGGTTATAAAAAAAATTATTATTCCAAAAATTAGGTGAGAGGAAATATATGTTTGATTATTTTGATGCATTAACAGCCAGCGAGCTTCTTGCTGATATGGGCGATATAACTTTAAGAGCTCTTTTTTCTATAGTATTTTTATTCTTTTTAACAAAAATGATGGGCAACAAGCAAATTAGCCAACTTAATTTGTTTGATTACGCCGTAGGCATATCAATAGGCAGTATAGCCGCCGATATGGCAATCAATCAGGACATTCCTCATCATTTTTATTTTATAGCTATGTTTATTTATGCTATCATTTCTATTATCACCAGCGTGCTCTCTCGTAAAAGTATGACCGCACGCCGTTTTTTCTCAGGTACTCCTATAGTGCTTATCGAAGACGGTCAAATATTAAAAGATAATTTGTCTAAAGCAAGTTTTGACATAAACGAACTGTTAGCAGAATGCCGTTACTCAGGATATTTTGATATCAGCGAAATTCAGTTTGCTATGGAAGAGACGGACGGACGAATCAGCATTATTCCCAAAGCCAATGCACGTGCTGCAACTACCGAGGACTTAAATATAAAAAACCCCAAACAAGTGCTTCCCGCTGCCGATGTGGTTATTGACGGAAAAATAGTGAAAAACAATTTAAAATCGGTGAATATTGAAATTGATTTCTTTATGAAAAAGCTTGCCGAGCACAATATAAATGTTAAGGATCTACTCTTAGCCACTCTTAATAAAGAGGGCACATTACATGTGTTTTTCAACAATGCCCCTGCGAGCAAGTACGATAAATTTATGTAGCTATTCCCAAATTTGTTTGCTTATTTTATTTCAGGTGCTAATGCGAGTACTAATTAAGCCTAATAAAAATCATGGCTAATTTATTAAAGCAACGGCAATTCAAAATAAAAGTTGCTCCCTTCCCCTATTTTGCTGTTTGCTCCGTAATTTGCTCCGTGTTTAACTAGTATTGTTTTTACAATAGACAATCCTAAACCATGACTGTCGTCACGCTGATGCTTTAAACTGGCTTTGGTGTATCTGTCCCAAACGTGCGGCAATTCCTCCTTAGAGATACCTATACCGTAATCAAAAATATCAAATCTTATTGTTTGATCGTATTCTTTTAGCACTAAACGAATAATGGTGCTTTTGCCGCTGTATTTTACGGCATTGCTTAAAAAGTTGTCAAACACTTGATAAATTTTTTGCTTATCCGCTTTAATTATCAAGTTATCGTCAATATCGCACTCAAAGGTAAACCTGTTTTTATTGCCCTCTCGGTAAATATTTACAATTTCGTTGAGCTGTTCTGATATATTGTATTCGCTTATAATTAGCGTATCCGATTTTTCGTTTTTAGAAAGTTTTAATATATCGTTTACCAAATCAGACAATCGGTCTGATTCGGATATTATAGTGTTTAGGTGTTTTTCACGTTTTTCCTTATTATCGCCGGACAAATCACGCACCATTTCGGCATAAGATTTTATCAATGTCAAAGGAGTACGCAAATCATGGCTCACGTTTGCAATTATATCCTTACGCAGATTTTCCGCTTTTGCCAACTCCCTAGTGGCATAATTCAAACTGTCCGAAAGGTCGTCAATTTCAGTATAACCGTTGCCAACAAAGCGCGCATCGTAATCGCCACTGGCTAATTTAACTGCCGAACGTGACATTTCCTCAATAGGTTTTGACAACTGATAGGACATCAAAGACGCGGCCAAAAAGGACAAGGCAAGCGCTAATCCGGTAATAATTAAAAGTTGCACCGTCATTATTGTCATGGTGGACTCCATGCCAAAAAGCGGCACATACGTAAAATAAATATAAGTTGTCCCCTCTTTAACAAAAAACATCGCATATCTTATTGCGACTTTTTCGCTGCTGCTATCGTCTTTAACGGTATCGCAAACTATACCGTCTCCGCTTTCAATTAGTTCGGCTTTTAGGTTGCTCAAATTAAAATTAGGCACTCCCGACACCGTCTTGTCCTTGTTGCCGTTAGCGTCAAAACCGTAATAGCATTGATTGAGCTGATTAAAAAGATAAATATTAAAGCCATTTGTCCTCGCTAATCTTTCCAAATCCCCTTCTACAGAGCTATCCCATACATTAAGCCGCAAGGAAGTTACGGCAGATTCACTTAATTTGCGCACATCATTTATGCGCATGCTGTTGTAATATGTTTTAGCAAATACAAATTGGAAAAGCCACATGACAGCCAAAAGTATTAATGAAAACATCATAAAATTAAGCCAAATACTAAAGCGCAATCCGTTTAAATTCGGCTTTTTAACTGTAGCTTTTTTGGGAGGGACATTATTAAATGCTCCCTCCCTGTTTTCGTCTTTTTTTACTGTCTGCATATGCTTTTCAATTTTTAATTATTCTGACGGTTGTTCGTATTCAAACTTATACCCTAACCCTCTTAGTGTTACAATACAACTTCTGTACGGACCTAAGTTAGAACGCAACATTTTTATATGGGTGTCTACAGTACGGTCATCGCCGTAAAAGTCAAATCCCCACACGTTGGATAAAAGCTTTTCGCGGCTCACTGCTTTGCCTTCGTTTCTGACGAGGAAAAATAAAACTTCGTACTCTTTGGGAGTCATATCTACTTTGCGCTTGTCAACAATTACGTTTCTTCCTTCAAAATCTATTACCAAACCGCCGTAAGTGCGTATATCTCGCTCTTCTTCCACTTTGGCAAACCTGTTTAGCACTGCTTTTACACGAGCAATGACTTCCTTTGGACTAAAGGGCTTTGTTACATAATCATCTACGCCCATCTCAAAACTAAAAAGCTTGTCATATTCCTGATCGCGGGCGGAAAGAATAATAACAGGAACGTTTTGAGTCTTTCTTATTTCCTTAAGTGCGCTCATACCATCCATTTTTGGCATCATTATATCCATAATGATTAAATCGAAAGTTTGTGTCTCGCATAGCTTAACCGCTTCCAATCCGTCACTTGCTAAGACAGCTTCAAAATCGTTGTACTCTAAATATTCCTTTAGTACTTCCCGTATTTGCTGCTCGTCATCCACAACTAAAATCTTCTTCATATTTTACTCCTTAATATTTTTAACATTATTTGACATATTATCAGATTTATCCTCTGTATACTCCTCTTTTTTTGTCGGTGTAAAAACTATAAACTTGCAATATAAAAAATCAAGTACTACGTTTATACACATCTTGACCACTTTAGCCAAAACAGGCGGCATGCCTTTGTTTACCAATGATATTATTAACAAACCGCCTAAGGGAGTGGTGACTACGTAATACAATATATACAGCAAAAGTCCATGCTTTTTGCCTCGCTGTTTAAAGGTAAATCGCTTGTTAACCAAAAAACTGAAGACGCAACTAAATAAAACAGACACGGCTTCGGCACTCATTAGCCAAATTTCTCTACCGTAAGGGTATTGGTCAAAGGTATCAATGCGGCTGAGTAGCCAAAAACTGCCTAAACCAACAGCTCCGGTAAGCATGCTCGCCAATAAAAACTTGGCTATCTGCTTAGGTGTTTTATTTTTTATGCCAAAAACGTCGGTAGCGGTGACATTTTTGCCCGATTTCATTGCCCCAACCAAAGATACATTAGTATCATAACCAGTGTGAATCCGCAAATTGCACTAATAATGGCAGGAATAAACTTTAAATATGCAGCTCTTGAAACTGCACGGTACTCTTTTTTGCTTAAATCCAATCCTTTTTTTTGTGTTCGTTTTTGTTTGGTTACCGAACGTGTCAAATCCATATCAGCAAAAGCGGTGGTTCCGTCGTCTTTCCATACCCTATCCGGACCAAAATCATCATCAAAGACAGGCGCTTCTTTTTTGTTTAAAGCGTCTTTGTTGACGGAATTTTTATTGGCGGTATTTTTGTTGTCTTTATTCATAATAATATTTTTGCCTTTATTGCAGTAATTATTAAATACATATATTGCCAAAATGCGTTTAATTCTTTAAACCAGTTTAACATTTTTTAAGTACAATTGCAAGAGAAAGATATAAAATTTTCACAATCGCAATAGACACATTAAAAAGCACCTATAAGGAATCCTAATAGGTGCAATTTGTTTAAATAAGAAATTGATTTGAATTAAATAGTTTTTTCTTTGCCTGTTAAATAGGTATCAAACAAGCTCTCCATATCAGAGCCGTATGCGTTGCTAAAACTTTGTATCAAATTTGCAGGTATGGCTAAGCATAATTTGTTTGTGCTAAAATAATCTTTTAAAGCTTTTATAAATTTAGCGTTGCCCATAATCTGACGAATATCGTCAAACATAATCATAGCCTTTACATAACACATATACGCATATTCTGTCTCGTTGCGATAATTGTTTACGCTTCTGTTTATGCTTGTGTCAATGGTTTTATAATAGTTGCGGGTAATATCAAGAAAATTATTAAGACTGCTTTTTGATGCTTTTATATTGTCAGCTGCGTCAATGCCGTAATCGTAATTTTCAAAAAACATCATTGTGGACATTTCTGCCAAACCTTCGTCCATCCAAGCGTTTCGCACTTGATCGTTGCCTACAAGTGCATACCACCATTGATGTGCTATCTCATGCACAGTCGCCTTTTTATAACTGTTTTCTTGCTGTCCTGCCGATACCATTACAAGGCGGGGATACTCCATGCCACCTTGATAAAAATCACTCTGCACAACAGCAAGGGTGGCGTAAGGGTATGTTCCGAAGGTATTATTAAAATAATTTAATGCGTCAAAAGCCAAATTAAGGTTTTTAATATGATTTTCGTCTTCAAAATAATAATACGTTATTGTCGTATCCCCCACTTTTGCCGTTTCTGTCAAAAAGGCAGGAGACATAATTATAGAAAAATCTCTTACTGCCATAGCAGAAAAACAATGACGAGTGGTTTCTGCACTTATTTGTTTATCTACTATATCAGCGCCGCAAGCCACAATTAAATCGCTGTCCACGCTTATATTTACGTTGTAATTTGCAATGTCCGAAACAAAGGGGTCGCCTACGGAATAATATGGGTCAGTGAGCCAGCCGTCTGTTTTGTCATAATGGCATAAAATAGGATACCAGTTGTTTAAATTGACGGTATTATTTCCGTACCCTAAACGATGCCAAATGTTGGCTAATTTTGTTTCATATTCTATTTCTACTGACACAGTTTCGTCGGGGTAAAGCTGAGCGGAAAGAGGCGCTATCAGTATATTGCTGTCGCTGCCGCCTATTTCGAAAGCTACCGCATCGCCGTTTATCTTGACGCTTTTTATCTCAATATGTCCATAACTGTACCCGTTTTTATATGCGTAAGTTATCAAGCTGCTCGAAACCAGTCTATTTTTGGCATCCTCACGGTAAGCATTGGGGTAAAGGTGAAAATTGAGCTGCTCTAAAACAACTTCATTATTGTTTCGGTACTCGTAGGTAAGCACTGCCGATACT
>ENA-UOOR01005045-UOOR01005045.1-fermentation-metagenome-genome-assembly--contig:-NODE-5045-length-10008-cov-5.333769_pt1 | contig 10008 bp, 9 predicted proteins | sample MGYA00245780_ERZ724029 | MGnify/ENA primary metagenome ERZ724029 (study PRJEB28704, sample SAMN03018315) | fermentation metagenome | biome: anthropogenic terrestrial biome; feature: soil; material... | reverse complement strand
GCTGTAATGAAGAAGAAAATATATAATAGGGAGGATGCACTATGAAACTTTTTTGGGGAGACATTCACAGCCACTGCGGCATTACTTATGGCTTTGGCAGCCTGACAAACGCACTTGGCGCCGCAAGAGAGCATTTGGATTTCTGCGCTGTGACCGGGCATGCCATGTGGCCCGATATGCCTGAACTATGCTCCGATACAGAATTTTTGATATCCTTTCACAAAACCGGTTTTAGTAAACTTAGGAATAACTGGGAAAGTATTCGTGAAACCATAAACAGCTATAATAGAGATCATGAGTTTGTTACCTTTCAGAGTTACGAAATGCATGGGAGCACATTAGGGGATTACCACCTCATATCACCGGATGATGATTTAAAGCTGGTATATGCCGACAACCCGCATGAGCTCTTGAACAAGCTTCCCGGCAGCCGGGCCATCATGGTTCCCCATCACATAGCCTACGCTTCAGGTTATCGGGGGATCGACTGGAATGCTTTTGACCGCACGATCAGTCCGGTGGTGGAAGTGTGTTCAAAGCATGGCTGTTCCATGAGCGACAAAGCACCTTATCCCTATTACCATAATATGGGGGCACGCGATACCCACAATACGGTTTATGAAGGCCTGAGGCAGGGCAAACGGTTTAGCTTTGTCGGTTCCACCGACCACCACGCCGGTTACCCCGGTTCCTACGGCGACTGCAAGCTGGCAGTGCTGTGCGGGGAAAAGACCAGGGATAGCATATTTAATGCAATTTGCGCAGGACATACTTATGCCGTGACCGGTGACCGTATCCGCTGCGATTTTACTGTTAACGGCGCTCCATTCGGATCATTCATCCGCGCCGGCAGCCAGCCCCGTGAAATTGTTTTCGACATGAAAGCCAGCCATTTTATCGATAAGGTTGTTCTGTATAAGAATCTTCGCCCTGTTAGAATCATAAACGGCGAAAGCCTGACCGGGGTTAACGAAAAGGGAAGATATAAGATACGCATCGAGATGGGCTGGGGCAACAACCAGGATCTGTTTACCTGGAACGGTTCAGTCAAGATAGAAAACGGTATCCTCACCGATGTGGAAAAATGTTTCCGCGGCCGCAGCATTCTGGCTCCTTCAGCAGACCTTTCTGCCAGCGACAACGTCAACAGCATTGACAACCGCATTCTTAATTCCGATGAAAACGGCCTGGAATGGATTTGTCAAACGGTGAAGAATATATCCCCGCTTCATCCTTCTACCTCTGCTATTGTCCTGGAGGTTGAAGGCGATCTTAAAACCCGGATCACCGGTAAGATCAACAATAAGAATTTCTCACTGTCTGTTTCGGATCTCCTTGAGCATAGTCTGGTATGCCCGATGAAGCCCTTTAACTCACAGTCCTTTAAGATTTATCAGGCTGTTCCCCAGCTCCAGTATTGCCTGAAGCTTAGCTATACGGATGCAGACAGGGAAAAAGACTGCGATTTCTATCATGCCGAGATCTATCAGACAAATTCCAGCTGCGCCTTTATTTCTCCTGTGTTTGTGGAGTAAAAGAATAACATCACTCATGGCGCTAAATTATGAATCGAAGATTGCGAACGGGAAGCTTATTGTATTCGCAATAAAGCGTGCCGATGGGATGAACAAAAGTAAAGCTGGTGAAATAAATTGATTATTTTAACTTTAATAATGATGATCATTTCCCTCTTTGTTTTCGTTTTCAATAACCGGAACAAGGAGTCTATCTGGCTTAGCGGCCTTTTCATCGGCTTTATTCTTGCCAATATAGGTCTCATGTTTTACTACGCCAAAATGGGCGGCCTCATTTACAATGAGCAGATTTTCTTCTTTCTGACCATAAATATCAGGCAGTATATTCAGCGGTTTATTATCACCATTGATAACATTTCACGTCTTCTTTTATGGGGAAGAAGCATTTTCCTTTACTTTTTGATGATGTTTGCCCTGCATCTGGTAGGCATACTGCAAAAGCGCCGCCTGGCCGGATTATTCGCATTAGTTTTGCCGCTTTTTCATTCCATTGCCGCCGATCCGCTGCTCTTAAAAAGTTTTTCCAGCGACCAGCGTGATTCTCTGTATATCCTTGGCAATATTTATATGGCCGCCTACCTTTTTATTTCAATCGTATTGATTATAAAGGAATATTTTAACCAAAATATTCGCTGGGTCAAAAAGCAGCTCAGGTATATCATCCTGTTCGTTACCAATATGATCCTGTATTTCGTAATTTTCTGCCAGATCAACCCCTTGAGCATGATGTACTATTCAAAATATGCTCTTTTTGATATAGGCTTCAAATTCTATAAGCTGCGGTTTTCTATCACCGCCTGGTACCTTCTGCTGGGTTTATTTGCCTTCTTTATCATAATGGGGTTGTTTGCCCTGTTTCGTTTTACCAGCATCGTAAAAAAAGAGCACCAGGACAATATCTTTTTGGAACGGCAGCTCAACATTGCACAATTGGGTATTCAGGTGTTCATACACGGCATTAAAAACCAGCTCTTTTCAGAGCAGATTATTCTTCGCCACCTCACTCAGGACATGGATTCCACCGGCGTAAATCCGGATGAGATAAAGCACTGCATTGCTGAACTCCATTCCATAAACGAGAATATGACTACCCGTATCGAAAAGTTATATCAGGTATTCAGGCAGAATACCATGAGTCTGGCTCCCTGCCGGCTCTCAGCCGTAGTTGACAATGCGCTGGAAAGACTCAGCAGCCGGCTTGGAGCCATTGACTGCGAGTTCCGGAACACTTACGATCCTATGATACTTGCCGATATGCCGTACTTAAGCGAGGCCGTATATAATATACTCAGCAACGCCTGCAGTGCAGTAAAGGCCGGTGACCGGGCCGGCTGCGGCAAGATTATCATCACAATTAAAGAGGATCACCACTGGTGTGCTGTACGCATTGAAGATAATGGCATTGGGATGAGCAAGGCGAAACTGAAGAAGATCTTCGAGCCCTTCTATACCGATAAGAATTCTAATTACAACTGGGGGATTGGTCTTACTTATGTCAAGCAGATTGTGAAACTGCACTTCGGAAAATTGCATGTAGAAAGCCAGGAGAATGCCGGAACAGTATTTATCCTTGCTTTTCCCATTCTGCAGGCGTCAAAAGCCAAGAAGAAAAGTACTTTTTCTCTAAAGCGTCAAATCTCTGATAAAACTAATAATGAGGGATAATCAAAAATGATTATCCCTCATTATTAGTAATTACTATTTACCCCGTTTACAAGATTAAACTTTTTTCTTATAAATATCAGCCATCTCTTCCAATGATATCTGAGGGATCTTCGGTGCGTCCCCTACGGAACCAAACTGGACGATTGCACTTCCCACGGCCTCCATAACCCCGCGTTTGATACCGCGCAGCAAGGTGCTCCACGCTTCGCCGTCACGATTTTCGCCGCCGATCAAAGGAGCCATAATGGGTACCAGATAATACCTGGGATCAAATTGTTCGGGCTGTGCCTGCATCAGTTCCCATATCTTGGGGAATTCTTTTTTGACCAAGCTGTTTTCAATAAACATGCGGCGCAGATTTCTGGTCACTGCAAGCCTTATATCAGTGTCTATATTGATTTTCGATATCCCGCAGGGGATGGCTTCCAACAGCTCATATACAGGGATTCCCACGGCATTTGCAAGCTTTCCGCCCAATTCATTGATTTCATCTACAAGGTACTTGGGAACCATGGAGGAGCCATGAGAAACCAATGCCCCTTCAATTCCTTCGTGTCTCATATTTTCCATCGACGCGATGGCAATCTCTTTTCTCAGCTTTATATTGTTTCCTTTAACGGCGCCGTGCTTGGTACCGTAGGATATGGCAAGGCAGTCGCAGCCCGTTTTCCTGAAGAAGTCGCATACCGTCATGGGGTTTGTGTAAGTCGAAGCTTCCGAAAACACATCATCCTCTACTCCGGCAAGAACACCCAGCTCACCTTCGACACTGACTCCTCTTGCGTGGGCGTATTGTACTACTTCTCTTGTGAGCTCGACATTGCCGCTGTAAGGCAGACTGGATCCGTCGATCATGACCGATGTATATCCGGCGTCGATTGCCGCTTTTACAGCATCGAAGCTTTTGCCGTGGTCCAGATGCAGCACGATGGGAATATTTGTGGTTTTGGCTATTCTTTTGACCGCATCGGCGATCCGTTTTGCACCGAGCTTTTTATCCTCCAGGGTGCCATTCATAAAATCTGCCCTGCCACCCATAAACGCATTGGCCAAATCAGCCCCCTGTATAATTGCAGCGCTTTGGAATATAGTGTGGATTTCTATAACAGCCTCAGCCTGTGTGATCATGTTTACATTGAATGCTCCATGGGCAATACGGTTTTTTGTGGCGTAATCCAATAATGGTTTTAAAGGTATCAAAGACATTGCTCCACCTCGTTAAAATTTATAGTATCTTCTTGCTTTCCTAAATCTATGGTCATCTTGCAGGCAAAGTGCTGGTTTGGCCGCAGCTTCTGTATGCCCGGCTTTTGATCCAACCGCCCAACCGTATTATTGGGGTCGGGCAAACCATACCAGGGCTCTATACAAACAAATTTTACCTTACCCGGTGCAGACCAAAATACAACATGTGGAAAATTTTGAATGCTCACTTTTATCGCTCTTCCGGTATCCTTTTCCACCAATGATACAAAATCCGATTTCAAATTTGACAGGATGAAGCTTGCGGGAAATAGCTCATCGCCTAGGGGAATGCATCTCCTGTTCTCGAAATACACACTTTTCTCCCCGCTCAAAAACCCGTCATGGCAAAGGATTTCAACAGGCGTTTCCTTTTCATCAAAAATCAAGCTGTAATCCTCAATGGAATGGCTGTCATCAAAGGGGCATTTGTACCCGGTATGATACCCGAGGCTGAAAAGCATTTCGGCATCATTTAAGTTTTCTACCCGGAAGGAATGGATCAGCCGGTGTTCTGCCAGCTCAAACCTGGTATAAAGGCGGAAGCAATAGGGATAGAGTTTTATGCTTTCATTATTGGAGCCCAATAGAAACGTCACCGAGGTTTTGTCCTGCTCTAGGGCAATATGCTCAAAATCCCGTGCAAAACCATGCATCGGCAATTTAAAGGTACGGCCCGACACCGTGTATTGGTCATTCTTTAATCTTCCGCAAACCGGAAATAAGGTCGGCGCTCTTCTCGGCCAGACCAACGGGTCCCCCTGCCATAAAAATTCGGTACGGCTGCGTTTATCCCACAGGGACCATAATTCTGCGCCCAAACTGTTTATTTGCACCCTTAATGCGTCGTTTTCTATTGTATAAATCATCTGTCCTATTGCTTCCAGCTTCCATTTTATTTTGCTTAAAGGCCAATGCCTAGCAATGATGGCATGAGTCTATTCCATAAGTTCCCTTTTCGCCGTCTTTCATACAAAGGTGAACGGCAGCCGTTTTGAAGGTGAGAGGCAGCGCCAAAATGTTTGGATTGGGGCCTACATACTTTTTCATGGCATCTTCCAGAGCTTCTTCGAAGGTCGCTCTTGTCTTGAGGCCCATGCCCCGTGCATAGCCGGGATCCTGAGCGCCTACAATATAGATGGCGGAAGTATTCATCTCGGCAATATGGCCGCAGCTTATCATGGAGAATCCGTGGAACGGGTGGAAGCCGTTTCCGAAACGATAATTCCGGATATATTCTTCATTGGTGCCGAACAGCTCCCCGTAGCGGTCCATATCGGCGAGGGTATTCATATAATCGTGCTGGAACATTTCGTATATCTTCCGATAGCCGGTAAACAACTCGTCGTGGAAATAGCCGTTGCAAATAGAAGAGCAGATAATAACGCATTTGTCGCTCATCACTCGCTTGTGGCGAATTACCTGGGCTGAAAGAGCCTGCATCATCATAATGGGGTTGGTGCCCATGCCGTCGCCGTAATGGAAGAACTGAGGCATGCCGAATACCATAACATCATATTTCTTCTCCGCCCAATGCACATAGGTGCGCTTATCGGCAACTTCCCAGGACAATGGCTGAAGATCCTTGGCATAACCGCTGAACACAGCGATCTGGCGGGACTTTGTATCCAGCACGGCATCGCAGCAAAAGAATTTTTTGCCCATTTTTTCTTCCATATGCTGACCGATTTCATCAAATTTGCTTCTCATCAGAGAGTGTGTGCTGACAGGCGTAAAGTCATCCCGGTGCATGACCTCGGGCACATGGTGGGAGGCGATGGATCTCCAATGGGTGATACCTGTTGAACAATGCTTGTAGCCCCCCGAATAACCGCCGTAGGGGTTGCCCTGCGTATGTCCGATCAGGATAGCCACATCGGAATCATAGACATATTTGTTCATTAGTACAGGATCTCCGCGCTTTGTCTTGCCCAGATCCACCAAGTGTTCGTAATCTTCGCTATCATGGTTAATGATCTGATGGGTATACCAGAATTGGTTAAACAGGTCCTCGCCCAGTACGTTGAAGATCTCCTGCTTGGTATTTTTCCGGTGCAGTCCGTTTGAGCAGATCAAGAGAATGTCTTTTTTCTCCACCCCTGCTTTGTACAGTTCCTCCAGAATAATAGGAATAGCTACTTTTCGGTGGGCTGTCGGCTGCTCGCCGCCCTTTACCCTGTCGGGGAAAACAATAGTGACCTTGGAACCCTTCTTTGCAAGCTTGGACAGGGGCTCCATACCGATAGGGTTCAAAATCGACTGCCGGGTTGCCGTATATACATCCTCAAGATAGGGCGGATCGGCTACTGTTTCTCCCGGTATAAACACATCGGTATTGTCTGGCAGGTTAGCCTCCATGGTACCTTGTCCATATTCAAAAGATAATTTCATAAAACCCACTTCCTTTACAATATTTTACTTGCCCATATAGTTTTTAATAATTTCAAGATATTCATCAGGATAAAAGCCAATATCTCCGCTGAACCGGGTGAGAGCTATCAGGCCGCCGTCAATTTCGGGAATGGAGGCGAGCATCTCTGCGTTATCCTTTTTAAGCCCTCCGCCATATACTACCGGAGCCCCGCCGGTCACCTCTTTTACAAAGCGGCCCACCATCTGGATATAATCTCTGTCCGGAGGTATTTTTCCCGGTCCGATAGCCCATACCGGTTCATAGGCGATGACTACTTTACTGGCATTAATACCCTGAAGTCCGATTTCAAGCTGTTTTTTCAGAGTGTTCTGCCATTCGGGCTGCTCTTCGGCGGTCTCACCGATACAGTAAAGGACCTTGAGCCCCGCTTTCACCGCGCATTGGATTTCCTTGTTCAGCAAACTGTTCACCACATCAGCATTATGGACACCTGTCTCCTGTAAAATACCCATCTTGTCCCTGCGCTCCTCGCAGTGGCCAATAATGGCAGCTTCACAGCCCATGGCTTTCACGGAATTGGCTGTACGGTTGGACGTAAAAGCGCCGAAATTCCCGCCCACAGAAGTGTCGTCGCGGAAAACGCTTTGGCAGCCCACCTTTACAGGGCTTCCTTCATGAAGAGCTCCAACGGCGCCAATCAGGTGCGCTTCGGGGAAAAACATGGCAAATTCGGCTTCATCCGCATGGTACTTTTTCAGACTGTCCTGGGTATTCCGAACAATATATTCTCCCCACTCTTTTACCGGGGCTAACCCGTTAACACCGCCTAATTCTTTAGGAATGTCAAAACGCTTTAAATTCAAAAAAATATACTTCAAATTTCTGCCTCCTTTTGTGGAAAACACGATAAAATATTTGTGCCCATTTTCATTTTTACTTATTTTGATGGTATCATATTTCACAACTCAGCCTTCTCGCAAATTAGCCAAACGTTTGGGTAAATGCAGGCAAATTTCGGTATGCGTTATGATATAATATGGTTGCCAAAATAGAGTCTATTCATTTGCTGTATTGATGCCGATTAAAAAGCTTGATTCCGTAAAAAATAGACTTGTATATAGACTTGTATATTGAATAAATCAGTGAAAAAGAGGTTATTCCATGAATTATTTTAATCTTTCTGCAGAGGAATTCGGCCGTAATGCTAAAATTCCAATTTTAAAGCTGGGTGATTCGGGAGAAGTCTTCTATGAGATGGCCGCAGAGATGATCGACGAAATTACCCGCAACAATGCATCGGGAAAACATACTGTCTTTATATGTCCGGTAGGACCTGTCGGCCAATATCCTATTTTTGTGCGTTTAGTAAACAAAAACAGGATTTCCTTGAAAAATGTATGGTTTATCAATATGGACGAATACCTGGATGACAATGACCAATGGATTTCCATGGAACATCCCCTGAGCTTCCGGGGCCATATGCACCGAAATGTTTATTCCAAACTGGACCCTGAGCTGGCAATGCCGGAAGAACAACGAATTTTTCCTGACCCTTCCCAGCCGGACCGGATCCTTGACACCATTAACCGGCTTGGCGGAGTGGATATCGCCTTCGGCGGTATAGGCATCAACGGTCATATTGCTTTTAACGAGCCCCAGGAAAAACTTACGCCTGACGCCTTTGCAGTCCTTACTACCCGCAAGCTGGACATCTCCAGAGAAACCCGGACTATCAATGCGGTAGGTGATCTGAACGGGGCTATCGATGCCATGCCCAAACGCTGTATAACCATCGGTATGAAAGAAATTTTAGGAGCCCGCAAAATACGGCTTTATTGTTTCAGGGAATGGCACCGGTCGGTTGTCCGTCAGGCAGCCTATGGCGAAATATCGGCTAAATTCCCGGTAAGTTTAGTACAGCGTCACCCTGATGCTCTTCTTACGGTCAATAATATTGCCGCTCAAAGGGCATTCTAACGCTCTATTGATAGGCATTTAGTAAAGGAGCTTAAGGCGTATGGATCTTTTTATACGGAACGGAAATGTTCTTGTGGGCGGAAGTTTTCAAAAAACCAATATCACCGTAAAGAACGGCCGCATCTTCTCTCTTAAAGAAGAAACAAACAGCCAATCGCTGCCTGAGTTGGATGGGGAGCATCAAAAAATCGTTCCCGGTTTTATTGACATCCACACCCACGGCGGCATGGGGGCTGACGTGAATCATTCCGGCTTTGATGATCTGCACAAAATCAGCAGGTTTTTTGCTTCCCAGGGTACCACATGCTTTCTGGCCTCCATTCTGACCGATACCGAGGAAAAAACTCTGTGGTGTATTCATCAGGCTGCAGAGAGCATGGACAGCCGGCCCTGCGGCGCCCAGCTCATTGGCATACATCTGGAAGGTCCTTTTCTTTCATCGGCCTATAAGGGCGCTATGCCAGAAGCCCTGCTCATAAAATCGGACCTGACTTTATTTAAAAAATATCAGGAAGCAGCCGGCGGCCACATCAAATATATCACCGTGTCCCCCGAGGTCGAAGGAGTGCCCGAAATGATCCCAGATCTTGTCAGCCTGGGCGTTGTTGTGGCTTTGGGACATTCCGGCGCGGATTATGAAACCGCCATGACCTGTATAAAAAACGGAGCCACTGCTTCGACCCACACTTTTAACGCCATGAAACTCATGCATCAGCACGCCCCTGCTATCTCAGGAGCAGCGCTGGAAAGTGATATCTATTGCGAAGCCATCTGTGACGGCCGGCACCTGCATCCGGGCATTATAAGACTATTGCTGAAAACAAAGGGACTTGATCGGGTAGTGGCTGTGACAGACAGCATTATGGCAGCCGGACTGCCCGATGGAAGATATAAGCTGGGCGTCAACGATGTGTTTGTTAAGGACGGCGACGCCAAGCTACTTGATGGGACACGGGCCGGCAGCACCCTGACCACCATCCAGGCCCTTAAAAATCTGATTCAATTTACAGGCAGAAGCCTTGAAGAACTTATTCCCCTTTTGACCAGCAATCCGGCCAAGCTCATCCATATCGACGGCAGAAAAGGATCTATCGCATTAGATAAGGATGCCGATCTGGTGCTGCTGGATGGCAATTTGAATATATCTGCCACGGTAATTGGCGGTGAGGTGGCCTACCGGCGCAATAATGGTTTATAATAGGTACCATGCGACAG
>ENA-UOOR01005043-UOOR01005043.1-fermentation-metagenome-genome-assembly--contig:-NODE-5043-length-10008-cov-16.946750_pt1 | contig 10008 bp, 9 predicted proteins | sample MGYA00245780_ERZ724029 | MGnify/ENA primary metagenome ERZ724029 (study PRJEB28704, sample SAMN03018315) | fermentation metagenome | biome: anthropogenic terrestrial biome; feature: soil; material... | reverse complement strand
TTTTTAGGAGGTATTTTTTATGTTTGATGAAATTTTTGATGATGTTTTTAATGATGATTTTAGTAACGAAATGAAGGATGGTTTGTCTGTAATTAATAATTATGACAAGGCATTATTTGGAAAACCGTTTGGTAAGTTTTTTACTGATTTTACGCAAGATGTACATCCTGTACATTGGGTAAAATTGTTTAAACCTGATAATGGCGATAATTCTTTCAATGATAATTATGATCATTTTCGTGCATCGGTTAGAGCTGTTGGCGTAAATAAAAATGATATTAAAGCTACTATGCAAGGTAAAAATATTAAGATTAGTGGTACAACAGATAGTAGAGGTATACAATATCATTTTTATGAAAATATTCCTATTTCAGATGAACTTTTAGATCGTTTGGTAAGAATTAAAGGAGAAGCTGAAAATGGTATGGCATATATTTATTTAGATGCTAAAAAAACAAAAGAGGAAGAGGAAGCAGAACAGAATAAAGAAAAATCAGTAAAGATTGATATTGAATAATTATTAAGAGTTATAGGAGCGGTAGGCAATAGCTTATCGCTCTTTTTATATGTGATTATTAAGGTAATAACTTGATAATTGCTAAATAGAAGCGTGGTTTTATTTTAAATATTAGAAGGGAGATTTTTATTATTTCTCAAGGTAGAAAAAAAATTGATAAAGTTAAGGAGAATACAAAATCTCCTATTAGGATTAATACAGACATTAAAATAGAAAAGACTAATTATAAAGAAGAAGAACAAAAGGTTTTTTATTGTTCTTGTTGTGGAAAACCATATGATAAGCAAAAAGGGAATTTCCCTATTTCTTATTCCCCTTTTTATGCTGGTAATAACGGATATGTAACAATATGCAATAATTGCATTGAAAAATATTTTCCTAAACTTACTGATTTTTTTAGTGGAAATGAAGAAAAAGCGATAGAAAGATTTGCTCAAATTTTTGATTGGTATTATCAAGAAAAGGCTGTAGCCGCGACAAGAAAAATTAGTGCAGGTAGAAATAGAGTTAGAGGTTATCCAAGTAAAATGTGTTTACCTCAAACAAAAGATCATGGTACTACATATTTAGACACAATAAGAGATAGAGTTGATAATACTATTGGTTCTTTAGATAATTTACAAGAAGAACGAGAAAATGGACAAACAAATGTGAGTGATAAAATTGCAAAAAAATGGGGAATTGATTTATTTTCCTCAAAAGAATGTAATATATTAGAAGATCATTATCAAATGTTAAAAAGACAGAATCCCAATTGTGATAGTAATCAAGAGATTTTTATTAAAGATTTATGTTATACAAAACTTTATCAATTACAAGCTCTTAAAGATAAAAAACCAGATGATTTTAAAAAATTAACAGAATTATATCAGGATACATTTAAAAAAGCTGGTTTAAAAACAATACAAGAAACTGATTCAAGTAGTGATGAAACATTAGGAGTAACATTAGCAACTATAGCTCAATATACACCTGAAGAATATTATAAAAATAAAAAATTATATAAGGATTTTGATAATATTGGGGATTATTTTAAAAGATTTGTATTAAGACCTTTCAAGAATTTAATTACAGGTTCTACTGAAAGAGATAAAGAATATTGTGTAAAAGATGATGAAAATGAAGAAGATTAATGTTTATGCTGATGAAACACAAAGTAAATTATATAAAAAATTTCCATCTACTCATTTTTTAAGTAATCCTGATAATGTACATCATGTTTTTTTATGGAATACTTTTTTTAGGCGAAATTTACATAGATTAGCTATTGATTATTTAAAAATTAATCTTTATCCTTATCAAGCTTTAATGTTATATTTAATGGGAATTTGTCATTTTATTGTTGTTATTGCATGTCGTGCTGCTGCTAAATCATTTATTATTGCATTATACTCTTGTTGTCGTTGCATAACTCGACCTTATACTAAAATTGTATTAACAAGTTCTACCAAGGGGCAATCAAAATTAATTGTTTCTGATAAAATTCAGGGAGAACTAATGAACATGTCTCCTATGTTAAGGAGAGAAATTAGTCGTATAAAAGATAATCAAAATGAAGTTGTTGTATATTTTAGGGATAAAAGTACAATTACAGTTGTCCCTGCTTCTGATAATGGACGTGGACATCGCTCTCATTGTTGTATTAGAGAAGAATTTAGACAAATTGATAAGACAGTTGAAGATAGTGTTTTATCTCCATTTCAAACTGTTAGACAAGCTCCATATATGTTAAGAGAGCCATATTGTTCAATGAAAGAGTTGCAAGAAGAGCCAGTTAATATTTATATAAGTTCTTCATGGGTAGACGCTGGACATTGGATGTGGGATATTGTTGATCAAGCATATGATGGTATGATGAATGGTGAACAATCATGTTTGCTAGCTTTTGATGAAAGTATTACTTTAAAACATAATATTCGTACAATGAACCAAATGAGACAAGAACATAAAAAATTAGATTCATTAACATGGCGTATAGAATATTTAAATGAACGAGTTAAAGAAAACACACATGCATTTTTTGATTATAAAATGTTAGCTCAAAATCAAAATTTGAAAAAGCCTTTCTATCCTCAAAACTTTCTACAATATAAAAATCAAAGAGAAAATAAATATAACATTCCAAAGCAAACTGGTGAAATTCGTATAGTTGCGTGCGATATGGCTTTTATTGAAAACAAAAATAATGATAATTCAGTATTCTCTTGTATGAGGTTATTACCTGAAAGTAAAAAATATGAAAAAACTGATAATAGTTCTGTTGAAGTAAAGCAAGGTTATATACGTTCTGTCCCATATATAGAAAGTGTACAAGGTGGAGATACAGATAAACAGGCAATAAGAATAAGAGAATTATATGAAGATTTTCAAGCCGATTATATTGTTTTAGATTTACGGAATGCTGGAATTTCTATATATGATAAACTTGCAAAAGTTATGTATGACGAAGAAAGAGATTGTGAATACTCTCCTTTAACATGTATTAATGATCAGAATATAGCTAATAGAATTATTATTGATGGTGCAAAGCCATCAATTTTTGTTATAAATGCTTCTCAAAAACTTAATAGTGATATTGCTTTAGCTATGAGGAATACTCTTGAAAATAAGCAGATTGATTTGTTGGTTAATTATAATGAAGCCAAAGAAGAAATATTACCAAAATTTAAAAAATATAGACAAGCGGTTGATATAGATACTCAATTATTTTATGAACAACCATTTTTGGAAACTCAAATTCTTATCAGTGAAATGACAGGTTTGGTTTATAAAACAAATGATCAAACTGGGACAATTACCATTCATGAGCAAGGTACGAATCGAAAAGACCATTACACCAGTATTTCTTACGGAAATTGGTTTGCATCTTTACTTGAAAAAGATTTATTATCTCAAGAATCTGATTATGATTTTGTTATAAGTTATTCATAAGGAAGGAGGCTGAATTATTTTTGGATGATAAAACAGATAAAACAGAAGATATTGAAGAAAATGATGATTCATATAAAATAGAAACCAATTCTATTGGTTCAGAATCTTATTCGTTTTTTAATATTGACCATGATGTATCTAATTTATCTATGGAGGGATTACAGGGGTATATAAAATATCCTATGATATATAATTCTATTTTAAGAGAGATTTCAAAAGAATGTTATAATTCAAATGGCATGTATGCAAGGTCTATAGATACAAGGGTTTCTTTACCTTTGCTATCTTATGTTTGTGTTTCAAGAAAATCTTTAAGTGGTAAAAAAATTAATAGTAAAGATAAGAAACGTAAAAAAAGAATTATATTACAAATGAAACTTATTAATCATGAAAAAACCACTCGTGATATTTTAAGAAAATTAGATATAGATGGAATGTATGTTGGAATCCTTAGAGATACTACTGCAAGCAATATAGAGGTTATGCCGTCAAGTGGTATAGTTGAATCTATTGATAGGCTTGAAGGTCTTTCTTTGGATGATAATTTTATGATTCAACCTCTTGATTTAGACTATTGTAAAATTATAGGTTTTCAAAACAATGTAGCTATTGCTGCTTTTGATATGATGTATTTTGATCAATTTAAACATGGTGGTTTGGTTAATGAAATTAAAAATTATCCTAAAGATTTTATGAAAGCATATTTGGATTATAGAAAAGATAGCAGTAAACGATGGTTTATATTAGATTATAAAACGACAATAGCTTTGACTGCAAGAGCAAATATTGATGAGCCATATGGTCGTCCTTATGGTATGTCAGCGTTTTCTGATATGAAAATGCAACAGGATTATGACAATAGTCAATATAAAGTTGTTAATGAATTAGCAAGTAGTATTTATTATTTGATTTTGCCAGAAGGTGAAAAAAAAGGACGTTGTTCTTTGAATTCAGCACAACAAAATCAAGTTATTGATTCTTTTAAAAATGCTGTAAAAATTAATACAAATAATAATATTGGTAGTAATTCTAAAATTTCTACTTTGACATTGCCTACAGGAACGACAATAAATAGATTATCTAAAGATTCTTCATTGCTAAAAGACACATTAAGTGACGAAAATATTAAAAAAATATCTACCAGTTTAGGATTTGCAAGTTCTGCTTTAAATGCGGCAAGTGAAGGTAGTTCTGGTTTTGCTGGGTTACAAATTAATATGGATATAATATCGTCACAAATATTTACTGAATTAAACCAAATTGGATATGAATATACTCGTTTGTTGAATAATCATGAAGGTATTAAACCTTCTGAATATATAGATATTAAATATTTACCACTTAGCCGTTTAAATAAGAATGATATGTATGACAAAATGAAGGAATTATATATGACAGCAGGAGGTTCTCGTACATACATGATTGCAGCAGGTGGGGTTAATCCAGAAGATTATATGGCTGTTTGTGATGAAGAAATTAGTGATAATTTAGATAATAAATATAAACCGCATATTACAAGTTATACAGCTTCAAATTCCGCAGATAAATCTGATCCTGATAATAATTTAGGAGGAGCGCCTCAAAAGTCGGAAGATGATTTAAGCTTTAATGGCGCTGTCACAAAAGGCACAGGTACTAATGAAAATATTAAACCAAGTACTAAATAATTTATTGAGAGGTGGTGATAAATGAAAATGAATGGTTTGATTGAAATATCTGGTAAAACAGCCGAAGCAGGTAGAACTCCTGTAAAATTTGTTTTACATGAAATATATAATTCTCCATCTGAATATAATGCTAATGGTATTTCATGGAATAGAAAATATACAGAACAAAATATGTATAGCGTAAAAGGTATGCCTTTAACTTGTCAATTTGCAGATGATGAGCATACTATTCCTTTTGGTGGTCATGGAGAACTTTCAGAACAAGGTCAAGATATTAAATTTGATGATAGCTTAGTCGTTGGTTCATTTGAAAATAGCTATATAGATGATAATCTTGAAATAAATGGTAGAAAATTTTCAGGATTAGTTGGAGATGGATATATTTATAATCAAAGATTTCCTTCTCTTGTAGAATATTTGCAAAAACAATATCAAGATAAAATTCCTGTTGAAAGTTCTGTTGAAATTTGTGCAGATAAGTCTAAAGGAAATTCAAAAATAATTTATGATGGTGGTTGGAAAGAAAAAGGGAGAGTTCCGCAAGATTATCAATATAGTGGACACGCTTTTTGTATAGGGGTTGAGCCTGCTGATAATAAAGCTTTAATGATAGAATTAAATCAGGCTAAAAAAGAAGGTGTGGAGCAAAATATGGCAAAAGAAAAAATTAATATTGATAATTCTAAATCAAGTGCTTATAATTCATCTTCTTGGAATGTTAATAAAAGTGAATATTTTCGTAAATGCAAAAATGCTTCTAATGCAATGGCAGTATTTAATGAAGCATATTTAGATAATAGTATCTCATCTATAGAAGAAGCTGTTGAAACAGATGTGAAATATCCTCATCATCATTTTGAAGGAAATAAAATGGTTGTAGATATTTCAGGGATTAAAGCTGCTGTACAAAGGTTAGTACAAAATGATCCGAATAATGAGAAAGCAAAAGCACATGCAAAAAAACATTATAATGAGCTTGGTCTTGAACTACCTGAATTTTTAGGTGGTAAATCAAATAAACAGGAGGTAAATCAAATGGATGAAAAAGTAGTTATGGAGCTTAATCAGAAGATTGAAGATAAAACTAATGAAATTAATACATTGACTTCTGAGAATAAAGAGCTTAGTAAAAAAAACAAGGAGCTTAATGAAACTATAACAAAAGCAAACAAAGCTGTAGAGGAAGTTAATAGTAAACTTAAAACAGCTACAGAGGAGTTAAATGCTTTAAAAGATGAAAAATCAAAAGCCGAGATAGAAAAGAAAAAAGCGGAAACTAATTCATATTTTAAAACAGAAATTCCTAAGGATGGATTTACAGAAGCAGAAATTAATTCTCTTCAGTCTTTTGTAGATAAATCTGATATTGAAGGTTTAAAGAAAGCTGAATCTGAATTATGCACTAAAAAATTTAAAGAAATGGTTTCTAAAGATACTAAAACAGAAATTAATTCTAAAGAAACTTTTATTTCTTTCCCTGATTCTAAGAAAAAAGTTATTACCGATAAAGAGTTTAGTTTTTGTGATTAATAAATCAAATAATAGGAGGTATATAAAATGAGTTTATTTAATTTTCATGATTCTAATTTTTTGAATAAATCAAATCATCCAGAAATTGTAGCAACAGTAGATACATATAATGGTAATCAATTTAAACTTTCAGGGGATACAGCTGTTCCTAATGCAACGGCAGCAGATGTTCAAACTGGCGAAGTTTATATTATGAAAAATATCATTGACAAGCCTGAGATATTAAATACAGATGATTACAAAGTTTCGGCTGGTGAATATATTAGAGGTTATCGCCTTAAAGATTTTGCAGGTGAAAAATTTGATATGTCTGCTGATCTTGTTTCTGATGCTTATGCAGATGTTGCAGTTGGTAGTAAGCTTGTTGGTCGTTCTACTGCCGATACTACGAATACTATGGGTTGGAAAGTAGTAGCTGATGTCAGTGGTTATTCTACATATCTTGAAGTGGTTGATAAAACACCTTTTGGTGCTTTTACAATTGATAAAGAGGGTGGCACTGTTGCTGGTGGCTATCTGGTAAAGGTGCATGTTGTTGATTTAACGGCAACAGCTTAATTAAATTTTAAGGAGGTAAAGATATGAGTTTTACATATATAAATGATTTTACAAATACTAAAGAGAATGCAAGTAATGTTGAAGTAAATAGTATGATTAAGAATAACCTTAAACATGTTAATAAAGAAAAAGCTGAAATTTTCTCAAAAATTGTTTGGGGTAAAGACACTTCTAAATATGGTAAAAAAGTAGATACTGTTATGGATGGTGTTAAAAATCTTGCTTCTGCTGCAAAAGATGGAGATACAAAGGCGAAAGCTGAAATTAATACTATTACAACAGTAACACTTCAGCAACCACTAATGCAGAGATTACAGGTTAATAATATGCTTGGTAATGTAACTAATGTTGGTATGGATGAACAGCTAAATTATCAATATTATCAACTTCAGGGTTCTGAACTTTCGAGGATACAGGCGAGTTCTGGTTCTTTTACATTTCCTTCTGTTAAAAAACGTACAAAGACCGCTGAAACCAAAACAGCAACAGGTGGTTTGGTAGTTGATTTGCGTGAAATGGCTTCTGGTGCAACAGATGGCTTTGCAGTAGCTGGAGAGCAAGTTATTACAGATATGACGAATCAGATGGTTCTTTCTAATGTAACAACTTTGACAAGTGGAATTAAGAATGCAGCAACTTTGAAAAACTATGCTGCTGGTATAACAGCAACGAATGTAGATAAAGTTCGTTCAAAAGCTCGTCGCTTTGGTAGAGTAACTATTATTGGTGATGTTGATGTTGTTGAAAAGATGAATGATCTTGCTGGATTTAATATTCATTCTGCTACATCAACAGAGGTTAGATTCCCTGAATCAGTGATGCAGGAAATTATGGCTACAGGATTACTTAGTGAATATAAAGGAAGTCCAGTTGTTGAGCTTCCAAATTCTTATAATTTTACACAGTTAAATACAGATAAAGATTTTTATAAACTTTATCTTCCTACAACTGATCTATGGTTTATTCCACAGGGTAATCTTACTCCTCTTCAAATTGTTATGCGTTCTGGTATTACATCAATGACTGTACAGGATATTAACACAAGGTCTGAAGTTACAAGATTTGATATTGAATATGGTAATGCTTTACTTGCTGAATATATTCCATTTATTGGTTATATTTATGATGAAGCATCTGCGGAATAATATAAAATTTATTAGATAAAGGCTATAGTTTAGCTATTATAGCCTTTATAGTTTTATTTAGAAGGAGAAATTTTATTTTATGGCAATTAATCCTAACGATAAAAGTAAAATTATAAATTTATGTGATTATCCTGTTTCTTGGAAACGAGAAACGATAGTCGGTGATGAATATTTAAAAGCTAATGGTACTACTCGTGTTACAAATTCTGAAATTGAAACGCAAGTAGAAAATGGTAATGTATTTCTTAGGGGTGTAGATGATAAAGGTTCACATGCTTGTGTTTATATAGATAATCCAGAACTTAGAGAAAGTCTTGGATTTGATAATAAAGCAGAAAATAAAAAACAGATTATTATTGATACGGATAAATGTAAGGATATTCTTAGTCTAAAAACTATATCTGCTTTTAAGAAAAATCTTAAAGAAAATATTGTAACACGTCAGGAAAAAATGAAGATTATGACTGTTGCTCGTAAAACAAAATTGAATAATTATGAGATGATACAAGAACTTGAACAGTATTGTCAAATGTCTTTTAATATTAAATAAAGAATTGAGGTGGAACAGATTTGGGAACACCTTTGCAAGATGTTTATGATTCTTTTTTAGCTAAAGTGACTGATGAAGATTTTACTTATAAATCTGATTTAATTTTTCAGTATTTTAAATTTGCAAATGGAAGTAGTTACAAAACTGTTCCAGAAAATTTAAATTATACGTTAAATGTAGATAGTATTGTATTTTACATTGATAATAAAGCTAATATTAATGGAAATATAACTTTTACTATTGATTCTAAATTGTATGTAGTGGCTGTTTTAGCAACGGATAGTTTAATAAATATTGCAGACAAAGTTGTAGATGCAATTAAATCAGATTTTACAATTATAAAAAATTATACAAATGATTATCCGATTATTACCATTGAAAAGGATAATAGTGATTTGAGTAATACAGTTTATATTGATACTGATAATACTGGTGTGCAGATTAATATCAACAAAACATATGATGGCTATTATGATGATGAATTAGGTCAAGACACAATTAATTTAATTTCATTGTATATGGCTTATAATTATTATCTTGATATTGTTTTGAAAAAAGGAAAACAAAAATCTTATTTCGGTAGTAAAGATTTTAATAAGTCTCCGAATATTAAGTCTCAATATGAAAATGCTGAAGCTACATTAAATATTTTGGATGATAAAATTGAAAAATCTCGTCAAGAATTTTATAATTATAAGAATTGACGGTGATAAAATGATTTTTCATAATAATTGGTTATCAAATTCATTGACAGATTCAATATATTCTAAGCAAGAAGAAACTGATGAGGTTAAACAAAATTTTGATTATAGAAGAAAATACAGCAATGAAGGATATAATGTTGTAATAGATAATTTATATAATGAAGACGTTATAATTCAAGATCATTCTAATCCTATCAATGAAAGTCGTACAGATAGAAAATTACATCTGTCTATTGATACTCATGCTGTAAAAGGAAGTAAGATTTTATGGAATGAAGATATATGGTTAATTGTTTCTTCTATTAAGAATGTGGGAGAAGCATATAAAACAACACAAATTCAACAATGTAATTATACTCTCCCTTATCAACTTGGTACATCAATGATTATTCAAGAACCTTGTATT
>ENA-UOOR01005039-UOOR01005039.1-fermentation-metagenome-genome-assembly--contig:-NODE-5039-length-10014-cov-3.369615_pt1 | contig 10014 bp, 6 predicted proteins | sample MGYA00245780_ERZ724029 | MGnify/ENA primary metagenome ERZ724029 (study PRJEB28704, sample SAMN03018315) | fermentation metagenome | biome: anthropogenic terrestrial biome; feature: soil; material... | reverse complement strand
GCGAACCGTCCAGATTCGCCTTCCCCTCCCGCTTTAGCGCCTCCGCCCGGAAGCGTTCGCCGTCCCAGCTGAGAATCGTCAGCCCCTCCGCTTCCATGATCCTGAGGCAGACGACCAGCGTCGCCGCGCGCATCCCCGAGGGCGCGAGGGCCTCAATCCCGGCCAGCCGGCCGCCGACGCTTCCGCCGCTTTTCTCCAGCCAGCGCCAAACGCTCACAAAATCCCTCCTGGAGGGGCAAAGTCCGGCGGCCTCCCAGGGTTCCGGGCTTTCCCCGTCCAGAAGCTTACGGCAAAGCTCCAGGGAATCCGCCGGCCTCAGATCCGTCAGTTGAAGCTGCAGCGACCGTCTTCCCCGAAATTCGTTTATTCTCGGATAGAACGCGGCGTCCACCCGGTCTCCTTCGGAGACGCCAAGCTCCTGCATGGTGCTGGAAAACAGCACGCAGCCGAGGCCGGCCTGCTCTTTTTTAAGGTTTATCCGCAGATGCTTGCCCCCGCCTATGGCCGTGGCCCTTTCCATAACCAGCTCGGGCATATAGAAGACGGGCCTTGGGTTGCCGTTTCCGTACGGCTCCATCTGCTCCAGCGCCGCCACGCCCTCAACGGTCAGCAGGCTTGGATCGTCAATGCGCATATCGCATTCCAGGGCGGGGACGGCCGCCGACGGATTCCGATCATAATATGCCCTCAGCGCCGCGCGGAAATCTGCCACCCTGTCCCGCCGTATGGTCAGACCGGCGGCAAGGGCATGCCCGCCGTAACTTACCAGGCAGTCCGAGCAGGCTGACAAGGCGTCAAACAGGTTGAACCCGCCAAAGCTCCGGCAGGAGCCCTTGCCCGTCTCCCCGTCCATGCAGATCATAACCGCCGGCAGCATAAATTCATCCGCGAGCTTCGAAGCCGCTATCCCGGCAACGCCCTGGTGCCAGCTTTCGCTGACCAGAATGATTGGCGCGGACGGCGGCGACTGCCGGAGCATCTCATGGGCTTCTTCCCATATCCTGTGCTCCAGTTCCTGCCGCACCCTGTTCAGGCGGCAGAGCTCCTCCGCCAGAAGGGCGGCCTCGGCCTCGTCCTCCGTCATGAGCAGCCGAACCGCTATGTCCGCTTTTCCAAGCCGTCCCGCGGCATTGATCCGCGGCGCCAGCGTGAATCCGACGGTGGCGGCGGTTATGGGCCTTCCCTGGACTCCCGCCTCTGCAAGAAGCGCGCGTATTCCGGGCCGCGAGGATGACGACAGCATCTCCAGGCCGCGCTTAACGATGTATCTGTTCTCGCCGGTCAGGGACATCACGTCCGCCACGGTGCCGGCCGCCACCAAATCGGCATATTCCGAGAGGATGCGGTTCTGATCCCCGTCCACGGTGCCCAGCAGCTTGAAGGCGACGCCCACGCCGGCCAGTTCCTTATACGGGTACGGACAGTCGTGGCGCTTGGGGTCTACCACCGCGCAGGCCTCCGGCAGCGCGGCTGCGCCGCATTCATGATGATCTGTGATGACCATGTCCACACCCAGTTTCCTGGCGTGGGCGGCCTCCTGGACGGCCGTTATCCCGCAGTCCACCGTGATGATCAGCGTCGCCCCCCGGGCTGCGATGCTGTCTATGGCAGCGGTATTCAGCCCGTATCCTTCCTCTATCCGGTCAGGTATATACGGAAGGCATCGGATGCCTTTTGCCCGCAGATATCCCGCAACAACGCATGACGCGGTAATGCCGTCAACGTCATAATCGCCGAAAACCGCGATCGTTTCCTTGTGATGGATTGCGGCGCGTACACGCTCCGCCGCTTTTCCCATATCCGCCATCAGCATCGGATCGCCCAGAAGCGTCTCGCCGCCGTAAAGGAAGCGTTCCGCCGCCTCCGGCGTTTCCATTCCGCGTCTTTTGAGCAGAGCTGCCAACAGCGGCGGATAGCCGGCTTCCGTCAGCCGCGGGGAAACTTCCGCCGCCTGCCGCGGAACGCGCCATTTGCTGTATCTCATTCCTTACTCCAAACTACTACATTTATAGTAATGTATTATTTTATCAAAAACACTGTGCATTGGCAAGTATCAATCCCTTTCCTGAAAAAGTGGTTTTTCGGCGCCGCCAAACATTTCCTTGCGGGATGGGAAACCGAACGGTATTTGCCCCGTTTCCGCAAATCCCTGCGCCGTTTTTTTCGCCATGCGCCAAATCCGCTGGAATAACTTACATTTGAACCCCGGCTTCTGAGGCTTTATAATATCCCCATCTCAATATAAGGGGGTTTCCATATGAAAAGCAAACGCCTGTTTGCCACGTTCCTCATCGTTTTCGCCCTGTGTTTCAGCCTCGCGGTATCCGCGGCGGCCGATGGTTCATACACCGTGGTATCCGGAGATTCACTCTGGAAGATTGCCGCAAAGAATTAGGTCGGGGTGAGTGAACTCATTGTCGCTAACCCGCAGCTGCGCAATCCCGATCTCATTTATCCGGGCGACAAAATCCTGATCCCTTCGGTCAGCGCCTCGGTTCGCGAATATGAGAAAGAGGTTGTCAGGCTGGTGAACGTGGAAAGGGCCAAGTACGGCCTGGGCGCACTGACGGAAAACTGGGAGCTTTCGCGCATAGCCCGCTACAAGTCCCAGGATATGCATGACGTGGGCTACTTTTCCCACACCAGCCCTACATACGGCTCGCCCTTTACCATGATTAAAAACTTCGGCCTTACCTACAGATCCGCAGGTGAGAACATCGCCTACGGCTACCGTACGCCCAGTGACGTGGTCACCGGCTGGATGAATTCTCCCGGGCACAGGGCCAACATCCTCAACGGCAGCTTTAAGCAGATCGGCGTCGGATATGTTGCCGACGGAAACTACTGGACCCAGATGTTTATCGGCTGAGCCGGTCATCCGCACAGGGCCCGCTCCTTCCGGAGCGGGCCCTCTCCGCGCCGGAAGGAGGGCATAAAATTTTCGCCTGTCTCATGGCCGGATGCCGCTTGACATCCGCCCCGGCCGGTGTTAACATTTACTAACCATAAACGCAATTTTTTGCCGGTGTGGCGGAACAGGCAGACGCAAGGGACTTAAAATCCCTCGGGGGAAACCCCTTACCGGTTCGATCCCGGTCACCGGCACCAAATAAGGACGGCATCTTTGATACAAAGGTGCCGTTTTTGTTATTTTCACATGCCGCCTGGAACAAGATGTCCTTTTTATACCTGGTCTGTGCCGGACTGATTTTCTGTGCGGGGCTGCTGCCTGCCTTGTACCCCTTCTTACCCAATATTGCAACCCTTGTACCGCTCCATGTCGCCGGAAACCGATTACAGGTCATCGTCCACGCCCGGAACGCAAACGTCCCGACGCGACGTACCCTCCTTGCGGGCAATTTCCAGCTCGATGTGGGCCATTAGGGGCTTTTCGGAGGGATCACGATATTTCAGATGAAAAGATAGCGGTCCGTGCCGCGCAGGTTTTTCACCTCGAAGCCCTTGGCCTCGATCTTCTTGACCAGCCGCTTGTTGCAGGCGTCCAGCACATCCAGCGCATAGACCAGATCGTGGTGTTGCAGCTTGGCGGCCGAATAGCTCGGACAGAACAGCGGGCTAAAAGGCAAATACTTAAAAGCAATCTTAATTTGTGTAACCATTATATACCTATAATGGAAAATAAAAGAAAAAACAACTTGATGCCGCGTAATATAAATGTATAATAAATATGGAGCAGCAACGCAAGAACAATTCGCAAAGGAGATGGGCCAATGCTTTACGCACGGAGCTGTCGGCTGAAAGATACTGCCGTCCGGTATCAGTCGCTCAGTGAGCACAGCCGAGCTGTTTCCGAAATGACCAAACAGACCTGCGATAAAATCGGGATGAAAGATGTTGGGGCGCTTGAGAGCATTGTACATGATGGAGGAAAGAGCGAACCAGCATGGCAGGCCTATATGATGGAGGATTCTCATTCCGAGATGGTTCAGCATAGTCTGCCGGGCGCGTCTTTTACTACGGAGCTGTTTAAAAGCAGGAACCGCCCCGAGGACGAAAGACTCAAGCAGATGCTCGCGCTTGCCGTTCGCGGGCACCACGGCGGCCTGCACGATGTGCTCAGACCGGATGGCGAGAGCTGTATTCCCAACTATGCCTTGACCGGGATCGGAGCTGATGCGCAAAAGCGCTTTTTTGAGGAGGTTTCTTCAAGAGACGAACTTGACGGCCTCTTTGCAAAGGCTTCGGCGGAGGAGGCGGCGTTCAATAAAAAAATACGGATTGCCGCAAAGCGCGCGTGCAGCGACAAGACGAGCTATCTGAACGCCTATCAGGTTTTTCGCGGCCTGAGCGAACGCTTTTTGTATGCCGCTCTGATCGACGCGGATCGCTATGATGCGGCGCGCTGGGAGGACGGACGTCCGATCGGCGACTGGAAACGGATGCTCCCGGACTGGGACGGCATGGCCGCGCGGCTCCGGCAGTCGGTCAATGCGCTGCCCTCGTCGGGGGATATCCCAAAGCTCCGGCGGCAGATCGCCGAACAGTGCCGGACATTTGAAACGGCTGAGCACGGCGTTTACCGCGCGTTTGTTCCGACGGGCGGCGGCAAGACGCTCTCCGTCATGGCGCTTTCGCTCAACATGGCCGGAAAATACAGAAAAGACCATATCCTTTTTGTTGAACCCTATCTGACGATTCTGGAGCAGAACGCCGGGGATGTCAGAAAAAAGTGCGGCGCGGGAGACGCGGTTTTCGAGCACCACAGCAATGTGCTTTTTGAGGACGACGAGAGCGGCGAAAAACTCACGGCGTACCAAAAACGCAGCGAACGCTGGGACGCGCCTATTGTTTTTACCTCGCTCGTGCAGCTTTTGAGCGCGCTCTATTCGGGGAAGCCCGCCGCCGCGCGGCGTATGTGCGCGCTCGCGAACTCCGTCATCGTTATCGACGAGGTGCAGGCCGTCCCGCTGAGCAGTCAGTATCTGTTCAACCTCGGCGTATCGTTTCTTGCCGAAGCCTGCAGCTGCATCGTCATCCTCTGCACGGCAACGCCGCCTGCGCTTGAACGTCTGCCTTATCCGCTTGCCTTCGAGGGCGACATCGTGCCGGATACGAAGGCGCTCTATGAGGCATTCCGGCGCACAGAAATCGACACGTCCATGGTGGACGGGCGGCCGCGCGAGCTGGGCGAGATCGCGGCCTTTCTGGCCGAAAAGCAGGCAGCGGAGGGCAGCGTTCTCGCAATTATGAACACAAAGGGCCTTGCAAAAAAGCTCTGCGCCGAGGCACGAAAACGAGTGCCGGAGGATGTACCCGTTTTCTATCTTAGCACATACCTCTGCGCGGCACACCGGACGAAAAAACTCGATGAGATCAAGGCTCTCCTTTCTACTGGCAAGCCGGTGGTCTGCGTGACGACGCAGCTCATCGAGGCGGGCGTGGACATCTCCTTTAACTGCGTCATCCGCGCGCTTGCGGGACTGGATTCCATTTTGCAGGCCGCGGGCCGCTGCAACCGGCACGGCGGTGAAGAACGGAAAACCGTATACGTCGTCAAATGCGCAGGTGAAGAGCGCGCGCTTGCGTTTTTGCCGGAAATACGAATTGGACAGCAGGCGGCTGAAAGACTGATCCATGAAGCAAAAACCGGGCTTTATGGCGGTGATTTACAGTCGCCTGCTGCGATCGAAGCCTATTACGGCCATTATTTCGCTGACGAGAAAAACGGCCTGAAGATGTCGTACATTATGAAAATGCCGGGCTATTGTGACACATTTACCGCCGTCGATCTGCTTGGCGTGAACAAGGCGGCGCGCGATGAATACGAAAAAATTTCCGGAGAAAAGCTTTTGCTCGACCGGCTCGCCCAACCCTTTAAGACTGTCGGCAGCAACTACCATCCCATCCCGGAGGACACCGTCGGCGTGTTGGTTCCATGGGGAGACGGTGCGGCACTGATCGAAAAGCTCAAAAGCACTGAAGATATGAAAATGCGCACGAGACTTCTGCGGCAGGCGCAGCGGTATTCCGTAAATCTGTTTGTGTACGAGCTTCAGAGACTGCTGGACAGCAGGGCCGTCACGCCGGATAGAGAGCTTGGCGTCTATATCCTCGACGAGCGCCATTACAGCGACGAGCTTGGCATCGTTTTCGACGAGTACGGGAGCGTGGAGGACTATATACGCTGATAAGAAAGGAGGAGCAATTTGCGTTATTCAAACACAGTATCGTTCAAGGTCTACGCCAGAAAGGCGCTGTTCACCGACCCGCTCACGCGTATCGGAGGAGAAAAAAGCACATACAGTATCCCGAGCTACGAAGCGCTGAAAGGTATCACGGAATCAATATATTGGAAACCAACATTCACATGGGTTATAGACCGCGTGCGCGTCCTGAATCCCATCTGCACCCGGGCGGAGAGTATGCGCCCTATCGAGTACGGCGGCGGAAACACGCTGGCGATCTACAACTACTTAAACGACGTGGCCTACCAGGTTGAGGCGCATTTTGTGTGGAGTCTCAGTCGCCCGGAGCTTGCGCAGGACCGAAATGAGAACAAGCACTATTTCATTGCAAAACGTATGATTGAAAAGGGAGGCCGGAGAGACATCTATCTCGGCACCCGCGAATGTCAGGGGTATGTAGAGCCGTGCACGTTCGGCGAGGGCGCGGGCTATTACGACGACGCGCCGGATATGCCGCTGGGCTGCATGGTTCACGGCTTCAACTATGCCGACGCGGGTCAGAACGAGCTCTCCGTCCGGCTCTGGCAGCCGGTTATGAAAGAAGGCGTCATCGAGTTTCCAAAGCCGGAGGACTGCCCCATCGTCCGCAGCCTCCGGAACGATGCGCCGGTCTTTTTCGTTCCGGGGGAGAACTTCTCTTCCTGCGATATGCTTTATGCGGAAGAAGGTGGACAGCCGTGAGCTGGATGCAGAAACTCTGCGAAACCTATGACTACTGTACGCCGCTGATTGGAAAGCTGGATGAAAAAAGTCAGGTACCGCTGTTGCCGGTGGCGCACACCACGCAGAAAGCGCACCTTGAGGTGATCGTCAGCGGTGAGGGGGACTTCCTCCGCGCCCGCGTCATTTCGGACAAAAGTGAAAGCGACACCATCATTCCCTGTACGGAAAAGTCTCAGAACCGCACCAGCGCACCGGAAAATCACCCGCTGTTTGACAAGCTCCAGTATGTAGCGGGAGATTATGACCGCTTTGCGGGCGGTGGCAAGAGCCGTCGCGCGGATTTTGAGGACTATATTTCCGATTTGGAAGCGTGGTGCGACTCACCGTTTGCCAACCAACGTGTATGTGCTGCACTGAAATATTTTGAACGTGAAACGCTGATCGCAGATTTGATTGGCGCGGGCATTTTGCCGACGGATGAAAAGGGACTGCCCCTGCACAAATGGGACGGCAAGCGGGGCGAAAAGCGGGGCGTGTTTCTGGCGGGAACTGTCCTTTCAGATGCGCTGGACGCTTTCGTGCGCTTCGATGTGGAAATAGTACCCGGCTGCAACACGCCGCTCTGGCACGACCCGGAGGTCTGGAACAGCTACATCGCCTACTCTGCCGACCAGCAGGGCAAGCGGGATCTGTGCTATGTCACCGGCGCAGTGATGCCCTGTTCGGAGATGAGTCCCGCAAAGATACGCGGCGCCGGCGACAAGGCAAAGCTGGTTTCCTCCAACGACAGCTCCGGCTTTACCTACCGGGGACGTTTCGGGGACGCCTCACAGGCGGTCCTCGTCGGCTACGACACGACGCAGAAAGCGCACAACGCGCTCAAATGGCTCATTGCGCGGCAGGGCTATCACTGCGGCGACCTGTGCTATGTCGCATGGGGTACGCATGAAGAGAAGCTTCCCCATATCGCGCATGACACCATGCATCTGGCACAGCAGGCGGCCGAGGACTTCGCCGAGCTGCCGTTAGATGATATGGCCGTGGATGTCGCCGCGCCCGATGTGGAAACGCTCTACGCGAAAAAGCTGGACAAGCTTCTGGCGGGCTACGGAAAGGAGCTGACCGACCGTTCGGAGGTGGTGGTTATGGGCATGGACTCCGCCACCACAGGCAGACTTTCCATCGTCTGCTATGAAGAATTGAGCGGCTCGGAGCTTCTGCGGCGCGTGCGGAGCTGGCATGAGACCTGCGCGTGGCCGCTGCGCTATCTGAAGCGCCCGGAAAACGCCAAAAAGGGCAGCGTCTTTGTCGGCGCGCCCTCGCCGGAGGACATCGTTGCCGCCGCCTACGGGAAAAGTGCATCGGACAAGCTGAAAAAATCGGCCGTCCGCCGCATCATGCCCTGCATTTTGAAGGGCATGAAGTTCCCGAAAGACCTGATGCTCTCGGCAGCGCGGCGGGCGTCGAACCCGGCGGCAATGGAGGCGTGGGAATATACAAAAACGCTGTGCATTGCCTGCGCGCTCATTCGGAAATATCATTCGGATATGGGAAGGAGTTATTTTATGGCACTGGATTACGGAAACACTGATCGCAGCTATCTGTTTGGCAGGGTGCTGGCTTATTACCATTACATTGAAGCGTATCTTCTGAAGGGCGGCGACAGCATCCGCCTGACGAACGCCATGCGGCTGAAACCGTATTACAGCCGCCGACCGAAAACCACACTGGGTATCCTCGACGAGAAGCTGTCACCCTATCTGCGCCGCCTTTACAGCCGGGATGACAAGCTGGCTGGCTATTATAAGAAAAAACCGGGGGAACTCCACGACCTGCTCTCCCTTTTGGACGGAGACCACTGCAAAAATATGACGGACGACCCGTTGGATGAAACCTATCTGCTGGGTTTTGCCAGCCAAATGAGTGAATTTTACAACGGCAATAAGGAAGGAGAATAAGGATGGCAGCCCTTGAAAACAAAATCGATTTTGCGGTGGTATTCACCGTGACCAACGCCAACCCAAATGGCGACCCTCTCAACGGCAACCGTCCCCGGGAGACCTATGACGGTCTGGGCGAGATCTCCGACGTGTGCATCAAACGCAAGATCCGCAACCGCCTGCAGGACATGGGAGAAAAGATTTTCGTCCAGATGGATGAGCGCAGCGACGACGGCTGCGGCAGTCTCAGCGAGCGCGCTTCAACAAATGCCGATCTGAGAGCAGCAGGAAAAAACAAGGCGGAATACGCGAGCGCCGCCTGTAAAGAGTGGCTCGACGTCCGTTCCTTTGGGCAGGTTTTTGCGTTCAAAGCCGGAAAGAGCGAGGGCCAGAGCGGCGTGTCCGTCGGCATTCGCGGTCCGGTCTCCATTCAGCCCGCGCTGAGCCGCGGCACGGTCGAGATCGAAAGCATCCAGATTACCAAGAGTGTCAACAGCGAGCCGGGAGACAATAAATCCTCGGATACAATGGGCTCCAAACATCGCATTCCCTTTGGCCTTTACAGCTTCTGCGGCAGCATCAACTGCCAGCTGGCGGAAAAGACCGGCTTCTCCGCAGAGGATGCGGAGAAGATCCACAAAGCGCTGCGTACCTTGTTTGAAAATGACGCTTCCTCCGCTCGCCCGGAGGGGAGCATGGAGGTCTGCCGCGTCTACTGGTGGAAGCATAACTGCAAGACCGGCCAGTATTCCACCGCACAGGTCCACCGCAGCCTTGTCATCGAGCCGAAAACGGAGCGCCCACAGAGCTTCGCAGATTTCGACGTCTATGTAAAGCCGCTAGACGGCCTGCCTGTTCAGGAAAATGACCTATTCTGAGGACGACTACCTCCAGCTTTCGGGTATCCAGCACTTTTCGTTCTGCCGGCGGCAGTGGGCACTTATTCATCTGGAGCAGCAGTGGGCAGAAAATCTGCGTACGGTCGAAGGGGACATCCTCCACGAGCGGGCGCACGACGGGGGCTTTTCCGAAAAGCGCGGGAATGTGCTGGCGGTCCGGGGGCTGCGCGTGCATTCCCCGTGTCTCGGCGTATCCGGAAGCTGCGATGTGGTGGAATTTACCGCCGATGAAAGCGGCGTTCCGCTTGCGGGACGAGAGGGACGCTGGCGGCCATATCCGGTCGAATACAAGCGCGGCGCGTCGAA
>ENA-UOOR01005038-UOOR01005038.1-fermentation-metagenome-genome-assembly--contig:-NODE-5038-length-10015-cov-5.053213_pt1 | contig 10015 bp, 8 predicted proteins | sample MGYA00245780_ERZ724029 | MGnify/ENA primary metagenome ERZ724029 (study PRJEB28704, sample SAMN03018315) | fermentation metagenome | biome: anthropogenic terrestrial biome; feature: soil; material... | reverse complement strand
GGGGTGAACTCCTTTCTGCAGAATATGGGCAAGTGTTGCTGAAGACCGGGACCGGATTGATTAGCATTAATCAAGCCAAAATTGTGGCGGTACGCTATCCCCATAAACCCCAGGAGTTAGGTACAGCACCAGCGTTTACCTTAATTACGAATAACTTGGCGGAGCAAGATCTTACTTTACCGGTAGGGGTTTCTTACTTAACTCAAGGGTTAAGTTGGCAGGGAGATTACCGTTTAGAATGGGATCAAGCTACCGGTAAAGCCCACATGGTAGCTTGGGCTACAGTAGAAAACCGCTCTAATCAGAAGTATGACCGGGCGCGGTTAAATCTAGTGGCAGGAAAAGTGAACCAGAGCCGGGAAGAGGTTCGACCCTTGTTGTACGGGAAAATGGCGGTTCAATCGGAAGCAGCTGCTTTGGATATGGGTTTAAACGCTTCCCAGCTAGCCGATTATTACCAGTATATAGTAGCTAACCCTACTACTATTGAACCGTTCCAGACCAAGCAGGTACGTTTGGCTACGGCAGAGGGAATCGGGGTCGATCAGACCTATCTTTACGACCCTTGGGTTAACGCCACTCAGGTTAGAACTACGCTGTCGTTTCTAAATGTAGAGCAAGAAGGGTTAGGCCTTCCGTTGCCGGCTGGGCGGGTACGGGTTTACACTAAGGGTGATAATAAGTCAGAACGCTTGGTTGGGGAAGACCGTTTGGAGCATTTGGGCCAAGGGGAAAAGGCGGAATTGACTTTGGGTTATGCTTTCAACTTGCAAGCCCAGCGACGACAGGTCGAGGTACAACGGCCCAGTAAAGAGCTGCGGCAAGAGTCTTATACGGTAGAATTACGGAACGGCGGTGACCAGGAAGTAACGGTTCTAGTTCGTGAGCACCTAGACACCACCGCTCAGTGGGAAATAACCCAGAAATCCCACGCCTATCAGAAAGTTGATGCGAAGACCGTCGAATTTACAGTAACTGTGCCGGCCCATGGTGCGAGAACATTGGCCTATACTGTCCGTTATTTAAGTCAAGCATAGAGACGGTAATCTAAATCAGCAAAGATATTATCCTTCGCTTCGAGGTCAGCGATCCACTGCTCCTCGAGGCGATTTTCTTTAATTTGGTCGTAGATACCGGTAAAGCGATTGATGTGGGTTTTAAAGCGTCTTCGGGCATATTCGATAACTGTACCGGTTTTCATGATAAAGGCCCAGTCTGAACTTTGGGCTAGCAGTAGTTCACGAGCGGCTTGGTTCAAAGCCCGACGTAGTACACCGTCAGCTGCAGGATAATCTCGGGCCAACTCCTGCATTTTGAGGGCAGCATCGTAAAGGTAGGGGTAAAGCCATTCATTGGACCCGTTTAACCAAACCTCATTATACCCCTTCCAGCCCCAACTGGACATGGTTGGTGTGGCTACTTGATTACGCGGGTACTCTTGTAGATAGTCACTGAGGGTAACTAAAGCCAATTCGCTTTGGTCATAAACGGTTTTCCGGACTACATAATCTAACCATTGTGGCCCTTCAAACCACCAGTGACCAAATAGTTCCATATCGTAAGGGGCAACAATAATCGGTTTACGGTCCATGATTCCGGTAAGGTGTCGGAGTTGAGCCTGACGGTTAAAAAGGAAGTTGCCGGCATGGAGAGCCGCTTTATCTCGGGCCCAATCAGGGTTATATACCTGCTTATCTGGGGTGCGGCCAGTAATACGGTAGTACTTAATACCGGTATGAATCCGTTCGCCATTAGGTTGGATGTAATCTTTAATATATTCCCAATCTAAATCGTAACCAATATCGCGATAAAACTCCCGGTAATCAAAGTCGCCAGGATAACCTTCATGTTGAGACCAAACTTGTTTAGAGGTTTCCATATCTCTGGCAAAGGCGGCTACACCGCTACGACAGTAGACCGGGGCAAAGCTGCCATAACGGGGCCGGGGGGCAGCAAATAACAGCCCATGGGTATCGACAATAACGTATTTAATACCAGCCTCGGCTAAAAAGCGATCCTGACCTGGGGCGAAACCGCACTCAGGTAGCCAAAAACCTTGGGGAGAACGGCCGAAATGTTTCTGGTAGGTATTGACCCCTTGGATAATCTGAGCCCTGGCAGCAGCCGGAGCGGCTTCCATTAGCGGCAGAAAACCGTGGGTCGCCGCGGAAGTAATAATTTCTAGAATACCAGCTTCTTGTAGACGGGCGAAGGCACCAACTAAATCCCGGTGATACCGGTTGTGAAAATCATGCTTGTTAGTTTCGAAAAGATCACGGTACATTAAGGCTACCCGCTGGTACTCAGGGTTTCCCGTAGTTCGGTCCAGCTCTTTATAGGTTAGTTCTAATGTTTTATCGAGGGAACGACTATACCGCTCTTGCAAAAGGTTGTCCCGTAGCATTTCTAAAAGGGGCGGGGTTAGGGAAATAGTTAAGCGAACCGGAATGTCATCACGTAACCAACCTTCAAAAACCCGTAATAAAGGAAGATATGTTTCGTTAATCGCTTCAAACAACCAGTGCTCTTCCAGAAAATAATCATGCTCTGGATGACGAATAAAAGGTAAATGGGCATGTAAAATAAAGGCTAGATAACCTTGACTCATTAGTTAATCACCTCGTCCACCGAGAAATATTTAGAGTTTGGGAACGCTTTTCACCTTGAGGCCAGTTTGCTTTTACGGTAAGGGGTAACTCTCCGTCAACAAGCGGGGCAGAGAAAATAAATTTACCGGTGGAATCAAGGGTTACCGGTTGATCGTTGATAGTAACCAGAGCTTGAGGTTTAGTCCGGCCTTGGAGAATAATATAGGTTTCTACCTCCAGTTCAACTGCGGTAGGTTGTTGTTCAAAAGCGCCCCCCCAAGGACTAGAAATGCTGCTAACGGCCTCTGACCCCATGGCCTGTGCTAATTCCTGTTGAACACGACCTAAAACTTCTTCTGACCCCCGTAGTTCTTTAAGCCCTACGCTAAGCCCATAGAGTTCGGCTAAAGTCTTCCACTCTTCATCGGTATCTTCGGAAAAACGATCCCGAGGGGTACGAATTTGATTAGATTTGGCAATTAGAATAAAGCGACCATCTTGAGTAAGTAACCCTAATTCAGCCCGGTACGAGCAATCTGCTTCCAGCCCATTAAGATACCAAGTACTAGCCTCGCCAACTTCGAGGTCAAAAAAAGTAAGCATTGGAGTCAAGCGGTAGACCCGCAGAATCTTTTTGGCTTCGTGCCAGATATTTGGTCCCCAAGATGCCGAAATTTGAGCGCTGGTTTCTGGCCGAATCGACCAGAAGGCATAGAGCGTTTGCGGGTCTCTAGGCAGAAGGACTAACATAGTCCGAGAAAGAGCGCCGGGTAATGCAGGTTCCGGCTCTACCGGACTTTGTGTTTGGGCAGACTCTAGGGGAGGCCAGACCATAGTAACATCCCGGGGAGAGCGGATATCAGGCTTCTCTTCCGGGAAATTATGGCGTTCCTTTGTAGTAGTCATTCCCCACACCTCGTCTCTGAAATACTATATTAATATCTACGACAAATCTTGGATTTATTCGCTCCTAGAGCGGTAAATTAATTATGGGTGATTATTAAATGCCGAGAGATTTAGTAGTTGGTAACGGTAAAATCTTAGCTACCTTTGATTCAAAATTAAATATGCGTGACCTCTATTACCCCTATGTGGGGCAAATGAACCATATTATGGGCCATAAAAACCGGATCGGGGTCTGGGTTGAAGGCCAATTTAGATGGTTAGAGCACGAGAGCTGGGAAAACCACCTCGACTATTGTTCTGAATCGTTAGTAACTGATGTCATCTCTATGAACCGGGAGTTAAGCCTAGAACTAGGAATTAATGATGCTATTCATTATCGCCATAATCTTTTCTTACGTCGGGTTACTCTGAAAAACTTAGTCGATCGCTCCCGGGAGGTACGCACCTTTTTTTCCCATGATTTTAGTATTAACCAAACTGATGTAGGTGATACCGCTCTTTTCAATCCGGAGGGGGATACACTGCTTCACTATAAATTTAACCGGATTTTTCTTATTAGCGCCAGTCAAAAGGGGGGTGGTGAGGATAAAGGTATCTTTCAGTACGCTACTGGAATTAAACGTTTTGGTGGAGCAGAAGGGACTTGGCGGGATGCTGAAGATGGAGTTTTGGAGTGTAACCCTATCGCTCAAGGTTCTGTAGACAGTGTTATCTCAGTGCGAACTATTTTGCCACCTTTAGGGGATGTTCAAGTCTGGTACTGGATTGCCGTAGGTGAGAGTTGGCCAGAGGTTCAAGAGTTAGATTGTTTAGTTCGGGAGCAAGGTTTGGATTCATTACTCCATGAAACCCAAGCTTATTGGCGAACTTGGGTCAATAAATCGGAAATAGATTTTGCTAACCTACCCCAGCCTTTGGTCGATCTTTATAAGCGTAGTCTGTTAATTATTCGGACTCAAATTGATGCCGGTGGAGCAATTATTGCTGCTAATGATTCAGATATAATGGAAACTAACCGTGACCACTACAGTTATGTATGGCCACGTGATGGTGCTCTGGTGGCTTATGCTTTGGATAAAGCCGGGTATTCAGAGATTTCTAAACGTTTTTTTAGCTTCTGTACTAAATTGCTGAGCTTTGAAGGATTTTTTTGGCAAAAATATAATCCAGATGGTTCAGTGGGCTCTAGCTGGCATCCGTGGATTAAAGCTGGGAAACCGCAAGTCCCGATTCAGGAAGATGAAACCGCTTTAGTACTCTGGGCGCTCTGGCACTACTATCAATTAACTAGAGATTTGGAGTTTATTGAAGAACTATATACACCTTTGATATGTAAAGCTGCCGATTTTTTAGTGGAGTACCGGGATCCGGTGACCAAATTACCTGAAAAAAGTTATGATCTCTGGGAAGAACGTCAGGGGATTTTTACTTTTACTGCAGCGGCGGTTTTTGGCGCTCTTAGGGGAGCAGCTAATTTTGCTCGTTTGTTTGGCCATCATAGCCAGGCGGTCAAGTATAAATTAGCTGCTACTGAGGTTAAGCAGGGAATTATCAGCTATCTTTTTGACCCAGAAAAAAACCGGTTCCTTCGGGGGGGATATCCTAGTCCAGAAGGTTTGGTCAAAGATTATACTTTAGATAGTTCTGTAGCAGGTATTTTTGCCTTTGGTGTATTATCTCCGCGGCATCAAAAAGTAGTATCTACTATGGAATTTATCCGGAAAGAGCTTTGGGTTAAAGGACCTGTTGGTGGAGTTGCTCGGTATACTAACGACTATTACCACCAAGTATCCCAAAATATTCATGATATTCCTGGCAATCCTTGGTTTATTACAACGTTGTGGCTAGCGGAATGGTTAATAGCCAAGGCAGAATCACTATCTGAACTAGCGCCAGCGTTAGAGATTTTACATTGGTGTAATCGCTATACTTCTCCGGCAGGTATTATGGCGGAACAAATTAACCCTTTAACCGGTGATCCGCTATCGGTATCACCATTAACCTGGTCACATAGTACTTATGTACTAGTAGTTCAAAAGTACTTGAGTAAATTTCACTCTTTACGTAGTAGTTGTCACGGTAAGCAGGAAGAGGTTGAGGGTATGGGAAAAAAGTAGAATAGGAGAAAAAGGAGGAGGATGGTTGATTTGGTTAAATTTTCCGGAGATTTACATACCCACTCTATCGCCAGTGGACATGCGTATTCAACTATTACAGAGATGGCTCAGGCAGCTGCGAGTAAAGGTTTAGAATACCTGGCCATTACAGACCATGGGCCCAATATGCCTGGTGCTGCGCATCTCTATTATTTTGGGAACTTACCGGTGGTTTCCCGTGAGATAGCTGGGGTTAAGATATTACGAGGCGTTGAGGCCAATATTATCGGTGCCAACGGGGAACTCGATCTACCCGATAAAATTTTGGCTAAACTGGACTGGGTATTAGTTGGTTTCCATCCTGATACCGGTTACCATGGAGATACTATAGAGGTTAATACTCAAGCGTTGAAAGCAGCTTTAGCTAATCCTCATGTAGATGCTGTGGTTCATCCAGGTAACCCCCATTACCCTATTGATTATCAGGCGGTAGTAGCAGCGGCGGCAAAGTATGGAAAAGTAATTGAGATTAATAATGCCTCCTTGACGATAACCCGGACGGGAAGTACCGAAAATTGCCAGACTATAGCGGAGTTTGCTGCTCAGGCTAATATCAAAGTGATTATTGATAGTGACGCCCATTTTGCGGAGCATATCGGTAAATTAAGCGATGCCTATCGCTTAGCTAGAAGTTCTGGAATTCAGGATGAGCAGATTGTGAATTTAACGGCCCAAGGGATTGAGGAGTTCTTACGTTCTCGGGGCAAAATTATTGTTCCTGCTTAAAGGGTTGCATGTAGACGTAAAGATCCTTTAAGAAACAAATTAGTAAGGCTAGGCCAAGAATTGGTGGGGGTTCAGGCTCACCTTTTATGAAGGCCAGACCAAGCATTAGTAGAAAATAGAATAGGGCTTTAAAACCATGGTAGGTCCTAAGGTTAATTACTCGTTGGTAGAGCTGATAACTAGCATAGAAGAATAGGGCTAGATTACCGAGTAGCATTGTGGTTATTAACCATTTTCCTATTGTCCAGGGCAAGTTAATCCTCCTTTAGATTATTCTAGTTATAGGATTACCCTTTACCCTTATAAATTGCAGGCTTTTCCTACCACTAGGCTGAATTATTTCCAGGAGAACTGGAGGGAAGGGTGTATCGTTTTTGGCAAACCAAGGATGGAGAAATAGCAGAATTTATAGTTTTTTTGGTTTTGGACTCTTATTGTTAGCCCTAACAGTCTGGTGGTGGAACATACCCGATGGTCATCTAGCTGATAGTAATCCACCGGTTAGGGGGCTTTGGGTAGTACGTTACAATCTGGCGACACAAGCAGAAATCGATGGGGTAATTAAAGCCGCTGAAACAGCAGGCTTTCAAGGAATTTTTGCCCAGGTTTGCGGCCGTGCCGAATCTTATTACGATTCAGATTTACTTCCTTTAGCACCAGGTGTGGAGGTTGGCTTTGATCCCTTAGCTTACTTGCTTGCCGAGGCTCACCAGCGAGGGATACAAGTTCATGCTTGGGTTAATGCCTATACAATTTCTAGTATCACTCAAATTCCAGAAGCACCACAACATGTATTACATCGTCATCCAGAATGGATATTAGTAGATAATACTGGCCGTTCATTACGTAATTACCAAAAAGCCACTGACGATGTTCCAGCTATTTTCCTAGATCCAGGTGCCGCAGGAGTACGGGGTTTTGTAGCCTCAGTAGTTGAGGAAATTTTAGAGCGGTACCCGGTAGACGGTATTCATTTAGACTATATTCGTTATCCTGGGGTTCAATTTGGTTATTCACCTTCAAGTAGAGAACAATTTCAAGCGGCTTACGGTTGGGACCCTTTAAGCGACCAACTTTTTTGTGGACCGGAGTGGGATGATTGGCGTCGGGCCCAAGTAACTGCAACTGTAGCTGATATTAAAAGTATAGTAGATGCTCAGCCTAGAGCGGTTCAATATTCTACAGCAGTTTTCTTTGATCCAACGGTAGCCAGAAAAAATTATTTTCAGGATTGGCCGACTTGGATTCAAAATGATTTAGTGGACTTTGTGGTTCCTATGATCTATTTGGAAGATCCGATCCGCTTTGCTTTAGCGTTGGAGAAGATTGAGAATTGTGTGGACCAAAAACGTGTTTACCCAGGGATCGGGGCTTATAAAATTTTAGATCGGCCGGAAGCGCTGACAGCCCAAGTGCGTCGGTCTGCAGAAATGGGTTTTTCCGGTATTGTCTTTTTTGAATATCGGACTATGGCCCAAGCCAATTTATTTCCCCGTATCGCTCAGATTCGGTAGGGTCGGTACAATCGATGTAAGCTCTCTACTAAGATGGGAAAGACTAGCTGTACCAATAAGGTGCAGCTATTTTTTTCGAGGAGGGCTTTTTTAGGTGAAACTTATTGCTGATTATCATACCCATACTCGTTATTCTCACGGAACAGGAACAGTAGAGGAAAATGTGGTTGCAGCGGTAGCTAATGGGTTGCATATAGTAGGGATATCAGATCATGGTCCAGCTAATCTTTTCGGTTTAGGGGTCCGTCGGGTTACTGATTTTATTCAGATTAAAGCTGATGTCTTTGTAGCCCAACGACGTCACCCTAATATTAGAGTGTTAGTAGGGGCAGAAGCTAATGTAATCAGTACCGCTGGTGATATTGATTTACCTCCAGAAATCATTGAACATCTAGACTATCTATTGGTAGGATTACATCCTTTGGTTAAACCAGCACGGCTTAGGGATGCTTTGTGTTTAGGTGTAAGTAATTGGGTCGGTAAGTTGGTTAAGCGTTGGGATTTACATAATCGTCAGCAGAATACAGCGGCTTTGATTAACGCGGTGGAAAGGTATCCGGTTTTAGCGGTGACCCATCCTGGCTACCGGTTGAACATTGATACTCAAGCGTTGGCTACGGTCTGTGCTCGTCGGGGAACCGCCCTGGAAATTAACTGTAGTCATGGACATATTACGCCTGAATACATTACTATTGCTAAAAGAGCCGGAGCTCGTTTTGTTATTAATAGTGATGCCCACCATCCTAAACGGGTTGGGCGGTTAGAATCAGGTTTACTACTGGCTTTAGAAACGGGTTTACAAACTGAGGATATCCTTAATGCTGTAGATACAGAGACTTTTGTTGACCAGGCTCCACGGGAAGGAATCCTCCGGCAAATCGCCGAAGTTAGACGACAAAAGAGGAGGCAGCGCCTACTTTAATAAGGTGAATTTATGGATAAACAACTAGAGTTTGTTATTGTAACCGGCCTTTCTGGGGCGGGAAAGACAGAAGCGGTTCGCAGCTTTGAGGACCTAGGCTTCTTCTGTATTGATAACTTGCCGCCATTGTTACTGCCTAAATTTGTTGAATTAGTAGGTCAATCTGGCGGTAATATTCAGCGGATTGCTGTTGTTATAGATATTCGTGGTGGGAAGTTTTTTGATGATTTATTTTCAGCCCTTAGAGGGTTAGAATCTAATGAAATTCGCTATTCGATCTTATTTTTAGAGGCTTCTGATGAAGCTTTGGTGCGCAGATATAAAGAGGCTCGGCGGCGCCATCCCTTAGCCCCTGAAAGTAACATCTTAGAAGGAATTCACTTAGAACGAGAGCGTTTGCAAGAATTACGAGGACGCTCTACCCATATTATTAACACCTCGGAACTACGTCCACGTCAGTTACAAGAGAAGATTCGGGCTCTTTACGGGGAACGCTCCTTTCAGGATAAGATGCATATTACGGTTTCCTCTTTTGGCTTTAAATACGGGTTGCCGATAGATGCTGATCTTATCTTTGATGTTCGCTTTTTGCCTAACCCCCATTATGTCGAACATCTACAGCCTCAGACCGGATTGGATAAACCGGTTAGTGATTATGTTCGCGGTTGGCCGGTTACTCGGCAGTATCTAGAGAAACTACGGGCTTTTATGAGCTTTCAGCTCCCCCTCTTTGTTAACGAAGGGCGGTCGGAGCTAGCTATAGCTATCGGTTGTACCGGTGGACGCCATCGTTCAGTTACCATTGCCAATGAACTAGGTGGGTATTTACGTGGTCAAGGTTATCCGGTAACAGTAGAACACCGGGATATCGGTAAATAAGGGGTAAGCGCAGGGGTGTGTAGGTGAAAAGGTTCTGGGTTAATCTCAGAGATTTACGGTGGTTGGCTCCGGGGATGCGTTTTAAACGCTGGATTGTCCTAATCTTCTTTGGAGCTTGGTTGACCATCTTTGGGTTTGAGCTGGTAATAGGACCGGTGCTATTCACCCCTTTTTGGACCGCTTTTTCTAGGCTCTGGATAGAGCTGACTGATTGGTTAGATTTAACTTCAACGGTGTTATACCGGGTTAGCGGTTTAATATTTGCCTTTTTAGGCGTAGGTACAGTGGCTTTTGGTATTAAGCACCTCCTTAATTCAGTAGTTA
>ENA-UOOR01005035-UOOR01005035.1-fermentation-metagenome-genome-assembly--contig:-NODE-5035-length-10017-cov-2.651978_pt1 | contig 10017 bp, 10 predicted proteins | sample MGYA00245780_ERZ724029 | MGnify/ENA primary metagenome ERZ724029 (study PRJEB28704, sample SAMN03018315) | fermentation metagenome | biome: anthropogenic terrestrial biome; feature: soil; material... | reverse complement strand
CGCAAGGGGCGATTCTCAATGTGTATTTCGAGCCGGACAGCCAGTTCGTGTTCGTGCTGTTTTCAAACGGCGGCAGCATGCTGCGCACCAACCGCATCGGCAAGCTGGCGCGCAACCTGTTCGGCTATTTCTGGGAACAGTACGGCCAATAGCGAATCGTGGGGCTTATCTGCCGATGCGGAACAGCTGCGCGGCTTTGCGTGGGTTCTTGCCCTGCATCCAGTCCAGCGCGATGTCCGACGCGATGGCGGAGTAGACCGTGCCATTGCCTCCCAACCCGCAGATGATGAACACCTCGGGCTGCTCCGGGTCCTCGCCCATGTAGGGCAGGCTGTCCTTGCTTTCCCCAAACAGCGCCGCGTAGGAATATGTCGGCGCTGTTTCGTTTAGGCCTTCGACCAGCGTGCCCGCGGCGCGCAGCAGGCTCCCCCTGTTTTTGCGGGCGTCAGCGGCGGTTAGCGTGCTGCTTTTTCTATCCCTGCCGCCTATCATCAGCCGGCCGTCAAAGGTGTTGCGCACATAGGTGTAGGCATCCTTCTTTTCCCACAGCATGGCGGGCAGCGTGGGCGTATCCACGTCCGGCACATCGGTCACCACCACGTAGGAGGTGTATAGCTCCAGGTGGCGCAGCTTGTGCGCCACGGCCTTGGGCGGCGCGTACCCGGTTGCCAGAATCAGCCGGGGGCACTGCGCCTTGATGTGTTGTTTGCCCCTAGCAAGCGTGATGGTAAGCCCGCCCTCCTTGTTTTGACGGTGGCTAACATAGCGCACCCCGTTCAGTATGGTGAGGCCGTGGTGCTGCTGCGCGTAGGCGCCCATGTGGTGCACGAAGGCATAGGGATTGAGCGCCAGGTCAGGCCGGGTGGACAGCGCCGACAGCCCTTTGAGCCGCTGCTTGCTCAGGTCCTCCTTCTCATACAGGGCAACGTCCAGCTTCAGCTTCTTCTGCGCCTCGTACTCGCGCGACAGGTAGCCTACGCTGGGCTTGTTGGTGGCAATCAGCAGGCTGCGCGTCACCTGGGCCGCCCGCTCCGGCGCGGGGCCGAGCGTGCGGGCGATGTCGGCCAGCGTGCCCACCGCCTCCTGCGACCACAGGTAGAATGCCTTGGCCATGGTGGGGCCAATTTGCTTGGCATACTCGTGCACGCCCGCGTCGCTCATGTATTGAATCAGCCCCGTATTGGCCGCCGTGCTGCCGGTCCCCACACCCTGCCTGTCCACCAACAGCACCTTGTGCCCGGCCCTGGATAGCCGATAGGCGCTGATCATGCCGGACATCCCTGCCCCCACAATGATGACGTCAAACTGGTCCATCCGGGGCAGGGGATTAGGCGCAGCGACGCGCGTGAGGGGAACGTCCGGCCAGTAGAGTTTGCCTGTGTGCAGTTTCATGGTGCTCCTTATCCGATATATTGATTGGTTTGAAAAGTGAAACGGGCAGACCGGTATGGCCTGCCCGTTAACAACCTATGACTTGGCGGATGCCTTGGCGGGTTTGGTGGCCGGCTTCTTTTTGGGCGCGGGTTTCTTCTCGCCGTCCAGCGCGTCCTTCAGGGACAGCGGCAACACATGCTCGGGCTTGAGAATCATTTTCGCCTTCACCATCTTCTGCATTTCAGGCTTGGCCTTGCCTTCCGCTGTCTCAAATTTCTTGTACAGCTTGTCCATGTCGGCCTCGCTCAGCTCCTCGCGCAGGGTGCCGAACAGCTCATTCTCCTCTTCCTCGATGTGGTGGGCAAATACTTCCTTGACCACCTTGCACCGCGCCGCCCAATGGTCATCCTCCGGGTCGGTATCCAACACCACCTGCATCACCCGGCGCACATTGTCGTGCTCCGCAATCAGCTCCAGCTTCAGCTCCTTGGATTCCTTATCGCCGGGCAGCTGTTCGAACACCACCTGCTCCTCCGCCTCATGGTGGCTCAGCACCAGCACCGCCAACTGGTCGAAGTATTCCGCCGCGCGCTCCTCGTCGTTCTCAATCTGCAAAAACAGCCCCCGCACCTCATCGTGCTCCTTCTGAATCCCTTCCAGCAGCTTCATGTTGTACGCTCCTATTCTTTTTTTGCTTTTGACTTTTGTCTTTCGTATGACAAATAGATACCAATCTTTACATCCAAGTTTATACCCCGCAGGCATCTATCTGAAACGAAAGATGTTCGTTCCGTATGCCTTCATTGGCGTTTTTCTGCGGCTATGGCCAAGCCAATGTCATTCACCGCAATGATATACCAGATAATTTCTCGATTTGGCTTGCATTGCTCGCAACCCGATGCTATAATACTTAAGCTGTCTGAAAGATGGCACGTGCGCTCTTAGCTCAGCTGGATAGAGTGTTTGACTACGAATCAAAAGGTCGGGGGTTCGAATCCCTCAGGGCGCGCCACTAAAATCCCTTGAGAAATCAAGGGGTTTTACTTTTGGGTCGTATGTGTCTGCGGTATTATTAGGGGTTATTATGGTCAAAACGGGGCATAAGTGACGGTAAAATTGGCGGTAAATATGCAGGAGTATGCGCTAAAATGTAGCTGCACGCGCTTTCTTGACCCCACCCACTTCCGTGATATAATACATTGGTGTGAAGGGAACGATGGCATGCCGTGGGGTGGCACGGGTCGTTCTTTTTTATCGTAAATGGATGGAGCGGTGATGGTTTATTTAATCATTGGCATTATTCTGATACTGGCGCTGCTGGCCATCCGGCTGTCAAGCAAGCATGGCATCCCGGCGCTGCTGCTGTTCATCGTGCTGGGCATGGGCTTTGGCCTGCTGGGGCTGGATTTCAGCGACTATCAGCTGGCCGATGGGCTGGCCACCGTGGCGCTGATGGTCATCATGTTTTACGGTGGCTTTGGTACCAACTGGAAGATGGCCAAGCCCGTCGCCAAGGAGGCCATCGTGCTCAGCTCACTGGGCGTGGTGACAACGGCGCTACTGACGGGGCTATTCTGCCATCTGGTGCTCGGGTTTCAGCTGCTGGAGGGCATGCTGATAGGGTCCATCGTGGGCTCGACCGACTACGCCAGCGTGTCCAACATCCTGCGCTCCAAGAACCTGAACCTCAAATACAACACTGCCCCGCTGCTGGAGCTGGAGAGCGGCTCCAACGACCCGACCGCCTATACCATGACCATGGTGTTCCTGTCGGTCATCATGGGGTCCGACCTGTCCGTGCCGATGTTGGTCATTTCCCAGGTGGCGATTGGGCTGCTGGTGGGCTTTGTATTGGCCTTTGTGTTCGGCAAGCTGCTCAAGAGCATGGGCCTGCAGGCGGATGGGCTGTCCGCGGTGCTGATGGCGGCGGCGGTGCTGATTACCTACGCGGTGGCGTCCATCTTGGGAGGCAACGGCTACCTGGCACTGTATATCCTGGGCATCTGGTTGGGCAACATTCAGTTTCGCGGCAAGCGGGATATTGTGTTTTTCTTTGATGGCTTCTCGGAGATGATGCAGATTGCCCTGTTCTTTATCCTGGGGCTGCTGAGCAACTTCCAGAGCTTCCTGAAGACCTTCCCGGTGGCGCTGGCCATCATGGTGTTCATGACCATCCTGGCCCGCCCGCTGAGCGTGTGGGGGCTGATGCTGCCCTTCAAATTGAAGCGCAACCAGCTGCACATGATTTCCCTGGCCGGCATACGCGGCGCCGCGGCCATCGCCTTTGCCATCATGGTGGTCAACAGCGGCGCCAAGTTCTCCATGGATATCTACCACATTGTGTTTGGCATCTGCGTGCTCAGCTCCCTGGTGCAGGGCAGCCTGATGCCGCCCGCGGCCCGAAAGCTGGCCATGCTGGACCCCAACGACACCGTGCTGCAAACCTTCAACTATTATCAAGACAAAGCCGAAATCGGCTTTTTGCAGACCAGGCTGCACCCGGGCAGCAGCCTCATCGGCCGTCAGGTGATGGAGCTGCGGCTGACGTTTGACTTTATCGTGGCCAAGATTGAGCGGAATGGCCATACCATCGTGCCCCGCGGGCATGTGGTGCTGCAGGAGAACGACGTCATTGTGCTGGGCGGCGAAAAGCATTTCGATGCCAGCGGACACGACCTGGTTGAGTTCACCATCCCGCATGGGCACAAGTGGGTTGGGCGCTCGGTCAAGGAGCTGACGTTGCCCACCGACCGGCTGATTGTGATGGTGCAGCGTCAGGGAAACGACATCATCGTACCGCTTGGGGACACCGTTTTGCAGGAAAACGACAAGGTAATTTTGCTGGAAGTGAAGGACAAGGCACAAAAGGGCCTGCCGGTGGATTGATGGCGAACGCGAAGGGGCATTCACTGCGTGTATGATTGTTTTCAAATGCAATTCACACGTTGACTATCGCGTTTCCTCCATAACTAATCGCATGGAAGACGTTGCGTCTTACCAATAAAACTGAACCTTTATCAAGAAAATCCTTTGATAATCAAGGGCTTTGCCTATTATCACCGCATTGGCATCAACAAAATGCCGGACGGCGGCGCAGATTCATCTTGCGCAACCGGCAATATCCGATATAATAGGGCACAAGTACGAGAGAGGTGATGCGGATGAATTGGAAAACCCTGTTCACCAAGCAAAAAATGATGCGGACCGTGCTGTTGGCCCTGCTGCCTGTAGGGCTGATGTCGGTCTATTTGTTTGGCTGGCGGCATGTGGTCATGGGGCTGGTGGTGGCGTTGGCCGGCGCGGTAGCCGAGTACCTGGTGATGCGCACCATCAACAAGGAGAAGACAAAGATCAGCGAGGCGGTGTTCGTCACCGCGGCGCTGTTTACCCTGTCGCTGCCGCCACAGACGCCCATCTGGATTGCTGTGGTCGGCATGGTGTTTGGCATTGTGTTCGGCAAGGCGGCGTTTGGCGGCTTTGGCCGCAACATCTTCAACCCGGCGTTGGTGGCGCGCTGTTTCATCTACATCGCCTTTCCCACGCAGATGACCATGCAGTGGGCGCAGCCGTTTGCCGGCCTGCCCGGGGGTTTTGCCCAGTGGCTACCGCAGGCGGCCGCTGACACTGCCTCCTCGGTCACACCCATCATCACGCTCAACGCCGGCGGCGTCGCGGCCCCGCTGGGTAGCATGCTGCTGGGCACCATAGCGGGCAGCCTGGGCGAGACCAGCGCGCTGCTCATCCTGTTGGCCGGTGCCTTCCTGGTGTATAAAAAGGTGGCCTCCTGGCAGATCATGGTGTCCACCATCGGCAGCGCGGCCTTGCTGTCGGCAGCGCTGTACTTCACGGGGGTGACCCACGCGTCACCGCTGTTCGTACTGCTCAGCGGCGGGCTGATGTTCGGCGCCATCTTCATGGCGACCGACCCCGTCTCTGCCCCCAAGGATAAAACAGCCCAGTGGCTGGTCGGCATTTTGATAGGCGTCATCACGGTGGTGATTCGCAGCTTCTCGCTGTTCACGGAGGGCATGATGTTTGCCATCCTGATTGCAAACGCCGTGACCCCGCTGATTGAGCTGAAGCTCAAGCAGCTGGCTGACGCGAAAAAGGCCAAGGCGAAGGAGGTGGCTGCCGCATGAAGAAAGGCCATATCTATACGCTGGTATTTATGGTGGTGCTTAGCGCTGTGCTGGTGTTCGCGCTGGCCGCGGCGTACGAGGCCTTTAAGCCCAGCATTGCAGCCAACGAGCGCCTGAAGGAAGAGCGCGCGGTGCTGTACGCCTTCGACCTGGACAACGGTCTTGCGGACGCCGATGTGCATGACACCTTTGCCCGCCTGATTAAGGAGGGCGAGCAGAAAGGCCAGCAGGTCTACGTATACGAGGACGCGGGCGAGGTGAAGGGCTATGCCTTCCCGTTTGAGGGCGCGGCGCTGTGGGGCGGCCTGAGCGGTTACCTGGGCGTCAACGCCGATTTGAGCCAGACCACCGGCCTGGTCTTTACCAAGCAGAATGAGACGCCCGGCCTCGGCGGCCGCATCGATGAGGACTGGTACAAGGCGCAGTTCCGCAACCTGCCGCTGGCGGAGGGCACGACCCTGCGCTACGGCCAGCAGGCGGACTATCAGCTGGACGCCATCTCCGGCGCCACGCAGACCTCGGCCGCGGTGCTGCGCACGGTCAACCAACTGCTGCACGACGTGATTCTCGCCGGGGAGGTGAAGTAAATGGCCGATAAACCCATGGCAATCGCCAAGACACAACTGTTCACCGAAAATCAGGTGCTGCGCCAGGTGCTGGGCATCTGCTCGTCGCTGGCAGTCACCAACTCCATGAACAACTCCCTGGTCATGGGCCTGGGGCTGAGCTTCGTCACCGCGCTGAGCAGCCTAACGCTGTCCGCCATGCGCAACATCATTCCCCACCGGGTGCGCATGTTGGTGCAGACGCTGGTTATCGCGGTCTACGTCATCTTTGTAGACCTGTTCCTCAAGGCATATCTGCCCGAAATATCCAAGCAACTTGGCCCGTATGTGGGCTTGATTATCACCAATTGCATCATCATGGGCCGCGCCGAAGCCTATGCGCAGAAAAACCCGCCCATCCCCGCCATGTTTGACGGTTTGTTCGCGGGCCTGGGCTACACCGGCGTGCTGCTCATCGTGGCGCTGATTCGCGAGGTTCTGGGCTTTGGCACCATCTTTGGCATCCATGTCAACCTGATTGGCTTCCAGACCTGGACCATCATGATTATGCCCCCGGCGGCCTTCTTCATCATCGGGTCGCTGATCTGGGTACTGTCCGCCCGCGCGCAGAAAAAAGCCGCCGGCGGCGCCAAGTAAGGAGGGATTGATATGCCGCAAATCAGCCCATTCATCATTTTCTTTGCCTCCATTATCACCAGCAACATGATCCTCAGCAATTTCCTGGGCATGTGCTCCTACTTGTCTGTGTCCAGCGAGTACAAGACGGCCACCGGCCTGGGCATGGCGGTGACGCTGGTGCTGGTATTGACCACCGTCATCAACTGGGTGGTGTACAAATTCATAATTCTGCCGCTGGAGATTGAGTACCTGCAGTACATCATCTTCATCATGGTCATCGCGGCGCTGGTGCAAATCCTGGAGATGGGCATGGATCGCTACATGCCCGACCTGCATGCCAAGCTGGGCATCTTCCTGCCGCTGATTACGGTGAACTGCGCCATCCTGGGCGTTACGCTGTTCATGGTGATACGCAGCTACGGCTTCTTCCAGTCGCTGATGTTCAGCCTGGGCAGCGGCCTGGGCTGGTGGCTGGCCATCAACATGCTGGCGGCCATCCGCGAGAAGCTGAAGAACGCCAAGCTGCCCCCCGGCATCTCCGGCCCGGCGCTCAGCTTCATCATCACGGGCATCATGGCCATGGCCTTCATCGGCTTTTCAGGCATATTCACCATCCAGTAAGCGGGAGGCAATATGGATTTTTCAATCATCCTGAGGACGGTAGGCTCGCTGGCGCTGATATCGGGCGTGCTGAGCATCATCATCTCGGTGGCCGAGAAGGTGCTCAACAACTACGGCACCTGTGAGCTGGACATCAACGAGGGGCAGAAAAAACTGTCCGTGCAGGGCGGTAGCTCGCTGCTGAGCACGCTGGCGGGGGAAAAGATATTCATCCCCTCGGCCTGCGGCGGCAAGGCGACCTGCGGCCTGTGCAAGGTGCAGGTGCTGGAAGGGGCCGGCCCCCTGCTGCCCACGGAAGAGCCCTACATCAGCGAACAGGAGCGAGCGGATCATGTGCGCCTGTCCTGCCAGATCAAGGTGAAGGGCAACATGCGGCTGATGATTCCCGAGGAGCTCTTTAATATTCGGGAGTTCAACTGCACGTTGGAATCTATCACCGATATGACCTACGACATCAAGCGCTTGCGCATGAAGTTGCCTGCGGGGGAGACCATCAACTTCAAGGCCGGTCAGTTCATGCAGTTCTACACCAAGCCCTACGGCAAGGTGAAGGAGGAGGTGTTCCGTGCCTACTCCATCAGCTCCAAGGCGTCGGAGCACGATTACCTGGAGCTGCTCATTCGCCTGGTGCCCGGCGGCATCTGCACCACCTATGTGCATACCGCGCTCAAGGAAGGTGACCAGGTGCGCCTGTCCGGGCCCTATGGCGACTTCTATTTGCGCGGCGACTGCGAGGAACTGATTATGATTGCCGGCGGTTCGGGCCTGGCGCCCATCCGCTCGCTGGTATATGACGTCATCGAAAAGGGCCTGCCCCACAAGATGAGATTCTTCTTTGGCGCCAACACCGTGCGCGACCTGTACTATATGGAGGAGTTCGCGCAGATTGAGCAGGAGTATCCGCAGTTCAAGTTCATCCCCTGCGTGGCTCGACCCGAGCCCGAGGACAACTGGACGGGCGACACCGGCTTTGTGACCGTGGCGCTGCAAAACCAGGTGGATACAGGCGAGGGCAAGGAAGCCTATCTGTGCGGTAGCCCCGGCATGCTGGATGCCTGCATCAAGATCCTCAAGGAGAAGGGCTTTACCGACCAGACCATCTTCTACGACAAGTTCTGAGGAGGCCACATGAAAGAAAACCCCAAGAACGAACAGTTTCGCGATACCATGGAGGAAGGCGAACTGGTAAAGGACGGCTTTTTGGGCGAGGATGAGCGCCCGGTAGACGAAATTATCGCCGCTGACCAGGCGCTGCTGGCGGGCGCCGGGTTCACGGCCGAGCGAATCGGCGCCGCCATGCGCACGCTGACCCGCCAGGGCATGGCCGGCATGGGCGAGGAAGTGGACGCCGGGGAGTACCTGGTGAAGTCCGAGGAATACATGGGCCTGATCGGCTGCCCCTTTAAGGATAACCACCGCGCCGCCAAGCGCAATACCACCGCCACGCGCAAGTCCACTGGCCGCGCCATGATGTGGACGGATTTGGGCATCCACCTGATACAGAAGCACGGCTTCTTCCAGGGCAAGGGCTCCCCCTATCGCCTGGAGCCGCTGGAACTGGCCGCGTTTTTAGGGCTGGAAGCGGAGTAAAAGCAGGCGTCTACAAAACAGCCGCGGTTCATGACCGCGACTGTTTTGTGTCTGATAGAACAAATATATGAAGTTGCGTTGCAGTTCAATTCGTCATGAAAGCCCCTTCAAACCGTGTGAAAATATCCCTGAGCCTGTCATCCAAACGGTTCAGTATTTCCTCGCGATGCGCGGGCAGGATGCCCGGATAGTCCGCGTGCCCGCGGGCGTACTGCTCGGCCACGGCCCCGGTGATGCAGGCGACGGTGTCGGAGTCGCCGCCGATGGAAATGGCGTTGCGGATGGCATCCTCCACACCGGTTGATTCCAGCATTGCCACCAGCGCCGGGGGCACGCTGCCCTGGCAGGTGACGTCAAAGGTGTAGTCGGGGCGAATATCGTCCAGTGCGAAATCCAGCGGGTAGTAGTTGGCGTTGATGTGATCTCGGATGTCCTGCATGCCGGCGCCGTGCGCGCCCAGCCAGGCGGCCGCTGCTGTAGCCTGCGCCCCCTTGATGCCCTCCGGGTGGTTGTGGGTTACCTCGGCCGTGAGGCGGGCCAGGTGGGTCGCTTCGTCCAGGCTACGTGCCACCCATATCACGGGGGAAACGCACATGGCCGAGCCGTTGCCGTAGCTGTTGTAGGGGCGGGTGTCCTTTGCCTGCAGCCACAGGCTGAAATGGCCGCCGTAACCGGCATTTGGGTACAACTTGCCCAGGTGACGCATGTGATGAACCAGCGCCTTGCGAAAGCCGTCGTCGTCCAGCCCCTGATGTTTGCGGTCGAGCAGCGCCTCGGCCACGGCCAGCGTCATCACTGTATCATCGGTAAAGAATGCGTCGGGCGCGAACAGGGGAAAGTCTTTGTGTTTGATGTTGTTCCACTCGTAAACCGAACCAACGATATCGCCCATGATGGCACCTAACATATCATTTCCCTCCCCGGCTGCGGTAGTCACGGTCAATTTCGTGCCGCCAGTCAGCGCTCAGCGGCTGCTGTGCACGCATGGTACGGGCGGCCTTTTCTAGCGCTTTGTATTGGACCTGTGTGCCCTGTGTGTCGTTGTGGCGGGTCACGGCGCGATCAGCCGCGATGCCAAAGCGCTGGGCTTGGGCAATGGCGTCCATATT
>ENA-UOOR01005033-UOOR01005033.1-fermentation-metagenome-genome-assembly--contig:-NODE-5033-length-10021-cov-3.622316_pt1 | contig 10021 bp, 7 predicted proteins | sample MGYA00245780_ERZ724029 | MGnify/ENA primary metagenome ERZ724029 (study PRJEB28704, sample SAMN03018315) | fermentation metagenome | biome: anthropogenic terrestrial biome; feature: soil; material... | reverse complement strand
TTCGGTTGCCCCGACAGGGGCGAGAAAATGGACATAAATCAAGATATAATAGCCGCATTGCGGCTATTATACCATATTGCCTTGGCGGGGACAAATGTTTTTTCTTCGGCAAAAATCCGCGGGATCGCCCATGACAGGGGGCGCCTGATTTGGTATAATGGCGCCATAATGGATATGGAGGGAAGGCAATGGAAGTGCTTTATGCTCTGGAGAGCATCAGAACGCCGGTGCTGGACACGGTGCTGGGCTTTCTCACAGGGCTGGGCGGGGAAACGGTTTTTATGATAATCGCCGTGACCGTTTTCTGGTGCGTGGATAAGAATTGCGGGTATTATATCCTGACAACAGGATTTATAGGCACGGTTTTGAACCAGTTTCTTAAAATCACCTTCCGGATACCGCGGCCCTGGGTGATGGATGAGGGGTTTGCCATCGTGGAACGGGCGCGGCTTGGCGCCGCGGGATATTCCTTCCCCAGCGGGCACACGCAAAACGCCTTCGCGGCCTTCGGGACTCTGGCCCGTCGGACGGAAAGCGGAGTCAGGCGGGGGATCTACTGCGCCGCCATCGTGATCGTGGCATTTTCCCGGATGTATCTGGGTGTGCACACGCCTCTGGATGTGGGCGTTTCCTTTGTCCTGGGGCTGATTTTGGTTTTTGCCCTGTATCCGGTCTTCCGCAGGGCGGAAAAACGCCCGGAGATCATGTACGGGGTGCTGGCCGTGATGCTGGCGCTGGCGCTGGGTTATCTTTTATACACCCAGATGTGGCCGTTTCCCGGGGATACGGACGCTGAAAATCTGGTCTCCGCAAGAAAAAACGGGTTCACGATTTTTGGGGCGGTATCGGCGATGCTCCTGGCCTTTCATCTTGACCGGAGATATCTCCGTTTCCCCACGGATGCCTGTCTGCCCGCCCAGATCGTCAAGGTTGTTGCCGGGCTGGGGATTATGCTGGTGCTCCGGACGGGCCTTAAAGCGCCCCTGCTGGCCCTGCTCGGCACGGAGGGCGCCGCCAATGCCGTCAGGTATTTTATTGTGGTGGTTTTTGCCGCCGCGGTCTGGCCGATCACATTCAGGTGGTTCCGGGGCTGGGGGAAAGGACGCGGGGAGGCCGGGGAGCGGTGAGAAAAAAACAGGCGGCATACGCAAACGCGTATGCCGCCTGTGGGTTTATTGCTTTTTGCGTTTAAAGAAAACGCGTCGGTACATGAGCGCAAACATCGCGCAAAACAGCAGAACGAGAAGCGCCAGGGTAATCCAGGACATGGCCGCGCTCTGGGCGACGACGCCCAGCAGGAGCAGCATCGGGAAGCCGAGGAGAATGGCCCAGAGGTTCTGGTATATAAGATTGCCCGAGGCGGGGGTGCTGAACAGCGGATCGATCTCCCGCAGCAGGATGATCCCGGTGCTGGCCGTACCGGTGAGCATGCCGTAGAGGGCAAGAAAGGATTCGTCGGGATAATCCGGGAACAGCCTGAAGCAGACCTTTTTATTATACCAGTATGTTATGAGCATTCCCGCGATGCAAATCGCCATCAGGGGGACGACAAATTCCTTGTGGGTGAATGCGGAAAGGTCTATGGCGGCAATGGAGGCCGCCACCATCAGGTCAAACATGAAGCCGGAGATCCGGTTAAGCATAAAGTTGTTGATGTATTGGCGTTTCAGCACGCCGCGCTTTTTAAAAACGCCGAAAATCAGCTTGAAGAGGGCGGCAAAGCCCGCGCCCACAAGGAAGTTGAAGCCCCACAGCAGGGGCTTGACCGTGCCGGTCCAGAAACCGCCGAGGCTGTCCAGGCCGAGGGTAACAAACCACATGAAGCCGAAGGAGACCAGATAGACCAGAAGGACGAGACCGGCCTGCACGGTGAATTTATCCATGGATTCGGACAGGGGGATTTCCCCTTTGGCGGTAATCATCTCGGCGGAAAGATCCTCGATTTCGTCCGCGTTGCCGATGCCGTCCTTGAGCTTCCCGGCCCGGCGCATCCTGCCCAGGTAGAATACCCCGCCCAGAGAGGCGCTGATGAAGCCCATGGCCGCCACTGTCAGCCCGAAGCTGGCGCCGTTGGAAAAGGGTGGGTAGGCCGTGGCGGTCTCGTAGATGTGCCCCCAGTTGTACGCCTGTCCTGGCCCCTGACCGTAACCCATCGGCAGCAGGATGCCCCCGGCGGCCCAGTTGCCGATCACATAAGACAGGCCCAGGGTTATGGCCAGACCGACGATGCCCTGAAGCAGATATGTGGACACCACCACGAGGCTGGTATTGAACACATCACGGCGCGCCTGCTTGCTGCCCAGCTTTTCAGTGGTGCGCAGGGAAACCGCGATAAACCCGATGCCGAGCCCGTGATAGGTCAGCGCTTCCAGGGCTACCGTGGTGAACATGGAGGCCCCGGTGACGGCGTGATACAGCTTTTCGATAAACAAAATAAGAAATCCGGCCAAAACAGAGCTTGGGATCAGGGAACGGCGCAGAGGCCTGATTTCCCGGCGCAGCAGGTTTGCCAGCAGCATCGCCCCTGTGAGAACCGCAAGCATCATGACAAAGCGCCATACCTCGTAATCCCAGAAATTCAGTGAACCCGTCACGGAAACACCTCCGCATATATCGGATTAGATACTTCAAATCATTGAAATATCTATGAAATTATATGCCAATAGGCAAAAGGTGTCAATTAAAAAGTGTCGGGTTCAAACTCTGCCTGCGCCCGCTCCAAGAGGGTATGACGAAAACCGTGCGAAGGGGCCGCCTTGCCCAATGTGGAAAAATAAACCGGGGAAAGCGATTTGTCTGGGAACCCGTTATTGTTGACTTGGCAGTGAAGCTGTGCTATTCTGTTAACATAATTCTGGGAAAAAAGGAAGTTTCATCATGTCGCAGGACTACAATTTCAACGACGCGTATATTTTGGGCGCCGACGTGGCGAAGCTTACGCGGCCGCAGCTGCTTGAGCTGGCCCGCGGCATCTGCCGCGCGCTCATGGATGTTGAAGGAAAATATCACGGCAATATCCATTCGGCGAATATCAGCCGTACGCCGGACGGCGAAGCCGGCCTTGGCCCCAAGGCCGACCACGGCCCGGGGGACTGGACTTCTGACGAGTTGGAATATATGGCGCCGGAGCTGTTCTGGAACCGTGACGGCGACATTACCGCGGATGTTTATTCCGTCGGCCTGCTACTTTTTGCGGGGGTATCCGGCGGCAGACTGCCGTTTTTCCCCGAGGGAAACGCGGCGCCTGAGCCGGCGGAACGCGCGGCGGCACTGCGCCGCCGGATGAGCGGCGAGGTGGTCCCGGTGCCCGCGGCGGCGGGGGAAAAGCTTGGCGCTATCATAAAAAAGGCTTTGGCCTATGAACCGGGCGAGCGCTTTTCAGGGCCTGTGGAGCTGCTGTCGGCGCTTGCCGATTGTCCCGATGCGGAGGACTCGATTCCCGCGGCGCTGCCGCCGGTGAAAAATGAAACGCCGGAGATGCCGGCGTATAAGGTCGACAAAAATTTTGAGGAGAACATCCCGCCCCGGCCAAAAAAGAACAGAAAACCGGCGATGATCATTTTCGGCATATGCGCGGCAATCGTCATCCTGGCACTGATTATCCAGCTTTTCTCGGGGACGGCCCCGGCCGGGCCTTCACCCGATCCGTCAGGGGTGGTGGATGCCATGACCGGCGACGTTTCGCCGTCACCATTTGCCGAGCCTACCCCGACCGTTTCACCCGAAGGCTCCGCATCGCCGGAGCCGACACAGACCGCAGAGCCTGAGGGGACTCCGTCTCCGTCTCCATCCCCGTCTCCGTCCCATACTCCATCTCCGTCTCCGTCCCGCACCCCATCTCCGTCTCCATCTCCGTCACCCACCCCCGCACCGGAGCCGGAGTCCACGTATGAATTGTACATAGAAGATATCAGCTGGACCGACGCGGCGGAAAAGTGCCGGGAAATGGGCGGGCACATGGTGACGATCAGCGATGCGGCGGAGCTTAAAAAGGTCACGGATCTTGCCGACGATTACGGGGTGCGGCTGGTTTGGATTGGCTTCTACCGGGATCAAAACGGCAATCTTGTTTGGCTGAACGATGAAGACATCAGCTACTACGTCTGGGGCAAGGACGAGCCGTCGGCAGCCGACACGGACGGCACCCCCGAAAATTATGGTCTTCTCTGGAAATACGGCCCGCGCACCGGCTGGATATATAACGACAGCCGCAACGACCCGGTTTCCGATTTCCCTGCCGCGTACAGCGGCAAGATCGCCTACATCTGCGAATACGAAGGCTGACATTGTAATGTAATTTAAAGCGCCCGACGGTTTTCGTCGGGCGCTTTTTTGGTTTTAGGGCTACCACCTGTTCTCCACGCGCTCTGCAAAGCCATGGAAGTCTTTCACCGTCAGTCTTGTGCCGTCGTCCAATACGGCGGAACCGGTGAAGCGGCCGAAGACCTGGTGCTGATCCGACTTGAGGATCAGAAGATTCGAACGGGAGGCTCTGTCCAGAATTGGGACAAAACTCATTTCAAACCTGCCGTCGTCGCTGGAGAAGGTCCAGGGGGCCATATAGTCGTATTGCCTCCCGCGCCGGGGAATGCCGAAGCTAACCCGGCTCAGCTTGTGGGCCTTGCCATTGTAAAACAGCATGTTTTCCGTGGCGGCTGAGGTATCTCCGAAGCCGTATCCCAGGTTCCAGCCGAAGGGGACTCCGTCCAGGACGCCGGAGGCGCTGCTCCAGTACCAGGTGTTTTCATAGGTCCAGACCCCCCGCCCCCAGTCCAGGACGGCAAAGGCCGTATCCGGGGAGAAGGAGAAGGCTTTTCCGCCTGCCGCTACATATCCTTGGGCTCTGATGCAGTTGATCTTCTGGTTATAATAGAAATGCCCCGCCTTATTGAAGGGGGTGGCGACGACCATGCTGTCCTCCGGCTCGTCGGAGAGGATGATGCGGCCGGTTGCCGGGAATCCGTCCAGGAAATTGTCCATCCTGAAGCGCAGGACACGTCTGCCGTCCTCATGGGTGAATGAAATCGCATGGGACTTGCCGCGGACCGAAATGTCTCCGGCGGCGGAGCTCTCCGGGAGCTTTCGTTTCCCCATGGGCATCAGGGACATCCGGGAAACGGTCTTTTCCCAGCCTTCTTCAAAATTAAGGAGGGAAACCGAATCGAATCCCATGTAACCGTTGTCGGCCACGGTGAGGGCGACGGCAAAGCGGCCGTTGCTGATTAGGTAGTAATCCCATTCCTTGATGCGGGCCTTGCCGGCCTTAATATCGGCGCGGCGGTATTCCTGCAGGGGCCTTTTGGCGTAGCCCGGCTCCGCGATGTCGCCGGACCGGTTTAAAAGCGGGCCATTTACGGTGATTTCCCTTTGGTTCATTCGGTAAGCTCCTTTCTGATCAGCCGGATATCCCGGCCGATAAAGGGAAGGGCCAGATATTCGCCTTCCAGCCGGGACATGATTTGAGGGGTATACTTGCGGGCCAGATCTTCATCCCCATAGTTGGTGCTGATGATGGTCTTTTTTTCGTTGATCAGGCGGGTATTGATGATGCTGTACAGGGCGCTGTTGGAAAAGGTGGTGACCATCTCGGTTCCCAGGTCGTCCAGGATCATCAGGTCACAGTTCAGGTACTGCCTGACTCTCGCGGCGGCCTCCGCCGCCTCTGCGGCGTCCCGGGAGAATTTTTGGGTCTCGAAGGCCTCCAGGGCTGCGGATGCGGATTCATAAGCCACGGAGAAACCTTTTTCCGCCGCGGCCCGGGCGATGCAGGCGGAGAGAAAGGTTTTGCCAAGGCCCGTCCCGCCCTGAAACATCAGGTTTGGGGACGCCTGACTGAAATTTTTGGCGTATTCAAGGCAGGTGTCGTAGACGAGGCGCATGCATTCCCTTGGGGAAACACCCGTTTTCGGATCGGCGGCCGTATCGTACAGGTTCAGGTCGAATTTGCCGAAGCTCTCGTTTCCGCAGCGCAAAAGCGTACCCAACTGCGCCGTCAGCTCCCGGTTGTAGAGTTTCCACAGGCATTGGCAGATTTCGCCGCCGTCCATGCCGGTATCCCGGCAGACGGGGCAGGCGTAGATTTCATCGGTATAATCCATCGGCCAGCCCGCGGCGACCAGAAGCTCCGCGCGCTCGGCCTGAAGGGCCAGATTCGCTCTTTCCAGCGCTTTGATCTCGGGCAGGGGGTCGCCACCCTGCCGCCGTATCGTCAGGCCGACCAACTCGACCATTTGGGCCTTTAAGGCCGCGTCGATGCTTCTGACCCGGGGCAGACGGGCATAGACCCGGTCGATGCGCCGGCGCTGCTCCTCCTGATTTACGTTTCTGATGGCTTCGAGTTTTTCTCTGGCTTTCGAGAGAAGTCTGCCGCTTGTGGACATTTGCCTCACTCCTGTCCATTCCTGACCTTATCGTAAATTTTCCGGATACGCTCAAGCTCGCTTTGCTTGTGGGCGGGTTCGGGCCCACGGCCGGGTTTCTGGGGCCTGTCTCCGGCCTCAATTTCCTCCGGCGTGTGCAGACCCTTCGTATCCCAGCTCTGGATTATCCGGTTCATATAGCTCCATTTCAGCTGCCCGGTGTTGGTGACGGTCCGGTCGTAGGCCATTTCAATTGACTCCGGGGGAAAGCCCGTTTCCAGCCATCCGTCTATGTATTTTTGTTCGGTGGCCGTCAGCTCCCGGTCGCGGATATTGAGAGCCAGCCTGATTCTTGAGGTGGTCTCCCGGCGCAGGCGCCGGACGCGGAGGTGTTCCTCCGCGGCGTCCAGGGTGGCGATTTCCCGGTTGGCCCAGGTATAAGCTTCCTTTTCGATCATTCGCATGGTGGGCACGCGGCCCGGACCGTACCGGGCGCGGTAGTCTTCCACACAGCTGTTCAGCAGGAGCATGATGACCTCCGGGGGGAGCCCCAGATGATCGTAAATTCCGAAAAGCGTTTTCATATCCGCGCCGGACAGGGTGTGGCCCATGACGCGCTCCGTTTCCGTCAGCATGTCCCGAAAGCTTCCGTCTGTATCCGTGCGGCGGACAATATCCTCGGAGGTGTATTCCGGCATCTCGTTTCCGGGGGGCGGGAGCCTGCCGCTGTCCGGGGAAAGAAGGCCAAGGGCGCGGAGTTTGGACGCGGCGGTTTCCACCTGTGCCTCGGAAATGCGCAGGGCACGGGCAGCGTCGCGCCTTGAGCGGACAACGCCGTTTCTGAGCAAATATAAATATAAAAGCGCACAGTTGCCGTCCGCCTCGGAGAGGAGCTTGTCCGCGTCTCCGGCAGGCAGGGAGCAGAGCGGTGTGCTGAGACTGTATCTGTCGTCCATGTGTCACCTGTTCCATTCATAGTACGGACACACATCATATCATTTTTTTTAACTTGTAGCAATAGGCAGGCTTGTGCTATAATGATTCAGTATCATTAAAAACAGAGGTATTCCCCAATGCTAGAACTTTTGTCGCCCGCCTTATCGCCGGAAGCCGTTATTGCGGCGGTTCAGAGCGGCGCCGACGCAATATATATCCGCTTTGGCGGAGCTTCATCAGCCGATTTTACAGAAGAGGATTTTTTTAAGGCCGTACGTTATTGCCGCATACGGGCGTGTAAGGTTTATGCCGAGATGGGCACGCTGCTTTGGGACGGGGAAATTCAGGCGGCGGCTGATTTGGCCGTGCGCGCGGAGGAGGCCGGCGTTTCCGCCATGGTGGTTCACGACCTGGGCCTTGCGTCCGTACTCAGGGCGGTTGTACCCGGCATGGCCCTCCATGCTGGGGAAAGACTGGGCTTTCACAGTCTTCCGGGTGTGGAGGCCGCCGCCCAGATGGGGTTTTCCCGGGTTCGGCTGCCGCTGGAAATGTCCCTCCGGGAGATTGCCTTTATCGCCGCGCACACGGCAGCGGAACTTGAGGTTGCCGTCCTGAGCGGCACGTGCCTGTCCCGGACAGGGGCCTGCCTTTTTTCCGCCTGGCAGGACGGGCACAGCGCCAACCGGGGAGACTGTTTGAAACTCTGCCGGGAACGTTACAATATGGGCGGGCGGATGGATGACAATTATCCCCTGCTGCTGAAAGACGTCTGTCTCATAAACCGCCTGCGGGAGCTGGAAGCCGCGGGCGTAGCTTGCGTGCGGCTGGGCGAATGCGCGAAAAAGCCCGAGGTGACGGCGCTGCTGACCGGAATATATTCCCGCTGCATCAGGGAAGAGCGCCGGCCCTCGCCGGGGGAGCTGGAGCAGATAACCACCGTTTTTTCCCACCGGGAGTTCACGGAGGGGTATTTGACGGGAGATCGCGAGGACATGTTCGGCGCGGCGCCCAAGACCGGGGGCGAAGCAAGGCGGCTTTTGGCGGAGGTGCGCCGGGGCTATGAGAATTCCGAGGTCCGCCGCGTACCCGCGGCGTTCTACGCCGTGGTTTCCGGGGGCCGGGACATACGCATTGCCGCGGAGGACTGCGACGGAAACCGGGTTGTGCTTTCGGGAGAAAAACCAGTGGCCGCCAAGGGGCGTGCCGTTGTCAAAAAGGACATTGAAGCACTCCTTTATAAAACCGGAGGGACGCCGTTTTCCTGCTCAAGGGCAGAGGTGATGCTGGACGAGGGGCTGGAGCTGCCCCCCGGTATGCTCGAGGAGCTGCACCGCGGCCTTCTGAAGGCCCTTGCGGAAAAGCGCTCCGCGCCTCATGCGGGCGAGGTCGGGCCTTTTCCGGCTATCCCGGAGGGAAAGGGCGGTCCGGACAGGCTTAAGACGATTTTTCAGGTGGTGAACGCCGATCAGCTTATCCCGGAGCTGGCGGAGCTGAGCCCGGATTATCTTTACGTCCCGCTGGAGATCCTGCTGTCGGACTTTGTGCGCCTCGCGCCCTTTACGGACGCAGGGACGGTTCCGGTGGCGGTTCTGCCAAAGGTTATTGCCGATCCGGAGACGCCGAAAATCGCGGAAATGCTGGAAAGGGTGCGGGGTATCGGCGTGAAGGAGGCCCTTGTTAACGATCTGGGGCATATTGCGATCGCGCGCAGGGCGGGGATGGCCGTTCGCGGAGACGCGGGCATGAATCTGGCGAATTCTTATGCCCTGGGCGTTGCCCAAAAGGCCGGTATGCTTTCCGTTACGGCGTCCGCTGAACTTCGAATAGGGCAGATAATGGAGTTATGTAAACCAATTGATCTGGAAATGATCGTGTACGGCAGACTGCCTCTGATGGTAACGGAACACTGTCTCGTGAAGAAAAGCATGGGGCGCTGCGCCTGCTTATCACCGGCGAGCCTTTCAAACAATAAGGGCGCGGTTTTTCCGATCCTTCGGGAATCCGGCTGCCGCAACGTGATCCTCAGCTCCGCCAAGCTCTATTTGGCGGACAGGCGGGAGGATTATGCGTCCATCGGGCTTTGGGGGCAGCGGCTGTCCTTCACAACGGAAAGCCCGCGCGAATGCGCGGAGGTGGCGAAAAGCTGCCTTGGCCTTTCAGAATACCGCCCCAACGGGTTAACGCGGGGGCTTCAGTACCGAGGTGTGGAATGAATATCGTGCTTGCTTCCGGGTCTCCCAGGCGAAGGGAGCTTATGGAGATGCTTGGCGTCAGAAATTTAGTCGTTGTCCCGGCGGTGGGGGAAGAGGTCGCCGTGCCCGGCAGGGGGCCTGAGGAAACGGTCATGGCACTCTCGGCGGCAAAGGCCGCGGAAGTGGCGGCGAAGCGGCCCCAGGGCGATCTGATCATAGCGGCGGACACGATCGTTTGGCTGGACGGGGAGATTCTCGGCAAGCCCAGGGATAGGGAGGACGCGGCCGCGATGCTGGGAAAGCTGTCCGGCCGGGAGCATACGGTATATTCCGGCATTACCCTTATCCGGCGGGACAGGCAGCTATCTGAGACTGAGGAGACGCGGGTGCGCTTTCGCAGCCTGTCGGAGGCGGAAATCCGCGCCTATGTGGATACCGGCGAGCCGCTGGACAAGGCCGGGGCTTATGGCATACAGGAGCAGGCGGCGGTGTTTGTGCAGCGGCTGTGCGGATGTTATGATAATGTGATGGGCC
>ENA-UOOR01005031-UOOR01005031.1-fermentation-metagenome-genome-assembly--contig:-NODE-5031-length-10027-cov-2.257521_pt1 | contig 10027 bp, 7 predicted proteins | sample MGYA00245780_ERZ724029 | MGnify/ENA primary metagenome ERZ724029 (study PRJEB28704, sample SAMN03018315) | fermentation metagenome | biome: anthropogenic terrestrial biome; feature: soil; material... | reverse complement strand
ATAAGTACAAGAGAAATCTCTGAATTGCTATACTCATCTTTTAAATATTGTTCAATCTTTTCGAACAAATACCTATTGCCACTTTTTTTATTCTCGTTAACAAGCCCGCATATAATCGTATAGGTTGTAATTAAAGAATTGTAAGCATCGTTTACTGTTACGGAATTATATAATTGAAATAAGATGTTTGCATCTTCAAACCTTGACAAATCTATTTTAAGATCATCCAATATTTTAATTACCGTACTGACAATATTATATATCAATATTCTGGATATTTGACCAGATAACTGTATTTCTTTAAAATTTTCATTATATACTTCTTGTAAAAGCATCTTGACTTTTTCTATGTTCCCAATTTTTACATTGTTAATTATCTCCTGCTCAATCCTTACAGGATAATAGTATTTTGTTTTGGCATCTACCAAATCTTTAATAGATTCATATAAAATAACCTCGCCTTTATCCTTGTGAATTGTATTTAATGATAATAGTGCTTCTTTATAGGATTTGTTTATATTGTCTGCTGAATGGCAATAACTCCCGATCCCAACTGTTGATTGAATACTGTTGGCATTCAGCAACTGAATAATTTTCCTGCCGAACTCTACAGGACTAAAGACAGATTCATTAATAATTTCTATTAACATTGATATATTAGATTCATTTATATAAAAAACATAACCTTCCTGCTCATTTTCCAACATCTTTTTCAATTCGCTTATGATTTTCGAATAGTCAACCTTGTATATAGAGTAGATATATAATTTTATGGAATACACCACTAGATTTGAAGCTTTGAACTTGATATTTGATATATCTATTATATCATCTATTCCCTTTTCATTGCTAATTTCCTGCTTAAGCAGTTTTTCAACAGCAGTATCGGTTAGATACTCTGTCTGTTTTTGGACTTTAAGTTTAAGATCATTATTTTCAATAATAGTATTGCTGATGCTTTTTTCAATATAAATAAATATATCATCATCAATTCTATTAATTTTCTCTTCATTTACTATTCCTATTAACTTTGCTATAGGTCGATAATTCCTGTAAGCAAAATAAGATGCAAATACTATTACTATTAATATCGAAAGCAAGAGTATGCATATAATTGTGCTTCTAATAGACATTAATTCAGCCTCAAACTCTGTCCTTGGTATTAGTGAAATAACTTCCCAGTTTAACACCTCTGATTTTGCCATTGTTTTAATAAAATGCTTATCATTTAACCTTTCTTGCTGTGCATTATGTTTTATTATTTGAACCTGTTCAGGATTAAATAAAGTCGTTTCTGTTTTTTCAGTAATCTGATTATTATCAAGAAAGGATGCTATCAAATCCAGATTTATCTTCATAATAACGGTTGCTTTCCAGGTTCTTCTATTACCTATGGGCAATGAATTAACATAGTATAACATTGATATATTTTCTTCTGTGTCGTTCATATATATCAAATTTCTGTGATTATATGTATTTATCAGATCTTTTATATTATATTTGCTTGTATCTAAGTATTCAATTAAGTGTTCAAAATAAAACCAGTTTTCTGTTTTGTATGAATTTGAAATAACAATATTGTTGCTAAAAAAAATATATATCTCTTTGACAAAATTATTACTGTACACATAAGTATTCAAATCCTTTATTACCTCGTATGCACTATAACTCTCAGTATTAGGCAAAACATTTTGCGGCATGTTAAGATATCTGATAACTCTGGGATTTGAATTAATAAGGCTAACCAATTCATCCATATTGGCAAATTCTTTTTCTATAGAATTGATAGTGTTTTGAAGCAATATATTGTTTACTTTAATAGTCTGGTTTTTTAGAGATTGGTTCATAATTCCATATATAATGCCTGTCGCAAGACATAGTATCAATATTATAATAATATATGTATTTAAATAATTAAACAAAAGTGAGCGGTTTAGTTTAGATTTAGATAATAATATACTTTGAGATATAAGTTTCATTTGCTAAATTCCCCTTTTATAGCCACTTAGGGATTAACAAAAATTACATTAGTCCATAAAAATTTTAAAACCAATGTCTTTAGGCTTTTAAAATTTTTTATTTGAATAGTTTGTTTTTTTAATCCCCCTTACTCATCTGAATATTAGTTTATCATATATAATGCAAAAAAAACAAGTATCTAGCAATATTTGTTTTTTGACTATCACTTTCACAACAAAGCATGACCACCAGCTTAGCTGGTGGTCATGCTTTGTTTCACAAAAAGAGGGCGTCTGCGACGCCCCCATGTCTTATTAATATCTTTTGAATCAAATGAATCTTATTCAATATTTATCTTTCTATTCTTCTGTTTTACTTCTTCCGCTTTTGGCAAATTAACAGTCAAAATCCCATCTGAATATTTTGCTGATATAGCCTCATGCTTAATATCTGGTACGTAGAAGCTTCTGCTGCAGGAGCCATATTTTCTTTCTTTCCTGATGTAATTATCTCTTTCTTCATTTACTTCTTCATTCTGCTCTACTAATACACTTAAGATATCATCTTTAAGGTCTAGTTTGATATTTTCCTTTTTAACTCCAGGAACCTCAATATCAATTATGAATTCATTCTCAGTTTCTTTTATGTCAGCCTTCATAGTGCTAAATTCGTTTCTGAGTGAGTTAACTCCAGATAAGAATGGAGATACTAATGAATCATTGAAGAAACTATCTACAAAGTCTCCAATATCACCGAATCCATCTCTTCTCTTTAATCCAGTATTTCTTCTATATGGTACTAGTCCAAACATAATAACACCTCCTGATTTTTTCATGTTAAAATTTGATTTTACTTCTTACTAATATTATTCTATGTTCATTTTTAATTTGTTTACATATTATTTTTTTCTTTTTTGTTTTATTATTCTCTTGCTATCTGTCTTTGACTTTCTTTGACCTTATGATTATTTTATATCATACTTATCATCTTGAATGCAAGCGCCTATTTGTTTTATTTCAGTTTATTGCAATAGTTTATGGCTGTTTCTCGTTGTTTTCCGCTTTATATCTTTATATTTCTATGTTTTTTTACGTTTTAAGGTGCGATGTATTATTTTCTTATGTCCATTTTTTTTATTAAGTTTTAAATCAAGCTTCGAATTTTTTAATCCCATCATTTTAAATATTTCTCTTTTGCTTATTACTCCAACTAGCACCATCAGAATAGCACCTAATATAAAGTTGCCCATGACAGTCACTATAGAGACAAACGACTTTTGCTCTATAAAAATGGTGAAGAAACTATAGACATACTTGCTAGTTAAAATCATTGCTACACATACTATGCCAGGTTTTATTATCCAATTACGTATATCTATAGACATTCCTGTTGTTTTCATTACTAAAGCTAAATTAAAAATGCATCCTACTGCTGAGCTTACAATCATTGCAACAACATAACTTTTTATTCCGTATATTGGCAATAAAAAATATACAAACGCTATTCTTATTGCATATCCTATAACTGCGTTCTTCAGAATTTTGCCTTCTTGACCTAGACCATGTAAAATCCCATGCAAAGTTTGTTGCAAGTAAAAGAACAGGCAAGTGAAGGATAAAAGATGAAGTAGCTCTGCAACACTTTCTCTTTTATAGATGCTATTACTAATTTCATTTGGATAGGCAATAAATATTGCTGTAAAAAGAAACCCAAGTACAAATGTCAATTGAATAGACTTGGAAATTCTATAATTAACCGTTTTAAAATTTTTCAAGGATAATGCCTCGGATATGGCTGGTACAAGTGTTGTTGCTAGTGATGAAGTAACAATAGCCGGAAAAAATATTACAGGCATGGCCATCCCCGTGAGTTTACCATATAATTCCATACTGGTTTGATAATCCATACCCCCAGATAAAAGTCTTGCCGGTATCATTATTAATTCAATAGCAGACATAAAGGATGTAATCAATCTATTTGTTGATACAGGAACTGCAATTTTAAATATTTCGATCATGATACGGCGTTTTCTCATTAAGCCTCTTTTATTTTCATTAGCTGTAATCTTCCTGATACTAGGTCTATACATAATTATAAGAACTAATAGATTAGCCATTTCGCCTATTGCTATAGCGGCAGTTGCTGCAGCACAAGTATACTCTAAGCCAAAACTTACAAATTTCTTTAAAACAAATAATACTAGTGATATTTTCACAATTTGCTCGACCACTTGAGAATATGCAGTGGGCGTTACATTCTGTATTCCATAAAAATAGCCTTTTAAAACAGATGCTGCAGCTATTATAGGTATACATGGAATCAGGAAAAGTATCGAACTATATGTTCTTGGATCTTTTAGTAAATATTTTACTACGAAATCAATATTAAAATAGATAAGAAGTGATATGACAACACCAGAGACCACTACTACTATAAGACCGCTTAGTGTAATTCGTCTTATGTTTACATAATGACCCCTAGCTGTTTCTTGAGCTACTAATCTTGATACTGCTATTGAAATTCCCGATGTTAAAGTCATAATTACCAAGGAATAAACAGGTGATATAAGTTGAAAAAGCCCCATTCCCTCTGAGCCTATCAAGTTTGAAAGATACACTCTATACACAAACCCAAACATACGGACAATCAGTCCGGCCAGCATTAAAACAATTGCACCACTAATAAAAGCCTTTTTATTTTTCATCGTGACCTCTCCTAATAATAAGTGTCATACTATTTTTTTCAAAAAGTAATGAAAAACATCAAACCTTTACATACAAAGCCATGTGGTACAAGCATTACATGGCACCTTTTGAGAAAATATAGTACCTTAATTTATCACCGCGCACGCTTATTTGAATGCAGCTATACGCTGTAATATGATATTATTATTAGAAAATTGCCGTGCTTATGACAAAAAGATAAAATTAGCTTTATTTTAATCCTACTTTAGGCATAATCAAAAATTAAACTGGTCAATTGGGTTTTCTAAAAAGTTGATTTAATGCCTTAATAGCCATTAAGTTTGGATAATGTATTTTTTGAAAACACCTTAGTAACTTGGAAACAACGCAGATTTAACACTAATTTAACAATGATTCTGTTCCAAAGTTAATCTTAGTCAAGCTTTTTTTTACGTCCCAATCTTGCATTTCTCCTCTTTTCAGCTTCTCCATATTCATGTTTTTCCTCCTCCGTTTGAGGAATCAAACTAGGGACAGGAGTAGGTACTCCCTCGTCATCAAGTGCGACAAAAGTTATGTACGCTTTGTTAGTTTGAATAACAGCACCCGTTCTATAGTTTTCCGCAAATACTTTTACAGTAACCTCCATGGAAGTTGTCCCCACCCATGTTAACTTTGCTTTTAAATTTAAAAGTTCACCACATCTTACAGGATGCCTAAAATCCAAGCTATCTAATGCTACAGTAGCCACTACTTTATTTGAATGCCTTGAAGCCGCCATAGCGCCTACTATATCTATCCAATGCATCAATCTCCCACCAAGTAAATTGCCAAGGATATTAGTATCATTAGGAAGGATTAATTCAGTCATTTCAACCATAGATTCAGAGGGAGCTTTTTCTTTTTTAATAATATTACTTTCTTCATTTGAATTACTGTTATTCACTGTACTACATCTATTGACAATACCGCATCTATTCATATTAATGTTGTTTTTAACCATGTTATTGCTATTTTTAGTTGCAATATTATTAGTCATATGTTCTATATTATCATGCATTTTCTTTTCTCCCTGCCTTTATTTTTAGTCGGTTTAATCTTTTTTTCAGATCCTCTCTGTATATATTATTATTCATTCCCATTTTAAAAGATACTTCAACAGCTTTTTCAGTAATTTCCAAGGCTTTAGTAATATTTTTTTCTTTATGTTCATAATACTTAGCCAATTCAATCATAGGAAAGATATTGAAGCTTTCATTTTGAGACACCATGTCATTCCAATATTTAATAGCCTTCTCATAATCACCTTTTCTTTTGTAAAGCTGAGCCAATTTTTTTAGTGCAAACTCTTTTATAAAGCTGTTATCCGACTCAAGGCATCTTTCCATACAACCTACATAGTCATCATTTTCTCCACAAGCTTCAAAAATTCTACTTAATCCAAGAAGCTCATACTCACCTTCTGCACTATCCAAAGGATTCTGCAATAACTCATTAATTTTCAAAAGTAAAGATACCATTGATAAAATATCCTGCTCATTGTGCTTTATTACTCTCTTTATCTCCCGTGCGTCTCTGTCTATAAGATACTTAAAGTAGACTGAAGGTATCATTGCTCCTGGAATATCATTAACCCTAAATTCACTGAGAACATTTTCTTCAAGAGAAGAAAGAGCACAACTTTCCAACTTAAACTTCCATATACGTCTTGAAGGATGCAAAAGATCCATGTGTATTATTTGTTTTAGCGGTATTTGTAATCTATTAAAAGTATATCTTGTTTGAAGTAAATTCCAATCAAAAGCTTTGCCATTAAAGGTTACAAGTCCTTTATAGGAAGCTAGCAGACTTGATAAAGCCTCTAGCAAAGCATTCTCTTCGTTATAATCTCTCATAAAATATTGTCTGGTAACAAATGCATCCTTTGTGAAAAAACCTACCCCTATAAGAAAAGCTACTGTGCCTGTCCCTCCTGATAAGCCGGTGGTCTCGGTATCCAGAAAAAGAAAATCAGAGACTTTAATATTCTGGGCAATGTCGGGGCAAATCTTTCTCAAGGATTCTTTATCGATATCTAAAGCTTCACCAAGTGAATAACCTCCATAAAGATAGGATAGTGGAAAATGGTTTTCAATAATAAAACAGGGATCCACAGATGTAGGCCACTCACACCCATCAATTATCTTGTCAATTTCATATTTATATCGGGGCGATGCTGTGGCTTGCTTATTTTCGCCAAGGCCTGGATTTTTGTCAATCCCCGGCTGCTCAATATAAAGTTTTAGTTTACTTATTATATCTCTTTCCATATTCGCTTTCTCACGGCCTTTCATCTTCTGGGGCAAAGGGGCATGTTCCTTGCCCCTCTGTGAACTAAAAGTATTAGCAAATACAATAATAGTTTACCCATTATAGATTATACCATATCATCAGCACTGATTTGACTGCATCCAAAATGCACATTCCGGACTTACACCGGGAAGCATAACACCTTTACTAATCCCCAGTTTTTTATACATACCTCTAATTTCATCAGGAGAAGCAAAAGTCCCTCCTCCAAACCGTTCGATTCCTTTATATGCTCTAGTATGAATGTGAATATCAATTTTATGCTGAATAGACATGTTCCGCCATCTCTATCATATATAACTGTTTTTATATTATATTATATTATATTATATATTTGCAAAATCTTAAATCTATTTTGCAGAATGGTGCATTAAAATCTTAAAATAAAATATCCCTATAACTTTCCACTTTATACACAAGTTTTCGAACAGTTCTAGCATCAAGACGTTCGACATCCTTACACCTCTCCATTATAGCATCACACATGTCCGAACGGTTCAACTCAAGTTTTATTTCTAACGGTAACAGAGGCTTATAAGGTTTAATCTTATCTACAAGTTTTAAGCTATCGCAAGCAGCTACTTTTATTTTTTCAAGCGCCTCATCTAAATCAACTAATCTTGCATTGTTTCTCCCAATACCGTATTTTACTACTGCGCACTCTATATCTCCAAGGAAAGCTCTAGCCTCTACACAAGCTGCCTCATCTCCGCTTACCATAACAAACGGAACATCAAAAGCTCCAATAAAAATCGCGCCCTGTGCAATCTCTCCGCTCTTCTGTCCGTTAACTATGTAATTATGCCAATTTTTCGAGCTCTGCGTATGGTCTAAAAAGCCATTTATCGTACCAGCCATAGCGTGTGCACCAACTTCCATATATGCATCAATTTCGCCATTTCTTACAAGTTCTTGCCAACTTACACTATCTTGCACCTGAATTGCACGGAGATCTAGCATTTCTTTCAAAAAATTATTACCCCCTCCATGACCATCCTTAACATAAACGGCAGTTGCTCCTCCTTCAAAAGCGCCCTCAACTGCTGCATTTACATCAAGCATAAGACGTTCAAGCGCAAACTTATGACCAGGAGTTCCCACTTCTGAAACTTTTTCCATCGTATCGACTCCACTAATGCCCTCAAGATCAGTCATTATTAATACTTTCATTTTTAATCTCCTCTCTATTAGATGTTTTCAAAAAATACATTATTAAACTTTCTGGCTATTAAGGCATTATATCCACTTTTTTGAAAACCCAATTAACAAGTTTATTTTTTTGATACAATAATAGTATACGCTTTCTAATTAATATCACAATACATCTCCATATTTCTGGCATTTGGTAAAATACGCATTAACCTTTTACAGCTCCGGATATTATTCCTTTGACAAAGTATTTTTGCACAAAAGGATAGATTGATACTATAGGTAAGGCAACAAGAACAATCGCCGCCATACGGAAGTTTTCCTCAGGTATCTGTGCTTCTTCTAATATTAATTCTGTGCTATTCTTTGCCTCTAAAAATTTCGAAAACACAACAATCCTCAGATAATACTGTAGCGTCCAAAATTTATCATAATCTGTATAAATCATAACTGGAAACCAGGAATTCCATTTACCAAGGGCAAAGAACATGGAAATTGCAGCATCTATATAAGCTGCATCAAAGATGCTTGATGGTATATTCTCTATTTGGCTCCGCATTACTATTATATAAAATACACTTATTAAATAAGGTAGTATCAAAGCCAAATAAGTATTTCTTAAATTTAAGTACTTCGCTACAACCAGATAGGTTGGGATCAAACCACCTGAGAAATACATTGTTATTAAAAAATAGTATGTAACAAATTTTTTCCCTAGAAAATCCTTTGTCAAGGCATAGGACACCATCAACGTTAGCATAACAGCTAAAAAAGTACCTATAACAGTTATACCTATAGTATTTACAAGAGAACGAAGGAAGAGCATACTTCCTAATATTTTACCATATGCCGCTAAATTGAAGCCTTTTGGCCATAGTGATACACTGTTTGTTAATATTGCCTCCCTGCTGCTTACGGAAAGACTGATTATATTCATAAATGGAAAAATTATTATTGCAAGTATACAAAGCATAATAATAGCATCGAAATATTGAAAAACCTTTTCACCAAGAGTTCTTTTCATATTCAACCTCCCCCTACCATAGTGACCAGCCGGCTAATACACGCGACAGTCTGTTTGCTGTATAAACTAATATAAAGTTAACCATAGATTGAGTAATCCCTATTGCTGTGGTAAGCGAATATTGGGTCTTTTCTATACCTAAACGATATGTGTACGTACTTATAACATCGCCAACATCGTACACAAGTGGATTATACAATAAATATATCTGCTCAAAGCCTATGGTAATCATACTACCAATGTTTATAACCAAAAGTACAATAATAATATTTCGAAGCCCAGGAAGAGTTATATGCCAAGTCTGCCTTATGCGTGCAGCACCATCTATGGCAGCAGCTTGGTAGAGCTCTTGATCAATAGATGCAAGTGAAGCAATATAATAGACTGATGACATTCCAAATCCCTTCCATATACTAGATACCACTAGAATATTTCTAAAATATTGCTGTTTTACTAAAAAGTAGATCGGATCGATGTTGAAGACCGATTTCAAGAAACTATTTATTATACCAGTTGATGGTGAAAGAACTGTCGTTACAATACTAGCAACAACTACCCAAGATACAAAATGTGGTAAGTAACTTACAGTCTGTATCACTTTTTTAAACTTATTTGACTTAAGTTCATTTAAAAAAAGTGCAAAAATAATTGGAAAAGGGAATCCAAAAGCAAGCTGATAAAAGTTGATTAAAATTGTATTTTTCATCACTCGCCAAAAGTTCTCATCTGTGAGGAAGTTGATGAAATATTTAATCCCAACCCATTTACTCCCTAAAACCCCTTTAAAAGGGCTGAAGTTTTTGAATGCAATCACTATTCCGAATATAGGAGCATAGTGGAAAACAAGCAAAAGTAGCATAGC
>ENA-UOOR01005030-UOOR01005030.1-fermentation-metagenome-genome-assembly--contig:-NODE-5030-length-10027-cov-3.168973_pt1 | contig 10027 bp, 6 predicted proteins | sample MGYA00245780_ERZ724029 | MGnify/ENA primary metagenome ERZ724029 (study PRJEB28704, sample SAMN03018315) | fermentation metagenome | biome: anthropogenic terrestrial biome; feature: soil; material... | reverse complement strand
TAATATGTTTATCGCAATGGGGAGTATTGGGATTATTATTCCTGTTATGCCAGATTATTTAAAAATATTTGGAGCTGCAGGACAAGTTCTTGGCATGCTAATTGCAACGTTCGCCTTAGCACAATTCGTTTTTTCTCCAATTGCTGGGAATCTCTCAGATCGATATGGTCGAAAAAATTTGATTATCTTTGGTCTGATTGTAACCGGCCTTGGGCAAATTTCATTTGGTTTATCTACAGATGTATGGATGCTTTTTGTTGCCCGTTTCTTAGGTGGTTTAGGTTCAGCCTTTGTTGCACCGCCTATTATGGCGTTTGTGGCAGATGTCACAACGTATGAAGAACGAGGAAAAGGAATGGGCATGTTAGGAGCTGCCATGTCTCTTGGTTTTATGATTGGACCAGGTATTGGCGGGTTTCTATCGAAAGTTAGCTTGCATTTTCCATTCTTTACGGCTGGTGGAGCAGCTATTATTGCTTCTATTCTATCGGTATTTTTACTACCTTCTACAAAGCCCACTGCAGCACAGAAAGCTCAAAAACAAGAAAATCTTGCAAAACAGATGGTACGTTCAGTCAAAATGCCATACTTTGTCATGCTTATTATTATGCTAGTATTCTCGTTTGGCATCGCAAATTTCCAAACAACATTATCATTATTTGTAACAGACAAGTTTAATTACACGCCTGCCGATATTGCTATCTTGCTGACTGTAGGTGGTGCATTTGGTGTTATTGTTCAAATGTTTGTCATTACACCACTCTTTAAACGTTTTGGCGAAATGAAAGTTGTGTTAGTCAATTTATTTATTGCAGCTGTATCGATTTATGCCATATTATTGGTATCTGGCTTTGCACTTATATTAATTGTCGCAACGATTTTCTCAACAGCTACTACACTGATTCGCCCTGCCGTTAACACGTTAATTTCTAAACTGGCCGAAAATGAACAAGGCTTTGCCGCTGGTCTTAATAATGCGTATATGAGCCTTGGCAATATGATTGGACCGGCACTAGCAGGCATTCTTTTTGATTGGAATATGAATAGCCCTTATATTTTTGGGGCAATTATTTTAATGGCCTGCTTCTTCCTAGCACTTATTTGGACATTAAAAAAGGCGCCACATCTAATGCAACCTGAATCAAAATAGAGTGAAATAACATTGACTAATATAGGTGTTAGTTATACCATTTATTAGTAATAATTGAATATCATTTTTACCACTAGGGGAGTCTTGACAAGGCTGAGACGTATATGGTCATATACGGACCCTTTGAACCTGATCTAGTTCACACTAGCGGAGGGAAGTGGCGACTCTTGCTTATTGTCATTATCACATACAAGACCGCTTCCTTTTGTTTAGAGGAAGCGGTCTTTTTGTCATTCATATGTAATTTCATGTTTTATTAATAAAGGAGGAAATACTTATGTCTATTTATAAACTAACTATCATGGCTTTATTGGTCGCTATTGCTGTAGCAGGCTCTATTTTTGTCTCGATTCCAACTGGGATTGCTCGTGCCTATCCTGTACAACATGCCATTAACGTCATCGGTGCCATTTTACTAGGGCCTGTGCCTACCATTATCGTTGCTTTGTTAACAGCCATTATTCGCATACTAACAGGCACGGGCTCTCTTTTAGCGATCCCCGGAAGTGTCATCGGTGCAGCATGTGCTGCTTTTGCTTATAAATATAGCGGCAAAAAATGGCTAGCAGGAGTTGGTGAAGTATTCGGCACAGGTATCCTTGCTTCACTATTCGCTGTACCTTATGCGCAATTATTTATGGGAACATCCGTAGCTGCATTATTTTTTATGCCCGCCTTTTTCACATCTAGTTTGATTGGGGCATGTCTCGGCATTATCATCGCGAGCAGTCTTCGGAAAACTGCACCGTCTATTCTTATTACTAAGTAGCTATGTTCATACAAAAACGATGGCACATGCTTTTTTCGCAATGTGCCATCGTTCTATTAAGAGCGTTTTTTCATGCCTTTTAATAACTGCGCAACATTGGTGTTTTCCACCTGCACGGCTGTTTCTTCTATAGGCTTTCCTTTTTGTTTGCGGCTTGTTATAAAGCGCCAACCAAAACGTCGAATCGTAATATCCAAGAAGAATAGCAACATCCCTGCTAATAGTAGCCATGTGGCAATATTTTGGCGCTCTGCTCCTTTGTTTGTGAATTCACGGAACACTTCTTGTGGTTCTTTCAATATTGAACCACCTGTTAGCTTTGTTAGTTGCTCTACAATGGTTTCATTCACAGGACGTAATGCATATTCCGCACTGTAAGGTACACTAAGACCTGCTTGGTAAATGGCCTGCTCTTCATCAGCGATGCGGAAAAAAATCAAACCTGGCTTCGCTTGGACAACTGCACGTACTTGCGAGGCAGATAGCGTTTCAAGCTGTATATCAAGCTCCTCACCAGCTTCATCGACAGCAACAATGTCTAAAAATGCTGCTTCATTTGTCGGATCGGTAATAATAAATGAACCATCTGTATCAAGACGTACATCATAGGCCACATCATTATAACTTGGTAGCATTTGCGATATAATGGTTTGCCAAAATGTTCCCCATTCCTGCCATCTTGCCCAGTCACCAGCCCATTTCCCTGTTGAATCGGATGTGAAAGCAAAAGTTTTACCAAGTCCGTATTGCCATTGTGCTAATACCGGGTCTTCTTTCTCACTTTCTGCTATAACAGCGGCTCCCTGCTTCGCTGTTGTACCAATGTAGGCATTCATTTGTGGTACACCATTCGCAAATAATGCATTCCAGCCAGATGCATTGTAGATTGTCGGATAGAAAGGATTGTCTTCTATATACGTACGTGAAATCATTGCTGTCTCACGTGATAAAATCGAAGGAATTGTCTGTTCATCGATGACATCATAGAAACGACCACTGCCCATTTCACTTAACGATTGTAGTAGATTGCCATCAGCATCTTGTCCAATCGCCACGGTTGACAGTGTAATTCCTTGTTCTTTCCCCGTTTCAATTAAATCCTCATAATTGCCAGCTTGTGATTGTCCATCTGTAAGTAAAATAATATGTTTCCTTTGCAACTTTAAATCAGCTAAACTATCATAGGCTGCAGCCAATGAACTATAAATTTCCGTACCTCCACCAGGAGTAACCGATAAAATCGTATCGACGGCTTCTTCTTTATTGCCTAATGGTCCAGTTTCGATGATTTCCCAAGGGCGATCATCAAAGGCGATAAATCCTAGCGTATCTTCATCTCGTAGCATTTCAACGGATCGAGCCGCCGCTTCTTTGGCAAGCTCTAGCTTAGAGCCATACATACTTCCTGAACGGTCGAGTACAATGACAAGCCCTAAAGATGGCAATTGTTCTTTGCCTTTTATCTCCATCTCAACAGGTAATAATGTTTCAATCGGTGTTTTAAAATAACCACCCAAGCCGAAGCTATTTTCACCGCCGACCATCGTAAAGCCAACACCAAAGTTTTTGACTGCCTGTTCAATAACGCTCATCTTCGCCTCTCCAACTAAGTGTCCAGGTACATTATCAAAAATAATCGCGTTATATTGCAAATAGCTAGACAGTTCATTTGGTAAGCTTGCTGCATCCACAACATCATAGGAAATAGAATTCGGTCCTAGAGCTGCAGCAATTGGTGATGTCGTATCGTAACCATTGACAATAAGTAAATGCGGCTCGCTTTGTACCATCGTCACACTTGTTAATTTATTATTTTCAAAAATGGCATCCTGTCCAACTTGCACGAGCGCCTCATATTTCACAAGCCCCTCTGCAGTTGCTGTATGTTTATAAGTAAAAACATTGGCACCTTGAGCAAGTTCCACCGACTCACGATGAATAAGTTTGTCATTTTCATACAGTAATAATTCACCTTGCCCTGCCGCTGTGGCATTGACTTCCGTCACAAGCTGTTGCTGTTCACCTACGTAAGCTATTTGTGGGGTAACAAAGCTTTTCAGTGATACATCATTCGTCACACTTTGATGGAACGGCACGACATCTACACTAATATTGGAGCCTTTTAGCTTCGTGGCAAATTCTAACGCATTGCCTTGTGTTTCATTGGCATCTGTTAGTAATACAAGTCTAGTTGCCTTTTTCGGATCAACAATACCTGTTGCAAGCTGAAGACTTTGCTCTATATTTGTTTGGTCTGTTCCCTTAACCTCAGTAAATTTCGGAACATCTTTTAAGGATTTTGATAAAATCGCTTCCGTTTGGAGAGTTGATGAAAATGAGTAAATCCCTGCAAGTTGATCTTCCTTTTTCGATTTCAAACTTTCCTCTATAAAACTAACGATTTCTGCCTCTGTACGATTCATCGAAGCAGAGCGGTCAACTAAATATAAAACTTGCTCGTCCTTTACTGGTAATAACAGATAAGGTGCTGCCAATGCAAAGACTAAACAGACGATGGCTATTACTCGAATGCCCAGTACGACTAGATGACTTTTTTTCAGGTGCATGCGCTCTCGCCAATAAGTCCATCCAAAATACATAAACAATGGCAGTAATAACAATAACGCTAATGGCGTATCAATTCGTAAATCCACGACGTCGTTGCACCTCCCACTCTGCGACAAGCAAACTTAAAATAATGAGTATTAGCCAAGGTACAAATGAAGCTTTCGAAACTTCTTCCTTGCCATTTTGCTGAAGTTCTCCAAGCGTATAGCTTGTTCCTTCTTCTATTACACGTTCCTGTGCTTGTAGTTGCACGATAAGACGCTTTTCCTCACTGTTTGAGCGAGCTGTATACATACCTGGCTTCATTGGAGCAGTTAGTAAGCCATTTGTAATAGTCGATAAAAATTCATCATCTTGAGAATAAACACTCCAATCTCCCTGTGATAACGCGACTGAACGTTGCTCATTTGGTGCAAAAATCCCAAGGGAGCCTACCGATTCAGATAATTGCTGTTCCACACTCCATAAAAATAACGGAAACGATGGATAGAGTGGCCAATCTGTATCTGCAATATCAGCAAGGACGATAATATCCCCTTCAGGTGTTCGTTGGATAAATGGTTTTTCTCCAACTGTGGCGATTGTTTTATAATCATCAAATGGAGGATATAAAGCACTGACATAAATATCATTTAACTCACTAAATGCAAATAAAGCATCGCTTGTTGTTTTTACTTCACCATTAACGTCTACTTTTTCAATATCATCCCGTCCAAATAATACAATGGGTCTCTCCATCTTTTGAAGTAATGATGTTTGATTCGTTACAATGGTAGCTCCTTGATTATCCGCCAGCTGCAAGGGCGGTACAATTTTTACGTTGCCATTAATAGCTTGAAACCCTTTTTGAATAAGCTGATGCATGTTTTGATCGACTACAATATTCGATGTAGCCGTTTGTAACACGACTGATTGGATATTATCAATCACATAATCATCTTTGACATCAATTTTAGCAGTCACCGTATCCATTAATGGTAAATCTTTAAATGATTTAGACATTGCTTCGTTTGCTGCCAAAGAAATAGGCTCGTCTATTAGTACATCGCCTTTACTATTTTGTAGTGTAAGTGTTAGCTTTTGCTCTTTATCGGTATCATTTTGAAGCTGCACTAATGCCATCGTAGATTTACCATCTGTCGTCGCAGCAAAACGCGTAATAGCAACATTAGTTAAATCTTTTGCAGAACCGTGTACAAGCCATTTCACAGATTCCTTTTCCATCGGTAATTGCTTTTTATCAAGTGCATCTGTGAAAACATAAATTGACGTTGGACTATCACCAACAAAAGCTTGTGCCACATCAAGCGCTTTATTGATTTGGGCAGTTTCATATGTTACATGTAAATCTTGTATAGTTTGTTCAATCGTTTTTACATTTGTTTCTTGCTGTAACACTGCTTGTGGAGAATTGCCAGTTGTAATTAATGTAACAGGTCGACCGTCAAGTTGTTCTACCAATGATTGCATTTCTTTTTTATGGGCATCGAATGTAGATTGCTCTTTCCCTGCTAGCATTGTAGCTGATGTATCCACGATAAAAATTGTCTGAGCACCCACAATCGTACTTTTTTTCATATATGGGTTGATAAGTGCTAACACTAATAAAAGTAATGCCAGCAATTGCAAATACAGTAACGCATTTTTTTGTAAATGCTTTAAATATGGAGAAACTCTTGTTTCTTGCATAATTTCTGACCAAAAAAGTGTTGATGACACAGGTTGATCCGTATATTTTTTTCGAAAGAAATAATAGAGCAGGACAATGACCGGGAAGATGGCCGTCCAGCTAAAAATAATTTGACTAAAGCCCAAAACGGCTCACCTCACCTAATCCAATGTGCTTTTAGTAATTGTTGAAAGATTGCATGTTGCAAACCGTCTTCCACCTTAAGCTGCAGTTTACGCACAGCAAAACGACGGCAAATGGCTTCAAACTCTTCTTCATGGAGGCGACGCCTTGTGTCATACGTATCTAGTACTTTTGATGACATCGTGACATTGACATCACGCCCTGTTTCACTATCCACTAAACGAACATCTCCCGCATATTGCGGATGAAGTTCTTCTTCTGTGACAACTTGTATAATGCGGACATCTCCTGCAAAACGAGGCAATCTTTTCAATAACTGTTCCCATTCTTCGATCGGTTCAAGCCCATCTGTTACGATAAATAACACTGTGCTATCTTTTGGTATAGCCTTTAATGCCCCTTGAGAAAAGCTTGCTGTATAGTTGGCTTCTTCTATATCGGTAACAACTTGCAAAAATGCGCGACGATACATAGCCCCTTTACGACGAAATGGAGGTTTCACGTCATCTTGCACATAAGAAAATGATAAGCGATCATCACGACCAAGTACCATTAAACCAAGTGATGCAACAATTTGCCGAGCAAATGTCCATTTGACTTGCTCACCCATTGATTTTGTTGCATCCAATAAAATATGCACCCGCATTTCTTGTTCATCTAAAAAACGTTTAATAAAATATTTATCGGTTCTCGCATAGACGTTCCAATCTACTTGTCGCACATCATCACCTAAATGATATTCGCGAAAATCAGAGAAATCGAGGGATGCCCCGAAGCGCTGCGAACGATGCGAGCCTTTATGCTGGCCACGCAATTTGGAGGCAGTCGCCACTTGGAAACGACTTATTTTCGCTAACCAATCCTCGGGCAAAATATTTTTTGTCATCGACTTACGCCTTGTTGGACTTTCTCTAAAATAACATCTATCACATCATCTGCTGTCTTACCTGAAGCCTCCCCTTCATAATTCAGCAGCATTCGGTGACGTAAGACGGGCTTCGCCACTGACTTAATATCCCCAACAGATACATGAAAACGTCCACTCATCAGTGCTCTAGCTTTTGCCAATTTAATCAAGCTTTGTAAGCCACGCGGACCGCTACCATACATCACATAGCGCTTTACTTCATCTATAGCCTCTTCTTTTTCAGGATGTGTTGCCACTACAAGGTCTGCTGCAAACTCAAGCATCTCATCGGCAATTAGTACTTCCTTCACCATTTGTTGTGCCAAAATTAGTTCATCCGTATCCAACACTTTTTGCAAGCTAACTTCGTGCGCACCTGTTGTACGTTTCATAATTTCCATTAGTTCATTTTTCTCTGGATATGGGACGAGAATTTTGCACAGGAAACGGTCCATTTGCGCTTCTGGTAAAGGATATGTACCCTCCATTTCAATTGGGTTTTGTGTTGCCAAGACGAAAAATGGTTTTGCCATTTTCTTCGTATCTCCTAAAATCGTTACCGTTTTTTCCCCCATCGCTTCAAGCAACGCACTTTGCGTTTTAGGTGTAGCACGGTTAATTTCATCTGCTAAAACCATTTGACTAAAAATTGGTCCTGGCTGGAATGTAAACTGCTGCCTTCCATCTGCTGTTCGCTCAATCATACTTGTTCCTGTAATATCAGCGGGCATTAAATCTGGGGTAAATTGAATACGTGAGAACGATAAATCTAGCACTTCAGAGATAGTCCGAATAAGCATTGTTTTCCCTAAACCAGGAAGCCCCTCTAACAGTGCATGACCATCTGCAAGGACTGCATATAATGTGTAATCAATTGCTTCCTCTTGTCCAACAATAAAGCGATGAATTTCATCTTTTACTTGTTGTAATTTCGTACCCGTTTCGACATATTGTTGTTCTGTAAATGCCATTTTTTCTCCTCCTACTGCGACTCAATTGTCGTGAAATAAGATTGCACGACGTTTTGTAAATCTTTCGGCAATTGTAAACGCTGTGAGCTTTCTAAATAGCTATCTTTATAGGAGCCAATCACTTCATCATACGGTCTAATGGTACCTTTTGTAATCGGTCCATTGCCTTGTTGCTCGGAAACATGCGAACCGTCTCCTAATTGCCCACTATCGACAGTCGTTTCGCTAGAACCGCCAAGCCTTGGTGTAGTCAATAAATCTCGGCTTCCTTGGCCACGCCCCGCACCCTTTCCTTGACCAGAACCACTTCCTTGACCTTGGCCTTGTCCTTGTCCTTGTCCTTGTCCTTGACCCTGTCCTTGACCTTGACCCTGTCCTTGTCCTTGACCCTGTCCTTGTCCTGATTGCTTTCCTTGTGACTGGCCATTACCAGTAGCTTGCTGGGAATTGTTTTGACCTTGTTGGTTACTAGGTTGTGCGTTTCCAGAAGATTGTTGATTCGAATTTGCACTGTTTTGCTGATTATTATTTGTGCTATTTGCACTTGCAATGGCATTTTGTAATGTATTACTTGCTGGTTTTCCTAAGTTGCTCATCGCTGTTTGTGTTGTATTTGCACTTTGTGTAAGCTGTTGCTGCATTTGTGCAAGCTCTTTCAACTGTTCGAGTTCCTCTTGTGATAAAGCGTTTTTATCGCCAGCACCATCTTTACTCGCTGTCTGCTTATCTTTTAACTGCTGTTCTTTTAAAGCTAATTCCTTCTGCTTTTTCACGACTTCACGTAATGCTTCTTCCGCTGTTTGCGTTTCTTTTAACGTATTTTGTAATTCTTTTAGCTGCTCTTTCACTTCTTTTGTCTCAGCTTTTTTTTCTAACTTCGCCACTTCTTTTTTTATGTCCTCAATCACAGCCTTTTCTTTTTCCACTTCAATCGCTTCAATTTGCGTTGCCGCTGGGAACATATAAAGAATTGCTAAAACAATAGCTGTGGCAAAAAGGCCGATAAATGCTTTAGGTCGAAACAAATTTTTCTTTCTTGCTTTAAACTGAGCAAATGCTTGCTCTGACTTTTGAATCGCTTTCGCAAGTAAAGATTGGATCAGTGGATCTTCGTCGTTTTTAAAAGACAGTGCCGTTACAAGTTCATTATGTGAAAAATAATAGTCGAGTGCATACAATGCTTCCTTTTCATTGACACGTCGCCACCACATCATTATGACTGTAGCAAGTAGGCCAACTATAAAGACAACTAGAGCAATCTGACGATAATAAGGCCAAACAAATAATCTTGATACTAGGACAAGGGAAGCACTCGAAAGCAATGCTAAAAACAACCCGTATTGTGCAATAGGAAGGCTTCTCTCAAAAGTTAAACTGTGTTGTGCACGCTGAATATATTTTCGTAATTGCTTCCGACGCTCCATGCTGTTTCCTCCTCATCGATTACTTTTCATATTGGCACGCAATTTCTTAATCGCAATGGTTAAACTTAACACAATAATCAAAACATAAATTAGTAAGTAGGTTATCCATACCGGTATATCAATGCCACTTAGCTCTGCTAAAGCATCTCCCATAGAGGGTGAAATAAGCGTAAGCATTAATGCACCTGGATTAATCGAAGCCCAGAAGTACGTCATAAAGGACGAGCTTGTGGCAATCGTATTGCCCATTTGATGGAATGCCATTGATAGGAAGAAGAAAAATGCTGTAATTCCTCCTAAGAAAATGATGGAACCATAAGTAGCAATCATAGCAACAATCGTTTTCTTCGTAATTGTTGAAAACATAACCCCAACGCTACCGATTGCAACAACTGTTAATAGGTAAAATAAAAAGATTGAAATTA
>ENA-UOOR01005026-UOOR01005026.1-fermentation-metagenome-genome-assembly--contig:-NODE-5026-length-10029-cov-28.417385_pt1 | contig 10029 bp, 6 predicted proteins | sample MGYA00245780_ERZ724029 | MGnify/ENA primary metagenome ERZ724029 (study PRJEB28704, sample SAMN03018315) | fermentation metagenome | biome: anthropogenic terrestrial biome; feature: soil; material... | reverse complement strand
CAAATTCAAATTCAAATTCAAATTCAAATTCAAATTCAAATTCAAATTCAAATTCTTTTAATTCGTCGATATCAATATCGGTAATTGTTATCGTTATTGATATAATATACCACTTTGAATCGTATGTCAATAGTTTTTTTAAATTTCTTTTATTTATTTAGAAACCTTGATATGAGTGTCATCAGTCATATCAACCTTATTTAGAAACTTTTTCATGAACGAATAGGATAAGCGTTTTTTATCATATCGGGCGCACTACGACAAAAAAAGCCGACCATAGTTTTCTCGGTATGATCAGCTTTCTTCATTTATAATTTTCTTCGTAAATTATTCTTTGGTATGGTTACATTCCGGACATAAGCCATAGAAATATGTCACATTACCTTCTATTTTCCCTGCGAATCCTGCCCCTGCAATCTTATTGATATGGTCAATGGATTCCATATCTAAATCAAGAACCCTGTTGCATTTATCACAAATAAAATGATAATGAGGCTCGGGGTTGCCATCAAAACGATCGCTGCCATCATTGCAATTTATCTTAAGAATCTCACCTTGAGATGCTAATAGGTTCAGATTACGATAGACCGTTCCTAAGCTTATATTCGGGTACTCTTGGCGAATGTGCATATAGACCGTGTCAGCCGTTGGATGCTCTTTGGTACTGGATAGATATTCTTTAATCGCTTTCCTTTGCCGGCTATACTTAAGTGCTGCCATTTCATTTCACTCCATTCGATAACAGTTACCATTATTATAAGCAACAATTGAATTGATGTCAAGTTTATTTCATAGTCCAAATTTTACATTCTTAGGTAACCAGGGGAAATCCTATGCGGCATTATTTTCTGTTTGCCGGTTCGATATTAATGCTCTTTCCCTTAATTTTTGCTGACTTCATAACTTGAATTACTTCGGAAGCATATTCTCTTGGCACTTCAACGAAGGTATATTTATCATACATATCAATCGTACCAATGAGTTTGCCAGGCATCCCTGTCTCTCCGGCAATTGCACCGAGGAAATCGCCCGGGCGTACATTCTGCTTTTTACCAAGGTTAATAAAAAGTCTTACCATTCCCGCTTCCGCTCCGGTATCTCCAAAATCTTCAGAGTCTCTATCCTCATCCTTGCTGCTGTCGTCACCCATAACCATTTTAAGAAATGCAGAAGCAATATCCAAAGCAGTAAAGCCATTTTCATTAATTTTACTCTCTATCAGATCTACCATCTTTGTAAGGTCTTCTGTTTCAATGATATTTTTCACCTTGTCCAGTGTCTTTTCTGCTTTCACAGCAGTGACGTCATTAATGGACGGAATCGGCTGCAGCTTAATCTTTGTCTTACAATATTTCTGAATATCCCTGAGCTTAAATACCTCTCTGCCGACCACCAGGGTAAATGCACGGCCCTCCCGGCCGGCACGTCCGGTACGCCCGATACGGTGCACATAGTATTCATCATCCTGCGGCACATCATAGTTAAAGACCGCTTCCACATCATCCACATCAATTCCTCTGGCTGCAACATCCGTTGCAACAAGAATGTCTGTTTTACCGTTCCGGAAGCTGTCCATGACACGGTCCCTCTGCTGCTGTTTCAGATCTCCGTGAAGACCTTCTGCAAAATATCCTCTTCCCTGTAATGCAGTAGTTAATTCATCGACTTGTTTCTTCGTATTACAGAATACAAGGGATAGCTTCGGATTATACATATCCAGTAATCGGGACAGCACTTCCTCCTTGTTCTTCGGACTTACCTCGTAATAATATTGCTCGGTCTTAGGTACGGTAAGCTCCTTCTTAACTACCTTAATAATCTGCGGATTCTTCTGATAGGTCCTTGCAATCTCTAAAATTGGCTTGGGCATGGTAGCAGAGAACATGACCGTCTGTCTCTCCTGCGGTACCTGGCTCAATATCGTTTCAATATCTTCACGAAATCCCATATTCAGCATTTCATCCGCTTCATCCAGAATCGCCATTTGTATATGATCGAATTTGATGGTCCTTCTTCTCATATGATCCATAACACGGCCGGGTGTACCGATAATAATCTGCACACCGCTCTTGAGAGAACGTATTTGCTTTGAAATCTCCTGCCCTCCATAGACCGGAAGGATCTTAATTCCATGCATATATTTCCCCAGCTTGCGAAATTCCTCTGCCACTTGTATTGCCAGTTCTCTGGTGGGGCATAGTACCAATCCCTGCAAATTTTTATTCTTAGGGTCAACTTTCTGCAGGAGCGGAATTCCAAAGGCTGCTGTTTTACCGGTTCCTGTCTGTGCCTGGCCTACGACATCTTTTCCCTCTAAAACAATTGGAATTGATTTTGCCTGTATCGGCGACATTTCTTCAAACCCCATATCCTCCACTGCTCGGAGGATAGCGGCGTCTAATTCTAATTCTTCAAATTTTGTTACTTCCATTCTAATTTCCTTTCTTCCTAACACTCTTAAATCATATAATTCCCGACTGGTAAGCTTCCTATACAGCTAAGCTGCCAGCACAAAGATAACAAAAACTCCCTCAACCTATCCATAAAAAAGCTCTTAGCCAATATGACCAAGAGCTGATTCATCCATTTATTTCATTGAATAATACGATTATTTCAATTCTTATGTTATTTATGAAGCAGATATCTTTCGTAGTATAGCATTCTAATTTTTTCTTGTCAAGGATTTATTCACATGCGAAATTTCTTTCGCATGCAAAATTATATTTCAACCGCTTCATCTAATACAATGTCGACCGCTTTTTTCCATAATAAGCTCTCTCTGATCTGCTCTTCCTTCGCTGTAGCTAAAAACTCTTCGCTGGTTGCATAACCATAGTCCTTAGCTAATTTCTCCACACCTTTTTGATATTCATCCTCAGAAAGCTTCAGTTTTTCTGCTTCAATAATTGAGTTTAATACCAATTCCTGCTTAGCCATAGCTTCCGCATAGTTCGATGCCTTTGCATCGAATTCTTCTTCCGTAATACCGGAACCAGCAATAAAATCTGCAAAATCCATACCATAGTAGGATGCATATTGGATATACATATTCTTAAATTCCGCTTTATAAAAATCAATCAGGTTCTGAGGATAGGATTTAATTTCAGCATTATCAATTACTTTCTGAAATACATTATTGACCTTTTCATCCTCCATTGCAGCTTCATTTTTATCCTGAAGCTTCTTACGGGTATCTTTTTTGTAAGCATCTATGGTATCAAATTTCAGGGTCTCCTTCACATAATCCTCGGTCAGTTCCGGTACAACCTTTTCCTTAATGGAGTTCACTGTCACCTTAAATACTACTTCCTGTCCTGCAAGCTCCTTCGACGAATAATCCTCCGGAAATGTTGTTTTCACATCCACCTGTTTTCCAACGGTTGCACCGATTAAACCTTCTTCAAATCCGGGAATAAAGCTGCCCGATCCGATCTCCAGATCCGTGCCCTTTGCGGTACCGCCGTCAAAAGCCACTCCATCCTTTAAGCCTTCATAATCAATATTAACAATATCACCATTTTTAACAACGTCTCGGTCCTCTATTTCCTGCTCTGTGGCATTTGCCTGCAACTCTTTCTGAATAGCGGTATCAATATCTGCATCCATTACTTCTAATTTTTTAACGGTATATTGAATCCCTTTATATTCACCTAAGGTAATGTAATCCTTTACATTATAATCTTCTTTTGTTACCGTAATAAGCTCAGGGTTTGTTTCCGCCGTATCTGCAGCTCCTTCCGCATCCTTTTTATCACTCTCTGTATTCTGATTCTCCGTATTATCTTTCGCGGTTCCCTCTTTCTTACCGCATCCTCCTAACAGCATTAATAAACTTAAACTGATAACTAACAATCGCATTCTTTTCTTCATTTATGTTATTCCTTTCTTCTTTCTGCATTGGCTGCTCTATCCTGTGCCATACGCCTCTCTTAATGAACTGCTTATCCCTTTATACCATATTTTCGAATAAAAAGAAAGTAAAATCATTCATTTTACAAATAATTCATTCCGCTATTACGATATCTTTTCCAGTATCTTCCCGGAGAAAAAGAGACTGCCCGGGGCAGTCTCTTAAACCATTCTTCTTATCTAACTTCATCAAATCTTTTCAAAACGTTCCACATCCATAACGAAAATCGTAGCTCCGCCGACATTTACTACCGAATTCATTGCAGAATATTCACCAGGGTTCATATTATTCATAAATATCTGTTGTCTTGGTCCGCATTCCTTTTTCACTATATCGATAACCTCATCCACTTTATCCTCGTCCGTACCGATTAATAGAGTCGTATTCCCCTCTCTTAAGAAGCCGCCCGTGGATGCCATTTTGGTTACATAGAAACCTTTCCTGTTTAATGTTTCGGTCACTTGACTACTATCGTTATTGCGTACGATCACATATATTAATTTCATAAAACCCCATCCTTTCTCCTGTATGGATGCCTATTTCATACCTTAATTATATTATATCCAAAGCTTCTTGTAAAGGATATTCCCGCTGATTACGAAAGAACAAAAACAACAATGTTTACAATTTCTCCACACCCAGGACAACGTCCTCGCCGTTTAAGTTCCAGTCTTTTTCAAAGCCCAGGGTCTTGCCAAAGAGCAGTTCTTCTGCCAGCACCTCAGATTTAATCACTTCTGCGTTGCGCTCCATGACCGCTTTTATTTTATCATTCCCGCTCTGTGATACCCGGATATGATCCATTACTTCAAAACCGGCATCCTTACGCATGGTTTGAATCTTACTGATGATTTCTCTTACAAAGCCTTCCTCGATCAGCTCTTTTGTAAGGTTCGTATCCAGCACTACGGTAATTCCATGATCGGAATCGGATACAAAACCTTCCGTCTGTGCAGCTTCAATTAGCAGGTCTTCCTTATCCAGAACGTTCTCCGCTCCATCGATGGTAATTTTCAGCCGGCCGGTCGCATTGATCTCATCCATCGCTTCATTTCCATTGATTTCAGAAAGAATACTGCGGACCGCTCCGATCTGCTTACCAAATTTCGGCCCGAGGGTCTTTAGCTGCGGCTTGAAGGTATAGGAGGTAAAGGCTCTTACATCGTCGGTAAATACAACTTCCTTTACATTCAGCTCGTCTGCAATAATATCCTTGAAGAAGTCCGACAGCTTCGCATCCGCTTTCACGTACATCCTGCCGATCGGCTGACGATTCTTAATGTTTGCTGTATTTCTGCAGGCACGGCCAAGAACAACCACCTCGAGTACTTCCTCCATGTTATTCTCTAATTCCGTATTCCTATAGGCTTCATTATAAGAAGGATACATGCACAAGTGTACACTCTTTGGCGCCGTTTTATCCAGATTAACCACTAGGTTTTGATAAATCTGCTCTGTCATAAAAGGAATAAACGGTGCTGCCACCTTCGCTACATTGACCAGTGCTGTGTATAGTGTCATATATGCATTGATCTTATCCTGCAGCATCCCCTTGGCCCAGAAACGCTCCCTGCTTCTTCTGACATACCAATTACTGAGTTCATCCACAAAATCTGCAAGCATCTTAGCCCCTTCGGTAATTCGATAGTTCTCCAGATGCTCATCAACAGACTTGATCAGGGTATTTAATTTTGATAAGAGCCATTGATCCATAACCGGCAGCTTATCATAATCTAAGGTATATTTTGTTGCATCAAATTCATCAATATTCGCATACAGCACATAGAATGCATAGGTATTCCAAAGGGTACCCATGAATTTACGCTGCCCCTCGGTAACCGCCTTATCATGGAAACGGTTCGGCAGCCACAGGGAGGAATTCGTATAGAAATACCAGCGGATCGCATCTGCGCCATGCTTTTCTAAGGCTTCCATGGGATCTACCGCATTTCCCTTTGATTTCGACATTTTCTGCCCATTCTCATCCTGTACATGGCCGAGAACGATACAGTTATTAAAGGATGTTTTATCAAAAATCAGGGTAGAGATGGCTAATAGGGAATAGAACCAGCCTCTGGTCTGGTCCACCGCTTCGCTGATAAAGTCTGCCGGGAAGTTCTTCTCAAATATTTCCTTATTCTCAAATGGATAATGCCATTGTGCAAATGGCATGGAACCGGAGTCATACCAGCAGTCAATCACCGGTTTCACACGCGTCATTTCCTTGCCGCATTCCGGACATTTTATTGTTACCGCATCAATGAACGGACGGTGCAGCTCGATATTATCCGGGCAATTGTCAGACATAGATTTTAATTCCTCAATGCTACCGATACAATGGCGGTGGCCATCCTCACATTCCCAGATCGGAAGCGGCGTACCCCAGTAACGGTCACGGGAAAGTCCCCAGTCCTGTACGTTCTTGATCCAGTCACCGAACCGGCCCTGACCGATGCTTTCCGGCATCCAGTTGATGGTATTGTTGTTCTTGATCAGATCATCCCGCACTGCGGTCATTTCAATAAACCAGGTATCTCTTGCGTAATAAATAAGAGGGGTATCGCAGCGCCAGCAGAAAGGGTAGCTATGCTCAAATTTGAGCACTTTAAACAATAAGCCCTTCTGCGCCAGAATTTTCATGATCGGCTCATCTGCCGCTTTACAGAACAGTCCTGCCAGTTCTCCTGATCCCGGCTTAAATTCTCCCTTAGAATCGATCAGCTGCACGAACGGAAGATCATAGTTTCTGCCAACCTTGGAGTCATCCTCACCAAAAGCAGGTGCGATATGAACCACTCCGGTACCATCGGTTAACGTAACATAGGTATCGCAGGTAACATAGTAAGCCTTCTTATCCGGCTTCGCATAATCGAATAAGGGTTCATATTCTAGATACTCCAGATCCTTGCCGACATAGGTTTTCTCGACCTCATAATCCCCTTCAAGAACATTTAAAAGGGCTTCTGCAAGAATATATTTTTCTGTTCCGGCTGCCACCTGAGGTTCTTCCTCATGCTTATGTCCATGATCATGACCGCAGGAGCATCCGCTTTCCTTCTTTAATACATTGCCGTGAGCATCTACCGTTACCTTGACCTTAACATAGGTTTCCCCCGGATTTACGCAGAGTGCTACGTTTGACGGAAGGGTCCAAGGAGTCGTGGTCCATGCAAGAATATATTCATTCTCCGTACCCTTAATCTTAAATTTTGCAATAACGGATTTTTCTTTCACATCCTTGTAGCCCTGCGCCACCTCATGGCTGGAAAGCGGCGTTCCGCATCTCGGGCAGTAGGGAACGATTTTAAAGCCTTTATATAGAAGGCCTTTCTCCCAAATCTTCTTTAAGGACCACCATTCCGATTCTATAAAATCATTCTCATAAGTAACATAAGGATGATCCATATCAACCCAGTAACCTACGGTATTGGAGAAGTCCTCCCACATTCCTTTATACTTCCAGACACTTTCCTTACATTCCTGGATAAACGGCTCCAGACCGTATTCTTCGATCTGCTCCTTACCATCCAGGCCGAGCTTCTTCTCTACCTCCAGCTCTACCGGAAGTCCGTGAGTATCCCATCCGGCCTTACGAAGTACATTATAGCCCTTCATTGTACGGTATCTTGGAATAATGTCCTTGATCACTCTCGTTAAAACATGGCCAATATGAGGCTTGCCATTCGCCGTCGGCGGTCCGTCATAAAATGTGAAGGTATCGCCATTCTTTCTTTCCTCCCTGCTGGCCTCAAAGATTTTGTTTTTTTCCCAAAAATCCAAAACCTGCTTTTCTCTCTCGACAAAGTTCAAATCGGTGGATACTTTATCGTACATATTCATCCTCCTTTTTCTAATATCAAAATTGATTATTATAATGATCGTTGTTAATAAACAAAAGACGGTTCGCTATAAAAGCTTCTCCTGCCAAGTATTTCCCAAGCGGCTCTTACCGATACTTCATTCGGAACAAATCAGTTTCTTGCCCCTTTGTCTGTTCGTATAGGATGCAATTTCCTATACGATAAAAAAGCTCTCATCCGAAAAAGGATGAGAGCTTTCGCTTTCATTTAACCACCTGTTTCACATACTCTGCCAAAGGGCATTCATACATTATCTATATAACGGTAGATACCGGCTTAACCTACTGAGTATGAAGAGAAGCCATACCTTTGGGTCTTGCAACTAGGGAGTGATTTTCAGACACCTGCTACTCGCACCGGGCTTCCACTCTCCCCGATTCGCTGACCTTTTGCACGATGCTTACTCTCTCCGTCAATGTTTTTATCTGTTTTTGTTTATGCTATAATAGTATAAAAGCCGGGAATTGTCAAGAGTAATCCCCTCTAAAATTGTGTTGACACCAAATTCGCAATAGAATTTGTTTGCTCTGGGCGCTTAAGTCAAAATGCTGCATATACTATGCTTGACTAATTTAATTTTCTGGTATATCTTTGAAAGCAGATTGAACCAATGATTAAGCAAATAACCATCTTATACTGCGAGGGGAATTAGAATGAAGGAGATCCTATGGAAAAGAGAAATTTAACTTTATTAACCGATTTTTATGAATTAACAATGATGCAGGGATATTACAACAACCATGCAAATAACACTGTTATTTTTGATGTTTTCTATCGAGACAATCCCAGCAATGGCGGTTATGCTATTTGTGCCGGCTTAGAGCAGGTGATAGAATATATCAAAAATTTGCATTTTTCAGACGAGGATATAGAGTATCTTCGAAGCTTAAATGTTTTTCAGGAAGATTTTCTTACCTATCTGGCAAACTTTCATTTTAGCGGTGATATCTATGCCATACCGGAGGGGACTGTAATATTCCCGATGGAGCCGATCGTTAAGGTAATTGCACCTATTATAGAGGCACAGCTGATTGAAACCGCCCTATTAAATCTTATTAACCACCAAAGCTTAATTGCAACCAAGGCATCCCGTGTTGTTTATGCCGCGAAGGGCGGACCGATTATGGAATTCGGTTTAAGAAGAGCGCAGGGCCCGGATGCCGGAACCCTAGGTGCCAGAGCTGCGGTAATCGGCGGATGTATCGGTACCAGCAATGTATTAACGGCCAAATTATATGATGTGCCGGCGCTTGGTACGCATGCCCATAGCTGGATTATGAGCTTTGATGATGAATTATCCGCATTCCGCAAATATGCAGAACTTTATCCGGGAAATGCCACTTTATTAGTAGATACCTATGATACGCTTCGCTCCGGGGTGCCTAACGCAATTAAAGTATTTGACGAGCTGCGAAAAAGCGGGAAGATGCCCGAAAAATATGGAATCCGTCTGGACAGCGGAGACCTTGCCTATCTTTCCAAGAAGGCAAGAAAGATGCTGGATGCCGCAGGCTTCCCTAAGGCTACCATCACCGCATCCAGCGATTTAGATGAATATTTGATCGACAGCCTGGTAGCGCAAGGTGCTAAGATTGATTCCTGGGGCGTAGGAACACGCCTGATCACCTCGGAAGATACTCCTTCCTTTGGCGGTGTATATAAATTATCGGCGATCATGAAGAATGGTGAATTTGTTCCGAAGATGAAGCTTTCCGATAACCCCTGGAAGATTACCAACCCCGGTAATAAAAAGATCTACCGTATCTACGAGAAGGAAAGCGGTAAGGTGAAAGCAGACCTGATTACTCTTGCGGAGGAACATTATTCCCCGGAGAATCCTTTATTGCTTTTTGATCCGCTCGCTACCTGGAAAAAGACTTATCTTGATCCGAACAGCTATACCCTACGGGAGCTTCTTGTACCTATCTTTATCTCCGGTGAATGCGTATATGAATCGCCGTCCGTTATGGAGATTAAGGATTATTGTACGAAGGAGCAGGATACTCTTTGGGACGAGGCAAGACGTCTTGTAAACCCTCATAATGTATATGTGGATCTTTCCCAGAAATTATACCAGCTGAAAACTCATCTTCTAAATGACCACTCAAATAAGTAGTAAGGCAGTTACTGTTCACACCCACCATGTATACCATGTTATGATTTCGTCAAATGTATCCGAATAGGAGATGCTTTCGCTTAAGCTTCATTACGTAGCGGTACATAAGGCCCCAAAATACGGAGCCAAAGTACCGACGAATG
>ENA-UOOR01005025-UOOR01005025.1-fermentation-metagenome-genome-assembly--contig:-NODE-5025-length-10031-cov-10.756816_pt1 | contig 10031 bp, 8 predicted proteins | sample MGYA00245780_ERZ724029 | MGnify/ENA primary metagenome ERZ724029 (study PRJEB28704, sample SAMN03018315) | fermentation metagenome | biome: anthropogenic terrestrial biome; feature: soil; material... | reverse complement strand
TAACGGCCTCGATGGGAGATTCCCTTTTCCGTCCCGGCAAACAAAGCTGCCGGTTTTCACCGCACCGCCCGCAGCAAACCCGTGAAGTGGCAAACCTGCTACGGCCGCGGCGCAAAGCCTCTTCATGCCGCCGGGAAACCATACGTGCGTTCGGCGATGCAGCGTCACGCTGCTTGCAAGTTGAGAATGAAGATGGTACACTATATTTAATTTATTTCGTTCGGGCCCTGTCGATTCTGCGGGAAACGGCGGTGCCGGCATGAATCCCATCAAAAAAATCTGGCGCTTTTTCACCACACCGGAAATGTTGCTTTACATTTTGTTCGGCGTGCTGACCACGGTGATCAACGTTGTGGTGTTCCAGTATGCCAACACGGTGCTGCATCTGTCGTGGCAGGTTTCCAACGCGGCGGCGTGGGTACTGGCCGTGTTGTTTGCGTTCATCACGAACAAGCTGTACGTCTTCAAGAGCAAGAGCTTTACGGCGGCGGTTTTCTGGCGCGAGTTTTTCGGCTTCTTCGGGGCTCGGCTGCTGTCGCTGGGGGTGGATTACGTCTGCCTGTGGCTGCTGATCGACTTAGGGCACTGGAGCGGCCTGTGGGCCAAAATCGCCGACAACGTGGTCGTCGTGGCTATCAACTATGTGCTGAGCAAACTGGTGATTTTCAGGAAAAAATAAACGGGGGCGCAGCCAGCGTCCCCGCGTGGAGGAAGATAAAAAGATGCAAGCAAGCGAGAAGACCATGGACCAGATTGTCTCCCTGTGCAAAAGCCGCGGGTTCGTCTACCCCGGCTCCGAAATCTACGGCGGCCTCGCCAACGCGTGGGACTACGGCCCGCTGGGCGTGGAGTTCAAGAACAACGTCAAGCGCGCGTGGTGGAAGAAATTCGTGCAGGAAAGCCCCTATAACGTGGGCCTCGACGCGGCCATCCTGATGAACCCGCAGGTGTGGGTGGCTTCCGGCCATGTGGGCGGCTTTTCCGACCCCCTGATGGACTGCCGCTCCTGCAAGACCCGCCACCGCGCCGACAAGCTGATTGAGGACGCGGGCGGCGACGCCAACGGCATGACCTTCGAGCAGATGAGCGCCTACATCAAAGAGCACGGCATCAAATGCCCGGTGTGCGGCTCCACCGACTTCACCCCCATCCGCAAGTTCAACCTGATGTTCAAGACCTTTCAGGGCGTGACGGAAGAGAGCAAGGACGAGCTTTACCTGCGGCCGGAAACCGCGCAGGGCATCTTCGTCAACTTTGCAAACGTGCAGCGCACCACCCGCCGGAAAATCCCGTTCGGAATCGGCCAGATCGGCAAGAGCTTCCGCAACGAAATCACGCCCGGCAACTTTATCTTCCGCATCCGCGAGTTCGAGCAGATGGAGCTGGAATTCTTCTGCAAGCCCGGCACGGACATGGAGTGGTTCCGGTACTGGCGAAAATTCTGCCGGGATTTTCTGCTCAGCCTCGGCCTCACGGAACAGAACCTGCGCCTGCGCGACCACGAAAAGGCGGAGCTTTCGTTCTACTCCAAGGCCACGACGGACATCGAGTACCTCTTCCCGTTCGGCTGGGGCGAGCTGTGGGGCATCGCCGACCGCACGGACTACGACCTGAGCCGGCACCAGCAGCACTCTGGGAAAAGTCTGGAGTACTTCGACGCGGAGACGAAAGAGCGGTACATCCCCTACGTCGTCGAGCCTTCGCTCGGCGCCGACCGCGTGGCGCTGGCGTTCCTGGTGGACGCCTACGACGAGGAAAAACTGAGCGAGAAAGACTCCCGCATCGTGCTGCACCTGCACCCCGCGCTCGCGCCGTTCCAGTGCGCCGTGCTGCCGCTGAGCAAAAAGCTGGGCGAAAAGGCGCGCGCTATCTGGCAGCGGCTCGCCAAGCGCTTCTCTGCGGATTACGATGAGACCGGCTCCATCGGCAAGCGCTACCGCAGGCAGGACGAGATCGGCACGCCGTTCTGCGCGACGTACGACTTCGACAGCCAAACCGACGGCTGCGTGACCGTGCGAGACCGCGACACCATGAAGCAGGTGCGCATCCCCGCCGAAAAGCTCGAAGGCTACATCGAAGAACGCACCCGCTTTTAGTCGCCGGCAAAGCCGGTTTCGGCCCGGCGCAAAGCACGGAAAAAACATTTATAACGCAGAAGCTCCCGAGACTTTATCCAGCCTCGGGAGCTGTCTTATTCTGTCCCGGCAAAGTTGACTTCCGGTTTTCGCCGTTCCCCACGCCGGGCCGACGCCTGCGGCGACACGCCGCCGGGCCGGCGGATGCGGCGATACGCCGCCGGGTCGGCGGATGCGACGACACGCCGTTTAGAATGTAACGTCCTCGCCGTAATAGGCGCAGGCGAGCACTTTGCGCATGTTTTCGGCGTCCGTCTTGCGCGGGTTCGAGGCCGTGCAGGGGTCTTTGACCGCGTTTTCGGCGATGGCCTGCTCGTGCGCCTTGAAGTCCTCCTCGCTCACGCCGTTTTCGCGGTAGGTCGGCTTGATGCTGAGTTTCCGGTTCAGCGTGCGGACGGCTTCGACCAGCGAATCCGTCAGTTGCTTATCCGTGGTGCCCGGCAGGCTGACGGACCTTGCAATCTGCGCGTAGCGCTCCATGCAGACGCGGGAGTTGTACTGGATCACGAACGGCAGCAGGATTGCGTTGCAGCAGCCGTGCGGGATGTGGAACACCGCGCCGGTCTTGTGTGCAAGGCTGTGCGAAATGCCCAGCAGCGCGTTGGAGAACGCCATGCCGGCCATGCACTGGGCGATGTGCATCCTGCCGCGCGCCTCTTTGTCGCCGTGGTAGGAATCGAGGATGTTGTCGAAGATGTCGGAGATTGCCTTGAGCGCGAGCGCGTCCGAAAATTCGGAGCGGGCAGAGGCGACGTACGCCTCAATCGCGTGGGTCAGCGCGTCCATGCCGGTGTGCGCCGTCAGGGTCTGCGGCATCGTGAGCGGGATGTCCGTATCCAGAACGGCGATGTCCGGCGTGACCTCAAAATCGGCCAGCGGATACTTGATGCCCGTCGAGTAGTCCGTGATGACGGAGAACGCCGTCACTTCGGACGCGGTGCCGCTCGTCGAGGGAATGCCGACGAAAATCGCCTTCTGCCGCAGCTTCGGCATCGTGAACGGCCCCTTGATGTCGTCGAACGTCTTGTCCGGATATTCATAGAACACCCACATCGCCTTCGCGGCGTCCATCGGGGAGCCCCCGCCGATCGCGACAATCACGTCCGGCCCGAACTCGCGCATCGCCTTCGCGCCGTCGTACACGCGCTCGATGGAGGGGTCCGGCTCCACGCCTTCATAGATTCTGGTCTGAAGGCCGGCCCCCTTCAGCACGTCCTCCAGCTTCTGCAGAAAGCCCGTCCTCCGCATGGAGTGGCCTCCGGTGACGATAAACGCCTTTTTGTGCCCCTTCAGATTCCTGAGCTCCTGAATTGCGCCCGGACCAAAGTAGATGTCCCGCGGCAGGGTGAAACGCGCCATCAAAAATCCTTCCTTTCTATTGTTATTTCTTTAACAGATTTCCTGTAATACTATACAATTTTGCAGAAAAATTTCAAGGGGTTTCATAAAGATTTTATAAATATTTTATTTTCAGAAAATTTTTCAAGCCCTATGAATCTTCAGGGGAACAAAGCGCCCCGGGGACTTCCCCTTTCCGCCCCGCCGGAATAAACATCAGATTTACCGGCGCGCCGAACGGCGGGTCGAAACGGGCGCCGCCCGCGGCAAGCCCATGGAGGCGCAGACCTGCCGCGGCCGCGGCGGAAAGCCTTTTCATGCCGCCGGGGAATCCGACGGGCGTTCGGTGACGCAGCGGTCAGCCTGTTTTAAGGCTGGAAAAATGCGCGGCGATGACTTTGTCGCACCACGCGTCGAATTCCGGGTCGGGGGTCTGGCATTCCGGGTGGTCCGTCACATACCGCACGGTCCTGCGGATGCCCTCCGAAAAGCGGATGCCGGCGCGGAAACCGGGCACCAGCCGCCTGATTTTCGTGTTGTCGAAAACCATGCAATAGGCTTTGTCGCCCAGCAGCGTGCCGAGCAGGCCCGGCTCGAGCGCCGCGAGAAAATCCGAGGGGATGTGCACCAGGTTCGGCTTCACGCCGAGGGCTTTTCCGATCTCCATATAAATGTCGTTCCAGGTCAGGACCTCGTCGCCCGTGATATGGACGGCCTGCCCGACGGCGTGCGGGTTGCCGAGCAGCCCGCAGAACCCCCTGGCAAAATCGTCGGCGTGCGTCAGGGTCCAGAGCGTCAGGCCGTCGCCGTGCACGATGACGGGCTTGCCGTCCAGCATGCGGCGCAGGACCTGCCAGCTCCCCTTTTTGCCGTGCACCGAAACCGGCGCGGCGCGGTCGCCGTACGTGTGGCTCGGCCGGACGATGGTGACGGGGAAGCCGCTCGAGCGGTAGGCCGCCGTGAAGACCTCCTCGCACGCGATTTTGTCGCGCGCATAGCGCCAGTACGGGTTGCGCAGGGGCGCGCTCTCCGCAACCGGGTAGGCGACGGGCGGCTTGCAGTAAACGGAGGCCGAGCTGACGAAAAGATACTGCTCCGTTTTCCCGGCAAAGAGCGCGAGGTCCCGCTCCGCCTGCCGGGGCGCGAAGACGCAGAAATCCGCGACGGCGTCGAACTTCCGCCCTTTCAGCAGGCGCGCCACCGCCGCCGAGTCTTCAACATCGGCCTTGAGAAGCTCGGCGCCCTTCGGGGCGTACTCGGGGTGCGTGCCGCGGTTCAGCAGGGTCAGTTCCGCGCCGCTCTGCACGGCAAGGCGCGCGGCGGCAGAGCTGATGGTCCCGGTTCCGCCGATAATAAGCACTTTCATCTTGCACACTTCCTGTTTTTGTATTATACTATAGTATACCGTATGGGGTGGCGTTTGAACAGGGAATACGGTCGGGTTTACGGTGCGCGGCGCGTTCCCATCGGAAGGGAAAGTGAAGTGCGGTGCTGAAGAATTCCTCGTTTCTCGAGATGCTGGTGTGGAATTTTGCAATTATCGGTTTCTGGCATCTCGTGTGTTTCATCGCGTGCCAGAAGCTGCCGGAGTCCACTTTCGACCCCGCCAGAAGCCGCTATCTGCCAAAGTCGTGGGAGCGCGGCGGCCGCTGGTACCGGGATACATTGAAAATCAATCTGTGGAAAGACAAACTCCCGCAACATATCGGCAAGGGCGATTTTTCAAAGCGGCATCTGAAGGACGATTCCATCGAGTACCTCGACCGGTTTATTCTGGAGACCTGCCGGGGGGAGTGGATGCATCTGAAAAGCTCCATCTGCGCGCTGATCACACTGGTGATCAATCCGCTGCTGGTGGGGCTGGTGGCGGCCCTTTTCATCACGGTGGCCAATTTCCCGTTTGCGGCGGTGCAGCGGTACAACCGGTTCCGGCTGCAGGCGCTGCAGAGGCGGCGCAGGCGCGCCGTGCGGCCGGCCGGGCTGGAGCAGAAACGGGTCACCGCCTGACGGTTCGTCTCTTTTGGGCGGCAGCGCGCCGGTATGGGCGCGTCTGCCGCCTTTCTGCTGTCTTGACGGAGGAGTGAAAACACATGCGTGCGCGCCTTCTGCCGCTGCTCGCGCTGGCGGCGCTGCTCTGGGCCGGGAACGCGGCGGCCTCGGCCCTTTCTTCCGGGCAGGCGGAAAGCCCCGCTTTCTCGTTCCGGCTGGACCGGCAGGCCGCTTCCGGCGGCGAGCTGGTGCAGCTGAAAATGGAGGCCGGCCCGACTGGAAAGCAGGCGGCCGGCTTCCGGGCACGGGTGCAGTACGACGGCTCGGCCCTTCAGTATGTGGAGACAAAGACCGCTTCCCGGCTCGGGAGCGGCACCGTGCGCGTCAACGGGGACTCCAACCCCGTGTACGCGGTCTATGTCTGCGGCGTGGGCGGGAAAAGCGCCCCCAGCCTTTCCGGAACGGTCCTGACCTTCGTGTTCCAGGTCAAAAGCGGGGCGGCCGGCTCCGCCTTTCTGCGCGCGGACGCGGACGACATCTGCGATTTTTCGGGGAGCCCGCTGGCCCCGGACTGCTCCTCCGCGCTGTGGCTCGAAACCTCCCCCGCCCTTTCGGACGAGGCGCGCCTCACGGCGCTGGAACCCTCCGCCGGCACGCTGGAGCCGGCGTTTTCCCCCGACACCTACGAATACCGCCTGGCCGTCGGCCCCGAGGTCGGCTCCGTGCTGTTCCGCGCGGATGCCGCCCGGGGCGGCACGGTCAGGGTAAACCGGAAGACCCTCCATGCGGCGGGCTCCGAGACGGAAATCTCCATCACGGTGACTTCCGCCGACAGGAGCGGAAAAGCAGAGTACACCGTGACGGTCGCGCGGGCGGCAAAGCCGCCCGAATCGCGGGCCGGCGACCCCCCGACGGAATCCGCGGGCGGGCCGGAAAATCCGCCGCCTCCCTCTTCCGCGCCGGCGGCTTCCGGGCCTGCGAAGGCCGCAGCGGCATCCGTTCCGCCGCGGCAGTCCTACGCGGCGGGCCGGGTCTCCGCCTCCGGGCCGGGTGCGCATGGCCCGGAAAGCGGCGCCGGCACGCAAACTTCCCCTTCCCCCGCCCGGCAAACCGGCTCGGCACCGCAGGCGCTGAAAGCGGCGGAGGGAACGTCTTCCGTCCGGACGCCGGACATCATTCTGGAACGGAGCCGGATGCCCGCGTACCTGGTCGGCATGCTGGCGGCCGGCTTCTGCATCGCAACCGGAATCGCCCTGTTTCTCTGGCTCGCCGCGCCGCCGAAAAAGAAAAAACCCTGACGACAAAAAAAGATTTACATTCGCTGAAAAAGAGATTATACTTTCTAAGTATCATAAATGTCAATTTTGTAATAGAAGTGTTACAAATTGTTTCAGCCGTCTTTACGCCCGGACACCCCGCCTGAAAAGCATCGCAGGCCGGACGTGCGCTCGGTGCTGTCTGGAGGGAAAAGCGCTTGTCGTTCATCTCGTTCGGATTCCTGCTCTTTTTCCCGGTCGTCGTCTTCGTCTATTTTCTGATTCCGCAGCGTTTTCGGATTTACTGGCTGCTTGCCGCGAGCTATTTTTTTCTGATGCGGGCGAACCCGAAGTACCTTCTTCTGCTGGCCGCCGACACCGCCGTCACCTGGGCCGGCGGGTGGGCGGTCGCCCGCGCGGCCCGGAAGGGAGGGCCGGCCGCTCTCCGCAGAAAAAAGGCGGCCGCCGCGCTCAGCCTGACCGTCGCTTTCGGAATTCTGTTCGTTTTTAAATACCTGAACTTCTTCTGCGGCCTTTTCGCCCGCGCGCTTTCGTTTTTCGGAACGTCCATAGCGGCGGCGCATTTCGACCTGCTGCTTCCGATTGGGATTTCGTTCTACACCTTCCAGTCGGTCACTTATGTGGTGGACGTTTACCGCGGCGACGTGAAGCCGGAGAAAAATTTCTGCAAGTACGCGCTGTTCGTGTCGTTTTTCCCCCAGCTGCTCTCCGGCCCCATCGAAGAGGCGCGGAACATGCTGCCGCAGTTCGACGAAGTCCACCGCTTCGATTACGACCGCGCGCGGCACGGGCTGCTGCTGATGCTGTGGGGGTATTTTCAGAAAATGGTCGTGGCGGACCGGCTCGGCACGCTCGTGGCCGCGGTCTACGACAGCCCGGACAAGCACTTCGGCCTGGACGTGCTCGTCGCGACGGTGTTCTTCGCGTTCCAGATTTACTGCGATTTCGGCGGATACTCCAACATCGCGCTGGGCGCGGCGGAAGTGATGGGCTTCCGCCTGACCCGGAACTTCGAGCGGCCCTACTTTTCCAAATCCATCCCGGAATTCTGGCGCCGGTGGCACATCTCGCTCGGGCGGTGGTTCCGCGACTACCTGTATATCCCGCTCGGCGGCAACCGCTGCTCCAAGCCGCGCCACTACTTCAACCTGCTCGTCGTTTTCATGGTCTGCGGCCTGTGGCACGGCGCGGCGCTGAACTTCATCATCTGGGGCGCCCTGCACGGCCTGTACCAGGTGGTCGGCCTGCTGCTGAAGCCGGCCAAGCGCCGGGCGGAGCATGCGCTCGGCCTGCGCGAGGAGTCGCTTCCGGTGCGGTTCTACCGCGCGTTCGCCACCTTTGTTCTGGTGGATTTCGCCTGGATTTTCTTCCGCGCCAAGACGTTCCACGGCGCCCTGACGCTGATTCGGAACCTGTTCCGCTTCGACCCCGCGGCCTTTGTCAACGGCTCGCTCCTGAACCTGGGCCTCAACGCGCCGGAGCTTTGGGCCGCGCTGGCGGGCATCGCCGCCGTGCTGGGCATCGACCTGCTCGGCCGGAACCGCGACCTGCGCGCCGCCCTTCTTTCCCGCGGCACCGCATGCCGCTGGGCGGTCTACCTCTCCGCGGCTCTGGTTGTGCTGATTTTCGGCACCTACGGGCCGCTGCGCGGGGCGGGGCAGTTTATTTACTCTCAGTTTTAAGGGGAAGCGGAAATGTACCGGAAAATCATCTGCAAAAGCTGTATTCTCATCGCGGTGCTGGTGGCCGTGCTGGCCGTGCTTTCGCCGCTGACGATCTATAAGACCGCCCACCGGGCCAAGCTGATCCAGGGCCTGTACGATTCGGACGACGACTACGACGTGCTGATGATCGGGTCGAGCCACATGAACGGCGGCCTCGACCCCAACGTGCTCTGGAAGCAGTACGGCATCACCAGCTTTAACTACGCGACCGGCGGCCAGACGCTGGAGCTTTCTTATTTCATCCTGCGGGAAGCGCTCAAGAAGCACGAAAAGCCGGGCGCCGTCGTGGTGGACGTGTTTTACTCGGGGATGACGAACCCCTATGGGGAAAGCGGGCTGCTCAGCAACGCGATCGACAACCTGAAGCTCTCCAGAAACAAGGCGGAGGCGATTTTCAACTGTGTGCCGCCGGGGGAATGGCCGTTCTATTTTCTGCCCGCCCTCAAGTACCATTTCCGCTGGTCCTCGCTGACGGCGCAGGACTTCAACTTCGACCTTTCCGCTTATTATTACTCCAAAGGATTCGGCGCCGGCACAACCCGCTGGGGAAAAGACGACGCCACTTACGGCAGCACCGACAGGCGCCTCGCCATCCCCCAGGAGTCGCTCGAGTACCTCCAGAAAATCGTGGACCTCTCCAGGCAGGAGGGCTTCCCCCTGATTCTGGTGAACTTCCCGGCCGACTACACCAACTACAACCAGATGGACGGCTGGGTGGACGACTGCGAGGCCATGCTCAACTCCGTCGCCGATTTCGCCGCGGAGCGCGGCGTGACGTTCCTCGATTACTGCGACAGCATGGAGTCCATCGGCATCGACTTCCCGAACGACATGAACAACGCGAGCCACCTGAACCAGTGGGGCGCGTGCAAGCTCAGCAGCGCTTTCGGCGCCTACCTCAAGCAGCACTATCAGCTCGAAGACCACCGCTCCGACCCCGCCTACGCCCAGTGGGACCGCGACTACCTGCTCTCCCAGGCCCACGACGTCCTCGATTAGCGGCCGGCAGAGCCGGTTTCGGCCCGCCGTTCAGTGCGCAGGAAAAATTGAAGTCCATTTTGGCGGGACAGGATAAGACAACTCCCGCCGGCAGAGCCGGTTTCGGCCCGCCGTTCAGTGCGCAGGAAAAATTGAAGTCTATTTTGGCGGGACAGAACAAGACAACTCCCGGAGCGCATGAAAAACGCTTCGGGAGTTTTTATCGCTGTAGTTTTGGCCTTATCAATCAAACTTTTCTGATTCTAAAGTTTTATACCAGTTCGCGCTCAGGCCGCGCAGGGACGTGCAACGCCTTACGCGCCTACGGCGACCCCGACATTGGCTTATATCAAAAGTCGGCGACGGGCGTTCGCATGGGGAAGCGATAGTGAGGGCTTTCGGAAAGTCGTGTTCCTTACCGGGAGTTATCTTTGACTGTCCCGCCGGACAAAGCTTTCAATTTGCTTCGTTCTAAACGGCGGGCCGATGGATGCAGCGTCACGCTGCCGTTAAGAAGCCGTAAATCTCCAGCGCCACGCACAGCACGGCGAGGAAGACCATCAGGTAATACTGGCCCGTGACCTGCGCCA
>ENA-UOOR01005024-UOOR01005024.1-fermentation-metagenome-genome-assembly--contig:-NODE-5024-length-10039-cov-2.744792_pt1 | contig 10039 bp, 9 predicted proteins | sample MGYA00245780_ERZ724029 | MGnify/ENA primary metagenome ERZ724029 (study PRJEB28704, sample SAMN03018315) | fermentation metagenome | biome: anthropogenic terrestrial biome; feature: soil; material... | reverse complement strand
CAAAACATTAAAAAATCCTATAAATTGCGATGTTTTGCCGCCCACAAAAAAGAATAGATTTTTGATTGGTTTGGGGCTGTCTGTTTTATTATGCTGTACTACTATGCTGACGGTTTCGGGTTATCTTAATATAGAAATGTGGCAAATATGTCTTTGTTTTGCTTTTATCGTGTTTTTAATTGCAGCTCTTTATTTTTTGGCAACAAAACAGCGAGCAACTGTTATTAAGTCCACTTTCAAACGATTACCTTATTTGTTAGCACCCTTTATTTTGTCTATGTTTGTGGATGGTTTTAGCGTTAGAAAAAAATGGTTTTACGGAAAAAATCGCACAATTTTTATCAATGGGCAACAAAGTTTTTTCTTTTGGGGCGGCTTCATACTTGTTCTCTAACGTCATAAACAACATACCTATGAGCGTATTGTTTTCTTCTGTTTGTTCTAAACTGTCCCACCCTTTACCAGCCGTTTTTGCCTCCATTGCCGGCAGTAATTATGGAGCACTGTTAACACCCGTGGGTGCGCTTGCAGGCATAATGTGGACGGATTTATTAAAAACTCAGGGAATAAATTTTCGCTTACCAAAGTTTGTGCTTTATTGCGGCGTATGCTCGCTTGTCTCTTTTTTTGTAACACTTCTAGTTTTGAATTTTCTCTTTTAAAAAAGAAGAGGTATTCTCTTCTTTTGGTTAGATTATTTATGCGTTTGGCGCAAATCAATATTTTTTATTATCTATTATACTATTAAGCTTAATCTTCTTAAATGAATTTTTCTGTATTTACGTTTTGTTTTTATTCAAAGCAACAAATTAATTAGCGAAACCATTCCGTTGGCTAAAATGCCCGCAACTATACCGCCGATAGTATGGAAAAGTATAGCCCAGCCTGTCATCTCTCTCATATTCAAGCTGTCCATCATAGAAACGTGGGTAGAGAGGTATCCGCTCCAAAACATACACATAGCTGTAAAAACCGCAACGTTGTTAGGAGTCAAAATTAACATTCCAGCCGTTATGCCTTTTTCGATAACGCCTAATGCTGCCCCTGCGCTGCCTAAGGCGGTCAGCGGAACAGCGATGCTTGCCGACGATTCAAAACCAAACAAAAACTTAATTACGGGCGCCATCCAATCGCCTATTAATGGTATGAGTCCTATGCCTTCGTTTACTCCGCCGGTATAACCGTCTATTGGTTTTCCGTTAGAAAGCATAAGCACCAAAGTAGCAATTATGAGTACGCCGGGTATTATGCCTAAAGCTAATTTAACGCCCCTTTGTCCTCCGTCTAACAAAGCACTTATCATTCGGTTTAAAAAATTGCCTTGACGCACTTCTCTAAAACGCTCTATATCATAACCTATGTCGGCAGTTTCCCCTACGACGGCAGAAGCAGTTACGCCGTAACGCTTTTTTGTGACGGAAAGCATCATGCGAGATACAAATATGCTGGTAATAAATACCGCCAAAAATCCAATCAGTACCGGCCAAACAAAGGATTGACCGCTATTTGATTTAAAAGACATCATGGTAACCAAAACAATAAGTCCCATGCCGTATGTTGTGCCGATATTGGTAAGGGTTGCAAGCTGATACTTTTTAAAATAACGACGATAACTGTTATTTTCCGAAAGCGTCAAAACGGAAGGATTGTCAGACAAAAAGGAGGATAAAATTGCCATACTAGTAGCTCCCGGCATACCAAAAAGTGGTTTCATCAGCGGAGCAAACAATTTGTTTGCAATGCTTATGACGCCAAATTCGCTTAAAATTTCCGCCAGTGCTCCCATAATAACAATAATGGCAAGTAAATACCAAACCGTTTCGGTCAGCAAATTAAATGCCGTGTTAAAAATGCTGTTTATGGCGTTGCTAAAACCCATAACAATGCCGAAAGCTGCTAAACAAGCGACTATTACAAATAAACTCAACGCTGACTGCTTTTTTTAGACGCGGCGGAGGAGTTAAATTTTGTAATTGGATTAAGCCAGGATTAGTTTGTGTTTGGGTCTTAACTAAAAGGGGCTCCCCTTGGGGAGCTTCGGTGCTGTTTAAAACAGGATTATTTTCCTTAGCTTTTTGTAAATCTTCCACCTCTAAAGGCGGGATATTTAAATCATTCATCAGTTTATCTCTCCGCTCAACAAATGAAGTTTAGCAATTAATTTTCTCTCTGTCAATTGTTTTTGACGACTTGCCCTTTTTGACTAATTTTGCCGTTTTTTATAACAACAACACGCTACAGGAACCGCCTGTTAATTATGCCTATTTTTGAGCAGTACAATTAAAAAATAACTGCAACTTTGTACAGAATTTAGCTGTAAATTTTCCAAAATATTAACATTTTGCATAAGCAGAACTTAATGTCTTTTGTCGTTAATGCTCAGTCCTGCTACGACAATTAACTCAAGTTAGTTTTTTAATGTGTTTCCTATTGATATTTACGCCAAGGACACCGATAAGGATAATTACGCAGCATATTATTTGAAGGGGAGTTAATGGTTCTTTCAAAATAAATACTCCTGCAAGTAAAGTCACCACAGTGCCAACGTTGGAAAAAGAGGAACTTACCACCACTGTCACATTGCTTGTTGCCACATTGTACAGCAAGAATCCTGCTACACTTGACAAAATTGATAAATATAAAATGCTAAGCACAAAGTCCTTGTCAAGTAACGGCGCAAACATCATACTAAAAAAACTTCCTCTTAGTTTTAATGCCGCAACGGATGTAAAAAGAACGGCGGCAATCAAAAACATAGCAAAAGTGCGTTCCATAGGCGAGTAAATACTACGTAATTTTCTGCTTAAAATGTTGAAAAAGCCTGAGGCAAAAACCGCTCCAATTAAAAACAAAATGCCGTACCATTTTATTTGACCTTCATTGCTACCGATAAAGGAAATTACCGCTACGCCTATTAGCGAAATAAATCCAAAAATAATTTGCAACAACGTTGGTTTTTCCTTTAGAAAAATAGCAGAAAAATACATTACAATTACGGGGATAAGGGCGCAAAAGACGCCGCTTATTGCAGTATTTGTAAAGACAATGCCGTATTGCTCAAAGATAAAATACAATACAGGCTGAATTATGCCTAAAAGCAGCAATCGCCAAAGGTCTTTTCCTTTTTTATATTTTATCCTAAAGGGTTTAAAGGGCAAAAGAAAGGAAAGACATATTAAGCTTATAATAAAACGCCACGACAGCACTACAAAAACGTTCGCTTTGCTTAAAGCTGTGGAGGAAAATAAAAAGCTAAATCCAAAGATTACGCTGGAAATCGCGGCGCAAATTGTGCCTAATGTTTTGTTTTCTTTTGTTTTTATCATTTTTTCCTTTCTATTTGCGTTGAATTTAATAACTTATTTTTTAGCGTCTTTGGTAAAAAGTGCAAAGTTATTAGGCGATTAAATCGATAATATTTAATTTGTTTGCCATCAACCAAAAAAAATATCCTCTTTCGCCAGCCAATATATTGTACAACAAAAAGGTAAAAATGCAACAAAAAAACGGCGTTTTTCGCCGTTTTTAATCAAGTTAAGTTTCGGCGGTTTATAGTATTTTTTCTAATCTAACAATACAAAATTTTGTCCTTAAATTGTTTTAAACATTTAATTTGCACAAAAAAACATTGATTACTCTATCAATATATCTTTAATTTCCTCAAAGAGCAGTTGTATTTTTTGATTGGTATAAACCTCCATAGCATCGTCAAAATAGATACTCTTGTTTAGCACCTTTTCGATACTGCTCATATTTGCGTCAAACTCTTTTAAGTCGAGTTTTTTGGCTCCGCTTATATCCAAAGCTTTTTCCAGCTGACATTTTAACGTCAAAAGTTTTATCAACCGATGTTGGTCGTTGCTATTATTTGCGCAATAAATGCTATCAATATCCTTTTTTACATTATCTAAGGTATCTTTAAGCGACTGTATATCCCCTTTACCTCGCCTGCTGTCCCGCACAAATTTGTAAAAATAACTCAAATACAAATTGTTTAGCACGCCGCAACGCATACTTTCAAATTTAGCGTCGTCATTTAAGCCTTCCTTAAAGCCAATAGTATCCAAAATTTTTAACGCTTTTTGACAGTAAAACAAAGCATCAATATTTTTGTATGTATAATAGGTACTGCCCAAGTGACGGTATGCTCTCACCTTTAAAAACAGATAGTGGTAATATAAATTTTTATCAACGGTTTTTGGTATCGTACCGTCATATTCTTCTCCTATGCGACTTTCAATAAGGTGAATTGCCGTCAAAATGGCATTAAATCCACGCTTATTGTCGCCGATAAGAATATACGACCACCCAATTAGGTCAAGATAGGCTTTTATTTGCTCCTCTTCGTTGTTGGTAAAATAAGCAACATACTTGCCTAATTTTATGCGGTTTTGATGTTGCTCTACCAGTAGCAAGATGCGGTTCATATCAAAAATACGTTTGATAATATTACGGCAGATACGGTAGTTTTTTTCTAAAGTACTTTCGCTCATGACCTTTGCCATTTTGTTGTAGCTGATTAATGCGTTTAAATCTCCGTAATTAGCAGATTTTTTTGCGGTGTATTGTTTTATCAAAGTGTCGAGATTGTCTTTAAGCTTTTGCGCACTGTCGCTTTTTAAACCTATATTGCCCCTGCATTTGTTTGCTATTATGTTATTTTGCCTTTCAATTTTTTTTTGACCGTTAAAAAAATCAAACTTTTTCAACTGCCGAGCATTGGCATTAGAAAGTTTGACTAGTCTGTTTGTATATTTTTTTGCGTTGGCTATGATTGCTGCACTGGACACACCGCGGTTGTTTTTTATTGTTTTTATTATGAGAAATGTTGCGTAACCTACAAGTAAAACGCTAAATAATGATAAAATAATAATTTGTGCAGTTAAAGGAGTTTCGTCCTTAATTGCAACTATCAAAATGCTGGCAAGAATGGAACAAATAGATATTATTTCGCTACTTTTTAACTTATTCATATTTTCTCCAAGTATATCTGACAACAGCTTAATGTAAATATTGTTTTTTTGCAATACTTAAAAGAAAAATATTGTTTTTTATATTAATAACGTGATTTAATTGCCGCCATTGCCGTTATCGCCGCTATTGTTATTGTTGTCACTATTGGCTTTATCGCTTCCGTCATTTTTGCTATTTCCTTTGTCGCCCCCGTTGTCGCCGTCGTTGTTATTGTTGTCACTATTGCCTTTATCGCTTCCGTTGTTGCCGCCATTTTCGTTGTTATTTCCGTTGCCATTGTTATTGCCCTTGTTTTCCTTATTGTCGGTATTTCCGCTATAACCGCAAAGCTTACGCAAAAACCCTGTCGAAAAACTTTCCAACTGCTCTTTGGTATAACCAGTTTCCAAAGTTAAAGCTTCGTTTAAATACTTTAGTTTAGCCGGAGACATATTATTATTTTTTTCTAATTTTTTATTGTTGCCTGCCATTACAATGACGGTGCCTTGCGCCTTTTGCTCTGCGCCCCTTTTAGCTCTGTCCGCTATCTTTTTTGCATAATCGTTGTTTTTACAAACAGTACTTATAATAAGCTCGTCATCGTCGTTTATACCGCCTTTTTTTGTAAGATAATCTACCGCTTTTGCGACAGCTTCCTCTACCTTTTGGTTTTTTAGGTCAGGAAAAACGATTTCGCTTTCGCTTTCGGTGTAATCTGCATTTGCCGAACATGTCCTTGCGCCAGCAGTAACAAAAGACTGAAAGTTTTGTAAATCAAAAACAATTGCGGCTGTTTTTACCTTGCCGGTATAGTCAACTGAAAAAACTATAGTATCTGTTGCATCAATGTAAAGCAAAGTATTAAGAGAGTTTACCAACGAAATACTTAAAGGGAAAACAATAACAGCAATTAAACAAAGCACCATAGCCAACGCCAAAATGGGTTTAAGTCGGACTTTTTGTTTAGCATAATTATCTTTTTCCTTTTGTTTTTTATTTAATATTACCTTATTTTTATGCTCTTTCTGTCTTTTGTAAAGCAAGTCGTTTTTAAAAACAACATTTTCTCTTTCAGTCTTAGGCTGCTTATCAATAATGGACTGTATATCAATTTGCGGAGCGTTGCTGCCTACTTTACGCAAAACTTCTTCTATTCTGTTTTGACTATTCTTTTTCATCCTTTTCGCTCCCGTTGTTTAGTTTCCGTTGTAGTTTTTTAATTGCCTGCGCATACTTCCAGCGAATTGTAGCATACGGTTTTTTTAAAGCTGTTGCTATGTCGCGGTGTTTCATATCGCCCATTGTATACATAAATAATATTAATCTTTCTTCCTCCTTCAATACCTTGTAAGCAGTTTCAATAATCTCTGAGCATTCTTCCTTTTCTTCTGTTTTGCTTTCAGTACTGAGTAAATTTTCGCAATCTTCGTAGGGCACATTCTTTTTATATTTCCGCAACATATCAAAACAACAGTTTTTGGCTATGGTGACAATCCAGCCTTCGGGATTGACATAATTATTGCAGCGGTTGTTTAATAATATTTTTTTATAAGTCTCCTGCATTGCATCGGCGGCATCTTGACGGTTTTTTAATATGCAAATAGATAGGGCATAAACTTTTTTATATGTAAGGTGATAAACCGTTTCTAATGCGCTTGCATCCCCCGCCGCTATTTTTTGCAAAGCAAGTTGCAATTGATTTTTTAGCATAATTGAGTGTCAAACGTTCCTTTGTAATAATAAGTTAATTATACCGCATATCTATTAAAAGTCAATTACACCCGCTTAAACTGGCGGGTGTAATTTTTGTCTTGAGTAATTGTTATTTTTTGTTTCTTTCGCCCTGTCCGTTGTTTTGTTCACCGTTATCTTTTGAATTAAGTTGTTTTTCATTCTCTTCATTAATCTCTTCCACTTTATCCAAGATATTTTCTATACAATCTTCTTCCATTTCTTCTAAACATTCGGATAAATCTTTAATATACTCCATAGTAATTTCAGACGGTTGAGCGGGTAAAGTGTCTCCATCGGAAAAAACAATGTTTTCTGTCAGAGCAAATACACTTGTTAAATCTATTATTACAATTTGATTTTCAATGCGTTTTTTGTTGTCCTTTATTATTTCTCTTAATGTTTCGATGAGCAGTTCATAATCTTCTTCCTCTATTTCATATCCTCTACCCTCTTGTTCTAAATATATTTTGCCGATAACCGCAATTACTTCATTGTACTCTATTTTAGCAGGGTCTTCAAAATATGTATTAAACTCTTCCACCGAAAGTCCCAACGACTGCGCTAGGGATAAAATTTCCTCCTCACTCAAAACATTTAACTTCTCATCTTCTACTATTTGCAAATTTTGACGAGCGATTTTTAATTGTTGTATTGCTTCAACTGTATACAGGTAATTAATAACGTCAACGTCTGTAGTATTTTCCTCTATATAAGCGGAAATACTCTCATGTTGACGGTTTTTCTTTTCCTGCCTTTTCTGTTCCTTTCTCTGTTCATTAGCTTGTTTTCTTGCTTGTTTTGTCATTTCTTGTTGATCTTTGCGCACATCTTTTAACAAACTCATCAACTCAGACATTGACTTTTCTATTGCCTCTTCAAAGGTAATATCGCAGTTTTCCATAACTTCGCAAATAATGCGGTACTGTCCCACTCCTAAATTTTGCACTATTTTGTTGTCAGCATACATCGGATCCGCTTTAATATCTTCTAAAGCTAATTTATGCCCTATGTTTGAGCCCCTGCGATGAGTGATATAACCTCTGTCTTCCTTTCTTGACTCCTTGTCAATAGTATTTTCTATATCTTTGTGCAACGCCTCTTCCTCCTCCAAGTCTCCATTACCGTTAATTACCGCTATAGCTATGTTAGGATTTTCTTCCGTCAAAAATCCAAGTTGAGCAGATACGTCAATTATTATTGCTGTCACTTCTGTAATGCTTTTGCCAACAAGCTCGACCTCAATAGCATTTAATACACTGTCTGCATCATCATTAATGGCAACACAGGAAACAACTTTGTCCTCTTCGTCTGCTAAAATTTCAAAAGACGGGTTTATATCAAAAGTCACATAAGATAGTGACGTAAGCGTATTATCGTCGCTTGGATTATACGCACACCCAGTCGCAAAGACCGCAATTAAACAGATTAACAAAACTGCCGTTAATATACCTAAAACACGTTTCATTTTTTTATCCTCCTTAAAAAAATCTTTCTACTAATAAGACGTTTGAAAGGCGAAAAATGTTTGAAATAATTAAAATATCTTAATTTCTATTAAAAAAACGACAATTTAAAATGCTCTTTGATAAAAATGGTTACTTTACTATTTTTTAGGTTTATTTGATGGAACGATTTTTGTTTGCGATTGACGAACGGCAATATCGTTTTTAATAAGTTCTCTCATAATTTTTACTGTGTCGTTTTCGCTTTTTTCGGGGAAAAGGTGTTTTGTTATTATAGAAGGAAGTCCTACAAACGCCGTAATAATAGATGCAAAACAAGATACAGATAAAACAATGTCGGCAGTGTCGTTGCCAACACCTTTAATGGACAAAAACGCAACAAAGCCTACAAGTCCTACAGTAAGCAGCGAAAAAACAAGCATCATAATAATAAAAGTGAAATATTTAAGTTTGCGGTTAATTAACTTATCTGTTTTTAGTTCAGTTATGTAGTCGGACAAAAGCAACGAATAAAGCTTATCTCTTTTTTGTGCGCCCACAACGCCTATCACCTGCTGTTCCTTTTCAATTGCGGAGAAGACGCCGTTTTTTAACGCTTCGCCGGCATTATTTTTAGCGTGCAGGCTATTAAAGGGCGTATCAATGGAGGTATAACTTTCTGTTGCCGTTGCAGTAGTTTTGTCCGTTATCATTGCATAGCTTCCTTTTGTTAAAATATTTTTCAAAGTTTTTTGCCTTACATTTTTAATTCAGTAATGTTTATTATTTGTCAACATTCTCTTTAAAATAGTCGTATATTTTCTGATTTTCGATAACGCCGTTGCAGTTTGTTGTAAACCAAGGCGACCCCTCGGCATGCGTGAGAGCGCTTAATTCTGAAGGCGAAAACTTTTTGTATTTTTTAAACTGCCGGTTCATTACCGAAAAAAACAATTCATTTATCTTTGATTTGCTATTGGGAAAATATACGATACCGTTTGCATCGCAAGAATATCTTGTTATCCTTTCGCTGCCAAAACCTTTAAACTCGAAATAAACGGACGTAAGCACAGGACCTAATTGCCACGCAACAAAATTTTCGGCAAAAAGCGGTGCGCCGTCGCTTTCGGCAATATAGCGGCCGCTGATAAAATAAAGCAGTTTTTGCAGCTTTAGCGGGGTTAAATCTTTTAAATTTTCCTCGCTTGCTCGCGAAATAACAGCATTGCATACAATTAACGGTGACAATAGCATATCTACCTCTGCATTATTATATTGCGATTAGCTTTTTTTTAAGATAACCCTTTGCATTTTAGCTGCTCTTTTGTTAACTAAAACAAATTATTTCGCTTTTCTTGGAGTCGAAGCAAAAAAAAGAGCAGTCATCTGCTCTCTTTCATAGCTCTTTGCCTTATGGATTTTATTAAAAATTAATAGTAAAACAAAGAAAATTCATAAATTAACTAAATTGCAAAAGGCGCCGTCAAGGGTTTTACCTTGTGCGACGCCATGTTTTTGAGCGCAGTCTGTAAGCCGAGTTCTGTATTGGACGGTCATCTATCTACGCCTTACGTCTCCGTAAAGCTCCAGCGACATATCGAGACGTCGGGCTAACGTTTATTCTCCTTTCTTGCACCGAGCGGGGTTTACATGGACGCGTTGTTACCAAAACGTCTGTGGGCTCTTACCCCACATTTCCACCCTTACCAACCTAATAGATTTGGCGGTATATTTCTGTTGCACTTTCCTTAAAGTCACCTTCACCGGGATTTCTCCGGCGCTCTGCCCTGTGGTGCTCGGACTTTCCTCGTTGGGATATCCCCACCGCGACCGTCTGGCTGCCTCGAAAATATATTAGCACTTTTGGTTTTTTTTGTCAAGCAAACTCAACAAGTACAAGCAGGTCAGGC
>ENA-UOOR01005021-UOOR01005021.1-fermentation-metagenome-genome-assembly--contig:-NODE-5021-length-10044-cov-3.114626_pt1 | contig 10044 bp, 10 predicted proteins | sample MGYA00245780_ERZ724029 | MGnify/ENA primary metagenome ERZ724029 (study PRJEB28704, sample SAMN03018315) | fermentation metagenome | biome: anthropogenic terrestrial biome; feature: soil; material... | reverse complement strand
GATCAAGTAGTTTACGGAACATTTCTACGCCGGTAACGACTGTCTTGCGGGACTCGTCGCTTAGCCCAACGATTTCAACTTCGGTACCTACCTTGATGGTGCCGCGCTCAATTCGGCCGGTAGCAACTGTGCCACGACCGGTGATGGTGAAAACGTCTTCCACCGGCATCAAGAACGGTTTGTCGGTCTCACGCTCTGGGGTCGGAATGTAAGCATCAACTGCATCCATTAGCTCCCAAATCTTACCGCACCACTCGCACTCACGGCTACCACAACCACACTCTATGGCCTTGAGGGCAGAACCGGCTACGATCGGAATGTCATCGCCTGGATACTCATATTCGGACAAGAGCTCGCGAACTTCCATCTCTACTAGCTCAAGCAATTCAGGATCGTCGACCATATCGGACTTGTTCAAGAAAACAACGATATGAGGAACGTTAACCTGACGGGCCAGCAGAATGTGCTCACGTGTCTGAGGCATCGGGCCATCAGCTGCTGATACTACTAGGATAGCGCCGTCCATCTGGGCAGCACCGGTGATCATGTTCTTGATGTAGTCAGCGTGACCTGGGCAGTCTACGTGCGCATAGTGACGATTCTCTGATTCGTACTCGACGTGCGACGTGTTGATGGTGATTCCACGTGCCTTTTCTTCCGGGGCCTTATCGATCTGATCGTAGGCCATTTTCTGGGCGCCGCCTGCAACAGAAATGGTGCTGGTTAGAGCGGCGGTTAATGTCGTCTTGCCATGGTCAATATGACCGATGGTGCCCACGTTTACGTGGGGCTTAGTGCGTTCATATTTTTGCTTAGCCATCTTAGCTTTACCCTCCTCCTCACAGACATTAGCTTGCCTGCTATCCTTAATATTACCAACAGCCGCATTTCAAGTCAAATAAATAAGTCAAATTCGCTGATAGCAAAAAAAAGCCCTGACCGCAGTCAGAGCTATCTATTCTCTATGGAGCTGACGACCAGAATTGAACTGGTGACCTCATCCTTACCAAGGATGTGCTCTACCTACTGAGCTACGTCAGCGAAAAGTTTACGGGATATGTAAAATGTGAAACCGCATGTTGGGGCCGTGCCTTTTGCTAAATGCCCGTTACCCGGTTTCTTGCCTACGGCTGCAAAACCGCACAGCCTTTTTTGCTTACATGCCTTTGTCACTACGTGACAAAGCACGTAACCCTATTGAAATCTGCAAACAGATTTCAATTTGGTAGCGGGGGCAGGATTTGAACCTGCGACCTCCGGGTTATGAGCCCGACGAGCTACCAGACTGCTCTACCCCGCATCGTTAACCTCTTGAACAGTGGCACTGCCACGCCTTTAATGATAACACCTATTATCCCTAATTGCAAGAGCAAAACCCATTTAGGTGGAGTTTACCAATACTCACATGGCAGCTCCTAAGAAATATGGAGCGGGTGATGGGAATCGAACCCACGTAGCTAGCTTGGAAGGCTAGTGCTCTACCATTGAGCTACACCCGCATCGAAATAACACAAGAAAGGAATTCGCCATAGCCTTTGCCGTACATTAACGGTCTTCTGCAAAATACTCGTTCATTCGAATTCTTGCCTACGGCACGTTTGGCGCTCTATTAGAGTACCGTTTACCCGGTTTCTTGCCTGCGGCTGCAAAGGGTTTTACGAAGTAAAACACTACAGACAGAACGCGCTTCACGCGCATTAAATGAAACCGCATAGCCTTTGCCGTACATTAACGGTCTTCTGCAAAATACTCGTTCATTCGAATTCTTGCCTACGGCTGCGAATTCGCACAATCTCTTTGCTTACATGCCTTTGTCGCTACGCGACAAAGCACGTAAGCCTATCAAATTTTCACAGAAAATTTGACCTGGTGGAGAGGACTGGATTCGAACCAGTGAAGGCACTGCCAACAGATTTACAGTCTGCCCCCTTTAGCCACTTGGGTACCTCTCCAAGCGCAAGGTTTATTATACCGCGCCTCATTATGATAGTCAAGAAAACCCGCCAGGATAATTATGGACCCTAGTTGTTGTTTCGATCTTCTAAATACCGCTCTACTTTTCGTTTAACTCTTTGTAAGGCATTATCAACCGACTTAACATGACGGTCTAAATCACCCGCTATTTCCTGATAGGATTTGCCCTCTAAATATGACATGAGCACTCTCCACTCTAAGTCACTCAGCAGCTCACCCATATGCAATTCGATATTGCGAAACTCCTCTTGATTAATCATCAGTTCTTCAGGATCAGTAACCTTGTTACCTGAAAGAACGTCTAATAAGGTTCGGTCTGATTCCTCATCGTAAATAGGCTTGTTCAATGAAACATACGAATTAAGAGGAATATGTTTCTGACGCGTGGCGGTCTTAATGGCTGTGATAATCTGCCTAGTAATACAAAGCTCAGCAAACGCACGAAAAGACGATAGCTTGTCCAATCTAAAATCGCGGATGGCTTTATAAAGTCCAATCATACCCTCTTGAATAATATCATCGCGATCGGCACCAATAAGAAAATAAGATTTAGCTTTCGCACGCACAAAAGGCTTGTACTTATTGATCAGATATTCTAAAGCATAAGTGCTGCCCTGCTTTGCGCTTTCCACAACATCTTCCTCATTCATTTTTTCTATATCGGGAAAGAAATCAGGCTGGGCACTGCTATACACATATATCGCCTCCAATGATCCAATCAAGACCTACATACATCTTATTATAGTTTAAGTCAATTTTATCGGTCAAGCGACATAAGGCGACAGATAACGCAGCCAAAATACTACATGCTACGGTTTTACCAATACTTGTCTTTGTCTAACCACTTCATAGAGAATTACTCCGGCTGAAACGCTAACATTAAGCGAATTAACTTTACCGGACATCGGCAAACGAACCAGAAAATCGCAATTCTCCCTTAGTAAGCGTCCTATCCCCTTACCCTCGCTACCTAGCACGACCACCAAAGGCCCTGTTAAATCAGCTTGGAAGGCCGTTTGCTCCGCCAGAGCGTCAGTACCAACTACCCAAGCACCGGTTGTCTTCAGCTTCTTAATACATTGCACCAAGTTCGGCACCTGAACTACAGGTAAATGCGCCACTGCACCGGCAGAGGCTCGAGCTACTGCCGCCGTTAGTCCAACAGCTCTATGTCGCGGGATAATGACACCGTGCGCACCTACAGCTTCGGCCGTGCGAATTATCGAACCCAGATTCTGAGGGTCTTCAATTTCATCAAGAACCACAAGCAAAAGATCCTCAGAAGCATCAGCCGCCCGCGCTAACACATCATCCAAACTGGCATACCCGATGGCAGCTAACTCAGCTATAACCCCTTGGTGGCGACCTGTTTGACTCATTTGGTCTAGCCTCGAACGGTCAACCCATTGTACATTCACGTTATGCTCTTTACATAAATCAATAATACTTGATATGGGGCCGCCCTGCGTGCCCTTAGCCACCAGCACTCGGTGTATTGCAAGATCAGATTGTAGCGCCTCTAAGACTGGATTGCGACCTTCTAGTTGTTCCACCTGGGGATACCTCCTATCTACTCGTCCGGCTAGGCGGCTCGCCACAACTCATCGCTCCCTGTTGACAACCAATTGATGACCAGCAATTGGGTCCCGCATCAGCGAAAAGTGTGGGCGCCACGGCTTGTACTAAATCTAACATACGCCAGGCTAGCTCCCTAATCTCCCATTGAGCCCGCGCGCAACAGCGCAGAGCAAAGAAATTACGTAAACTACGAGCATTCATAGTCATGACTAAATTGGTCTGGCTAGCATTGGGTAACACATAACGGGCATCTTCTGCTGGCACCAAACCGAGCAAAGCCTGGTAAGCATCCCGAATTACCTCCATTGCTGCCGTAAATTTCTCCTGCGCCTCCGGTTTAGCAGCAATCGTGGGTGGGACCACCACAGCTAGGTCTTCAAACTTAACATAGCGCTGCGACTGCTGGGAATACGAGGCGATACGATGACGCACTAACTGGTGCGACAAAGAGCGGCTGACACCAGCTATACCAAACGTGAAACTAGCATGCTCAAATGGGGAAAAGTGCCCCATCTTCTGTAGTTTAGTGATTAGCTTGCGCGCTCTTGTCAAGGTTAACCCTTCTAGTAGCTGACTCACCTGATCTGGTGAATAGCACAGCCTGGCTGCAGCAGCTACTGTCAGCTCCGGGTCAGGTGTATGCCCAATTAAACTAACTTCCATTTAAGCTCCCCTCCCTATAATTCAACTAGACAACTACTTCTCATGCGGTTTAGCGGCCAGCACCATGGCAATCAGCGTCTGCAGACGCTCGGTCTGCTCCGTTAAGTATAAATAGCCGAACAGCGCCTCTAGAGCAGTGCTATAGCAATACTCACTAACAGAAGCACTTTTCGGGATACGGGCCGGTTTTACATTGCGTCCTCGGTAAAACACAGCTACTTCCGTTTCTGTTAGTTCTGGTAATAACATATGCGCTGCCGCCGCCTGAGACGGAGCCTGCACCCAATGCACTGTAGCCTTATGCAACTGCTCAATCCGTACCGGCCCTAAACTAAGCAAGTGCGCCCGCACCGCCAGTTCATAAACTGCATCACCTATATATGCCAGTTGCAAGGCAGGTAGTTGCTGCACCTCCTGCATGCGATGTTTAGCCAAAGCACTTCATCTCTTTCTGAGCTAACTCCTTTTTTCTAACTGACAAACAGCCAAAGCGGCAATCCCCTCACCACGCCCGAGGCATCCGAGACCCTCATTAGTGGTAGCCTTCACGCTTATCCGCCCTACATCTATACCTAGTGTCTGCGCCAGTGATTGACGTATCGCCCCTATATGCTTAGCTAACTTTGGCTGTTCGGCAATAACTGTCGCATCAATATTGTGCACCTGGTAGCCTTGCTCAAAAACTAACTGACAGACAGCTGCCAAGAACTCCAGGCTACATTTACCGGCGTATCTCGGATCACTGTCTGGGAAAAGTTGTCCAATATCGCCCAGAGATAAAGCTCCCAATAAGGCGTCGATAATAGCGTGCGTTAATACATCGGCATCTGAATGGCCCAACAGCCCCCTTGCGGCAGGAATAGGCACCCCGCCTAGCACCAGCGCACGTTCGGCAACCAATCTGTGAACATCATACCCAATACCTACTGGCATAGGCGCCCACCTTGCTCTAAGAAATAGGCTGCCAGCAGAAGATCTTCTGGGGTGGTCACTTTTAAATTCGCTGCGCTGCCAGGCGTTACCCTAACCCTATGCCCAATTGCGGATACCAAGACAGCATCATCAGTTATGGGTTCTTTCACCTGCCGCCACTTAGCGTGTCCATCCACGAGCCATTGATGCCGAAACACCTGGGGAGTCTGCACTGCCCACAGCAAAGAACGATCGAGGGAAGCAACTACCATACCATATTCGACCTGCTTAATCGTATCTACCAAGGGGGTGGCCAGTATCGCAGCCCCATATGCTACACCATCAGCTATCACTTCCCGAGCTTCCGACTTAGCCAGGCAAGGGCGTGCTGCATCATGAACAAGAGTAAATTCCACTGGCCAATTAATGGCCTCTAGACCCCGCAGAACCGATTCTCGTCTCGAGGCACCACCTTGCACTACTGCACGCACCTTCGAGAAGTTGTAGCGCCTGACGAGCTCATTTAGAGCGGCAATTTTCGAGCTAGCCCCCACCACAACAATGTCTGTTATCTCCGCCAATGAAGAAAGCACCGCTAAAGAATGGGATATTAAAGGATGCCCCGCCAGCGAAACCATGATCTTGTCCCCCAATGCCCCCATACGTCGGCTCTGCCCGGCAGCTAGCACAATAGCCGTTAACATCTGCATTTCCCCCTTCCACTACGACACTTTAACTAAGCATATCAAAACAGGGGCAGAGAGCAAACTAGTTACCTTCAATTTATCAACTCAGTGAACAATTCTATTTGACGGAAAGGCTGCCCCATGAATTGCCATAGGGCAGCCTTGCTGTTTTTGTATTCAGCTAAACAAAACATGCCTTAACGTATGCGCGCGAAGATCATACGACCAGCTGCTGTCTGTAAAACGCTAGTGACAACCACTGCCAAACTCTGGCCAATATGCTTACGTCCATTGTCTACCACAATCATGGTACCGTCGTCAAGATAAGCCACACCTTGACTCATCTCTTTACCTTCCTTCATTACCTGCACAACCATCTCTTCTCCCGGCAGGACGATAGGCTTGACTGAATTAGCCAGTTCGTTGATATTCAAGACCGCAACACCCTGCAGTTCACATACTTTGTTTAGGTTAAAATCGGTCGTCAAAAGCTTACCATTGATCTCCTGCGCAAGCTTAACCAACTTGCTATCGACTTCCACGATATCTTCATAATCCTTTTCCCATATCCGTACCTCGACACCAAGCTCTTTCTGTAGATCATTGAGAATATCTAACCCGCGACGACCACGGTTACGCCGCGTAGCATCGGCAGAATCAGCAATATGCCGTAATTCCTCGAGTACAAATGTCGGCACCACTAAAACGCCTTCCAAGAAACCCGCCCGCACCACATCGGCTATGCGCCCGTCAATTATCACACTAGTGTCTAGGATTTTATACTGTTCACGCTTACTAGCTTTGCTCGCACGGCCGGGAAAAGACAATATAGTTCCAAGCTCTTCACGTTTCTTATGCGCAAGGGTAAGTCCCAGATAACCAAACAAAATGTTGGATAGGATGGGCAGGTAGGGACCGATAAAAGGAATACCAACCAGAGCAAAGCCCACCAAATTAGCAATGATCAGACCTACCATCAAACCAGCTGTACTTATTACTATATCGTGGGTAGGAATCCGTTGCATCTGGCTCTCAAGCAGTGCCGACAACTTACCAAATCTCTTAATTAATCCAGGAGAAGAAAGGTAAAATATTAGTCCAAAAACAGCAGCTCCCAGAACTCTGAAGAGCAATAACCGTACTTCTGGAGTCCACGCTAAAGCTAAGTATTGCTCAGCCAAAGGCAGAACCTTACTGCCAACTTCCAGCCCTATCATGCCTCCGAGTACCGCGATAAGCAGTCGAGTTATTCTAATTAACATGTTTTCACCTCCCCTCTATTAGGATACATATCAGTTGGATAGTTCGGCCATAGTCCGCTAAGAGAGGGACACTAGCTAACAGTTCTATATCTACTACTTCATTATAAACCAAACAAACCATAGGATAAAAGAGGGCCGTCAAAGACGTCCCTCACTAACTACCAAGCAGCCCGTCAATCAAACGCATTGCTGATTCTTCTTCCATATCTCTAACCAGAATCAGCTCACTCACGAAAATTTGCCGAGCCGTATCTAGCATCTTACGCTCTCCGGTAGATAGCCCCTTTTCCTGATCTCGCTTAACCAAGTTGCGCATAACCTCGGCTACAGTCATAATATCGCCGGTACGAATTTTCTCAAGGTTGGCCCGATAGCGCTGATTCCAATTGGACGGCATGGAAGTCTCTGCTTCCTGCAATACAGCTAGTGCTTGTTCAAGGCCATCGTCTGAAACCACTTCGCGGATTCCAATAACATTTGCATTACGGAGCGGGATCATCACCCGCATGTCGCCTAGCGGTAGCCTCATGATGTAATATTGCTGTTTTTCGCCCAAAATTTCCTTCTCTTCAATAGCTTCAATTATGCCGGCTCCATGCATGGGATAAACAACTCGGTCCCCTAATTTAAACACCGCTGGCCACACCTCCTCATTTATTAGGGTACCATTTGCAGACAACCGTGTCAAGAAAACTGCATTTTACCACAGCTCTACAAGGATTGTCAATTAAAAGCTAGCTTATGTCGTCGGACAACGATATCGTCACCTATAATAAGACAGCGATAGCATTATGATAGAACAATGCTGCACTACCACTAACGACGCAGTATGTTGACACAGTCAAGTTTGACAAGCTGGGAAACGTGTCAGTATAATGAAACTGAGATACGATTTTTGGTCACAACAGACTTGATAGTTGCTCCGCAACTATGACTTCATTACCCGCAACGCCGAAGGCGTTGCTAGAAGGTACAAACCCATAGTTGCTCCACAACTATGACTTCATTACCCGCAACGCCGAAGGCGTTGCTAGAAGGTGGTGGCCTTTTGATAGACGGCAATTGTAAAGATTTTCAACAAGCTGTCGACGCATACCTAATTCGTCATCGTAGCATCTTAGATGTTCTCTCCAAGTTTCAAGAGTCGAGTGCCCGGGTCAACCGGGCCGTCGCCAAAGCAGTTACTACTTGCGGCTGCCTAGAAGTAAATGCCTGCCGCCAGCAAGCTACTCCCACGATGTCGATAGACGAATTTCGTCAGCAAGCTAGTACTCACCTAACCGGAGAGCTATGTGAGTCCTGTCGAGAAGTTATTGCCAACGAAATCGGAGCTAGTTTGTTTTACCACGCAGCCCTCTGTAGCCTATTAGGGTTGGAGCTGGACGAAATGGTGGAGCAAGAGAAGCAACGGCTCAACACGCTAGGTATTTTTAATCTTTCTTAGTACTACATGAACCAAGACAAAACCCTCTAGCCAAGTTACTGGTTAGAGGGTTTTGTTCGAGACTGCTGATAAAGGTCGTGGTCATGCTCGCGCGCCTGTGGCCTAGTTTCACTGGAGGTAGGTGCTTAGCCATCGCCTGGAGCAGCCAAAACTCGCCTAAGCTCAAACAGTTGGCTTCTCCTGGTAGTCGATGTCTAAGCACCCTTTATTAGAGGCCCCAATGCGCCTCACGCAGGACCAACGACCTTTTCCTCGGCTATGGGTACTTTTTCAGTGGTCTCGGTTTCTGTTCTTGCGACACTCTTACAAATGTCTGTCGATTAAGGCCTGCCCCTGCAGTCGCCTTAAACCTTCTGTGATAGCACGAGCACGTACCTCACCAATACCTTCAACATCATCTAGATCTTCAATAGATGCACGCAGAACTTCTTGCAAGCTACCGAAGTAGTTGATAAGGTTCTCCACAACTGTATTAGGCAATCGCGGTATCTTCTGCAAAATCCGGTATCCGGAAGGAGAAACCTGCCGCTCGAGCGCATTTAGATTTGCACCATATCCCGTAAGACGGCAGAAATTGATAGGCTCAAGCAATTCATCAGAGGTAAACTCAGCTAGCTGCTCTCTAATTTCGGTAGGTTGACGCGTTTCACCAGGTGCCATATAGTCCCTAATTACAGAGAGAAACTCTTTTTCAGAATTACCGACCAGCTCAACCAACTGCATATTGATTAGTCTACCTTCCGTACCCAACTCCACAATATAGCGCTTTATTTCAGCAACAATACGAGCAACCATTTCAAATCTTTGCATCACATTACTCACGTCATAGACTGTGACTAAGTCTTCAAATTCCAAGGCCCCCAAATTAACTAGAGTCTGATCCAATACTGCTTTGTATTTCTCTAGCGTCTGAATGGCTTGGTTAGCCTTTGACAAAATCACATTAAGGTCACGTAATATATACTTCTGCGCCCCACGATAAAGACTGATGATATTCCGTCTCTGGGAGATGGCGATAACAATCTCATCAGTCATACGTGATACGCGCTCCGCTGTGCGATGCCGAATTCCCGTTGCCGTTGAAGGCACGCTCGGGTCAGGCACTAATTGTGTATTGGCATATATGATCTTTTTTGTATCAGCACTAAGAATAATCGCCCCATCCATTTTGGCCAATTCATAGAGGGCTGCCGGCGAAAAGTCACAATGCAACTGAAAACCGCCATCTACTAATTCCAGCACTTGGGGAGAATCAGACAACACAATAATAGCCCCTGTCCTAGCTCTGAGTACATTATCGAGGCCCTCTCTTAATGAAGTACCTGGGGCCATAATACGCAAAGCACTCAGCAGCTTATCCTCACGTTCACTAGCCATTGCCCAACCTCCCTATCACATCTATAGCACACTATAAATTGAGCTAATTGGTGTCGCTTCTGTGGCCGAAGCACTACAGTATGCGATTAGCTGATATTATAGTGTGCTATAGATGTGATAGGGAGGTTGGGCAATGGCTAGTGAACGT
>ENA-UOOR01005020-UOOR01005020.1-fermentation-metagenome-genome-assembly--contig:-NODE-5020-length-10044-cov-4.553509_pt1 | contig 10044 bp, 9 predicted proteins | sample MGYA00245780_ERZ724029 | MGnify/ENA primary metagenome ERZ724029 (study PRJEB28704, sample SAMN03018315) | fermentation metagenome | biome: anthropogenic terrestrial biome; feature: soil; material... | reverse complement strand
AGAGGACCTGGAGAGCAAAAATTGGAAACAGACAGGAGACACATATTAAGAGAAATAAATAATATTGAAAAGCAGTTAAAGGAAGTAGAACAAATAAGAACAATCAAAAGAAAGAAAAGGGAGGAGTCAAATCTTCCTATTATAGCATTAGTTGGATATACAAATGCCGGTAAATCAACATTGTTAAACAAACTTATTGAATACAATGATGATAATGTAAAAAAAGAAGTATTTGTAGAGGATATGTTGTTTGCAACACTGGATACATCCTTAAGGAGATCCAAACTTCCAAATGGACAGCCATTTCTTATAACAGATACCGTAGGCTTTGTATCAAAGCTGCCGACTAGATTAATAGAAGCCTTTAAAGGTACATTGGAAGAGGTTAAATATGCTGATTTATTGCTTCATGTCGTCGATTCATCAAACGAAGATTTAGATATTCAGATAAAAACTACTCTAGAGATATTAAAGGACTTGGATGTATTGGATAAATCAATGATATTTGTATTTAATAAAATAGATAGGATTGATATTCAAAATATTATTTATGATATCAATTTAGTAAAGTCGAAGATATTTATATCTGCTAAAAACAATATCAATATAGATAAATTAATGATGATGATAGAGGAAAACCTACCACAAAAATTTAGCAAAGTAAAATTAATTATTCCTTATGATAAGCAATCAGTTATTAATTATCTTATGAATAATTATGAAGTAGAGGAAATGTCATATGAAGAAAGTGGTACTCTAATAAACGTAGTACTAAATCAGATTGATTATGAAAGATATAAAGAATTTATTATTGCACAATAATGGTGATTAGATGAAGGATATTTATCGTACGATATATGATTATGGTGAAGATGAGATTACAATAAACAAATCAAGATTTATCGGGTATTCAATGCCCATAGGATCTGAAGAACAGGCTTTAGAGTTTATTAAAACAATAAGTTCAAGAAATAAGGATGCCAATCACAATGTTTATGCATATGTTTTTGGTGAAGAATCTAATATACAAAGATTTAGTGATAATGGTGAACCTTCTGGTACAGCAGGTATTCCTGCTCTTGAGGTCATTAAAAAGGAAAATTTAAGAAATGTAGTGGTAGTAATTACTAGATATTTCGGAGGAATAAAACTTGGTGGCGGAGGACTTATTAGGGCATATACTAAAGGAGCTAAAATTGCTTTAGATGCTGGAAAAATAGTAGAGATGAACATCCATACCAAATTAGGTCTAATCCTTCCTTATACACTTTTAGGCAAGCTTGAGAATTATTTAAATGTTAATGGATATAAAATCGAAGAAACATCATATAAGGAAAATGTAGAAATATTTATTTATATTAAAAATTGTGAACTAGACGAATTTAAAAAAACAATTATGGATATTACTAATGGTTCTGCACAAATAGATGAACTTGAAGAAAGGCACTTACCATTATTTAATGATAAGAGGCTCTAAAAAGGGGTACAATTACTAAGAGGTGATATTAATGAGTATAAAGCAGGAGATGCTTGAAAAAAAAACATGGGCAGTTGTTGGCGTTACAGCAAAAAAAGATAAATGGGGATATAAAATATTTAATATTTTAAAGGAACACAACTATGAAACATATGGCATAAGCCCAAACTATGATGAAATTGAAGGCAATAAGATATACCATTCTTTAAGTGAGTTACCTGTCAAGATAGATGTAATCGACATGGTTGTTTCTCCAAAGATAAGCTTAACTACACTTGAAGAAGCAAAAGAGCTTGGAATAGAATATATTTTCTTTCAACCAGGTACATATAACGATGAGGTAATAGAAAAGGCTAAAGAATTGGGATTTAAATATTTAACTAAAGATTGTATATATGCAACCTTAAGGAATATGTAAAAATCCATAATGATTTTCTGCTGTTCAGAATGTTATGCTAGGAGGAGCCATTGGCTCCTCCTGCATTTACGGACTTATATTCCATTCATTTGCAAACTCCATTTCTTGGACATACTAATATTCTGTCATCTTTGTCACCCAAGAGCCTAATTATTCTTGCTACTCACGAGCTTACCATTTTTGTCATTCCAAGCGTAGTCGAGGAATCTCGGATTTTAGGTTGTTCCAGATTTTTATTCTTTTTTGAATAATTCATATAGACCAACTAAGAGCAAAAAAATGCCAAAATATATTCTCAAATTATTTTCTTCTATTAAATTAGCTAATATCGCACCACAAGTAGCACCTACAATACCTCCAATAATTATCTTTTTATTGTATTTACTTTCAAGATTTCCTTCCTTTCTATGGGTTAGTAACGCAATTATAGCAACTGGAATAAATACTACAAGATTTACACCTTGGGCATCAATTTGTGATACATCATTAAATAGAACTAGAAATGGAATTAAAAGTACTCCTCCACCTATACCCATTCCGCTTATTATTCCTGAAAAAAGTCCAATTAGTATCAGCTTCATTTCCATATCATCCTAACTGCAGTATATATGATAACACAACCAAAAACCTTTCTTAATATCTTTGCAGGTATTTTATTTAGTATCTTTGCTCCTATAAAGCTGCCTACAAGGCCTCCTATCATCACAAGTAAGCTAATTTTAAAAGGTATAGTGTTATTGAGAAAATAGACTATAGTACTTACTATAGATATTGGAAGAATAATAGATATTGCTGTTGCATGTGCCTTATAATCCTTTAATCCTATAAAAAAAGTCAAAGCTGGAACTATTATCATACCACCTCCTGAACCAAAAACACCATTAATTAATCCCGTAATGAATCCTAACAAATATAATTTAGAGTTATTTTTTTCCATTATGATACTCCTATTATGATATAATAAATTAATACATAGTACTAATTTCACCAAATTAGATTTAGATATACATTTAACGGAGGTAATGAAAATGGAGAATGTTGATTTAGTAATTGAAAAAATCGTTCTTTGGTTAAAAGATAGGGTAAAATCTGCAAATGCAAAAGGCTTAGTATTTGGATTAAGTGGAGGTATAGACTCGGCAGTTGTAGCTGCTTTGGCTAAAAAAGCTTTTCCGGATACATCACTTGGAATAGCAATGCCTATTCATAGCAGAAGTGAGGATATGGAGCATGCTGAATTAGTTGCTAAATATTTAGATTTAGAGTTAGCAGTAGTAGACTTAAGCAAAACCTATGATTCGCTTATTGAGGCAAGTAAGTTAAATTCTTGTAATAAACTGGCTAAGGCTAATATAAAACCTAGGCTGAGAATGACAACTCTATACTACTTTGCACAGAATAATGGATATCTGGTATGTGGTTCAAGCAACAAATCGGAATTTGAAATTGGATATTTTACAAAATATGGTGATAGTGGTTCCGATTTAATGCCATTGGTAAGCTTTGTTAAATCCGAAATAAGAGAAATAGCTAGAGCACTGGATATTCCTGAAATTATCATTAACAAACCTCCTACAGCTGGTTTGTGGACAAATCAGACAGATGAAGATGAAATGGGCTTTAGTTATGATATGTTGGATCATTATATTAAGACAGGTCAGGGTCCAGAAAAAATAGTAAATAGAATAAAGTATATGCAAAAAAATAGCAGTCATAAAAGAGAATTTGCCCATATATTTAAACTATAATGTGTTTAGGATGTTACTATTCACAGTAGATTTTATACGGGCGTCAGCTAGTGTCATTCTGAACCGCAGGTGAAGAATCTCGGGTCTAAAACCGAGATCCTTCGAAAGCTGTAATCATACTGTAAAACTCAGGATGACAAGAATGTATGCTCGGGATAACGATCGGTTGACTGTGAATAGTAACGAGTGCGGTAACTTTATTTAGTTGGGTGGATAAAAAGTATTGGTTTAATAGGATAGTTATGCTAAAATATATAGGGCAATAAATTAAGAGGAGTGAAATATATGTCTGGACATTCTAAATGGCATAATATACAAAATAAAAAAGGTAAAGCTGATGCTAAACGTGCTAATGCGTTTACAAAACTTGCTAGATACATATCTGTAGCAGCAAGAGAAGGTGGTGGAGATCCAGCCTACAATGCTTCGTTGAAGGCAGCAATAGAAAAAGCAAAAGCGGAAAATATGCCAAATGATAATATTGAAAGGGCAATAAAAAAAGGTACTGGAGAATTAGATGGTGCTGTTTATGAAGAAATTATGTACGAAGGATATGGAGCATTAGGAGTAGCTTTACTTGTGACATGTTTGACTGATAATAGAAATAGAACAGCAGCTGATGTAAGACACGCATTTGATAAATGTGGAGGAAATTTAGGTACAACAGGCTCGGTATCATTTATGTTTGATAGAAAAGGTGTAATAGCTATCGAAAGAGATGATTCTATAGATGAAGATGAGCTTACAATGGCAGCTATAGATCTTGGAGCAGAAGACTTTGAATCAAATGATGAAGGATTTGAAATAACAACTAGTCCTGAAGATTTTAACTCTGTCAGAGATGGTCTTCAAGAAGCAGGCTATAAATTTGCTATGGCAGAACTAAGCTTTATACCTCAAAATACTGTATCTCTTACAAATGAAGAGGATATAAAGAAGATAAATAGGTTGATAGATATGCTTGAGGACAATGATGACGTTCAAGATGTATACCACAATTGGGATGAGGTTGAAGTAGAGTAATCCCAATGAAACTATGCTAAATAACCAAGAAGATATATAAATCCAAATATATCTTCTTTTTTATTTTCAAATAAAACACAAAAAATAACATAAACTCATAGGACAAACTATATAAATATAAATATACAGTATGAAAAAGGGGAGGAGAATGATGAACTGGTATAAACAGGGTGAAGAGGAAGTATTAAAAAACTTGGGGACGAGCATAGAGAAAGGTTTAACAGACTTAGAAGTTCAAAAAAGACTAGAGAAATATGGAACTAATGAATTGATGGAAAAACCTAAGGAAGGTCTTATTACAAAAATAATAAATCAATTTTCAGATTTCTTAATACTTATATTGATTGCTGCAGCATTGGTATCTATATTTATCGGCGAAACAAGAGATTCAATTGTCATACTATCTATTGTAGTAGTTAACGCATTTTTGGGAATTTATCAAGAAGGTAAGGCAGAAAAGGCACTGGAGGCTCTTCAGAAGATGACATCTCCCACTGCTAAGATTATTAGAAATGGGCATCTAGATGTAATTTCAACAACTAATTTAGTGCCTGGTGATTTAGTTGTACTTGAATCAGGAGATATAGTTCCAGCAGATATAAGATTAGTTGAAAGTTCTAACTTGAAAATCGATGAGGCATCATTAACTGGAGAATCTGTTCCAGTAGAAAAGAGAAGCAATAAGATTTATGAAAAGGATACACCTTTAGGTGATAGGCAAAATATTGCCTATATGGGCACTATCATAACCTATGGAAGAGCAAAGGGGGTAATAGTAGAGACAGGACACAATACAGAGATTGGTAGAATAGCAACACAGATTCAGTCCTTTGATGAGGAATTAACCCCATTGCAAAAAAAGTTAAACGAATTAGGAAAGTACTTAGGTATAATCACCATAATAGTATGTATAATAGTATTTGGTGTTGGGTTGTTACAAGGCAGAGAGATAATGGATATGTTTATGGTGGCCATTAGTCTAGCTGTTGCAGCTATCCCTGAAGGTTTGCCTGCTATAGTAACTATTGTATTAGCTTTGGGTATGAATAAAATGGTTAAGAGAAATGCCATTGTTAAAAAGTTATTGGCAGTTGAGACCCTTGGAAGTATAACGGTTATATGTTCGGACAAGACTGGTACGTTAACTCAAAACGAAATGACAGTAGTAAGGATTTTTACAGGAAATAAGATTTACAATGTTACCGGTGTAGGATATGATCCATCGGGAGAATTCGAAATAGAAGGAAGGAAAATAGAAGTTAGCGAAATAGCCGATCTGAAAAATATGTTATCTATAGGTGTATTGGCTAATGATGCAGATATTAATAGTACCAATGGAGTATTTAGGGTAGTTGGTGACCCAACTGAGGGAGCATTAGTTACTTTAGCCCATAAGGGAAATATAATTAAGAAGCATATAAATGAAGAGTATCCTAGAATTGAGGAAATCCCTTTTGACTCTGATAGGAAAATGATGACAACATTTCACAAAAACTATATACCAGGGAAAATAGTATCTTTCACCAAGGGAGCTCCGGATATAATAATCAAAAAATGTAAATATATTAGTATCAATGGAGAGGTAAAGGTCTTAGATGATATTTTAAGAAAAAAAATATTAAATATGAATAACTCCTTTGCTAAAGATGCCTTAAGGGTATTAGCGTTATCCTATAGAGAGTACGATAGACTTCCTAATAATATATCCTCTAATAATATTGAAAATGAAATGATATTTGTAGGATTGGCAGGTATGATAGATCCATCACGGTCTGAGGCTAAAGATGCCATTGTTAAATGCAAGGAAGCAGGAATTAGACCTATTATGATAACAGGAGACTATAAGGAGACTGCCTATGCTATTGCTAAAGAGCTAGGAATTGCTAAATCTATTAATGAGGTTATGGTAGGAGAAGAATTAAATGGAATTTCAGATATAGAGTTTAAAAGAGTAGTAAAAAACACAACTGTTTATGCCAGAGTATCTCCAGAGCATAAGGTGAGAATAGTCTCTGCCCTTAAAGCTAATGGAGAAATTGTTGCAATGACAGGAGACGGGGTCAATGATTCCATGGCATTAAAGAAAGCGGATATAGGGATATCTATGGGAATTACTGGAACTGATGTAGCCAAAAACACTGCAGAAGTGATTTTAACAGATGATAACTTTGCAAGTATCGTATCGGCTGTAGAAGAGGGAAGGGTAATTTACAGTAATATAAGGAAATTCGTATTTTTCCTTTTATCCTGTAATATAGGAGAAATTATAATAGTTTTCTTTAGCATATTATTAAATCTACCTATACCATTGTTACCGATACAGTTGCTGTGGTTGAATCTAGTGACAGATAGTTTTCCAGCTTTGGCTTTAGGAGTGGAAAAGGGTGAAGAGGATATAATGAAGCTAAAACCTAGAAACCCAGAGTCTCCTATAATAGATAAACATATGATGATAGATATAATAGTTCAAAGTATTGCTATTGGCACTACGACATTGTTGGCCTATATTTGGGCACTTAATACGTTTACCGACAGTTTAATGAAGGCTAGAACTATTACTTTTGCAACATTGATTTTAGCTGAACTTCTAAGAGCATTTTCAAGTAGGTCTGAAAGACATATCCTTTTTGAAATAGGAATATTTTCAAATCCAACTATGATATATGCAACTACACTATCATTTTTCTTGTTGCTGATAGTTATATATATACCATTTCTGCAACCAGTATTTCATACTTACCCATTGGGTTTAATAGATTGGGGAATTATTTTAAGCTTTGCGCTTCTTCCTTTGATAATAAGTGAACTATATAAAACCATATTTAGTAAAAGAAAACAGGGAAAAGAGAAATCTGTTAAATTAAATAACGAAGAATTTAAATTCTTCTAATTAGTATAAATAACAACATTTATTCCATAATAAATATAGTTAGATTTATAGGAGGTATTTGTTATGGAAGGGCAAGAAAATTTTGAACACATCAAGGAGAGATTTATAACTGCTGATTTAGATGACAAAATAAAAATCTACACAACAGTACAGGGATTATCTGTGGAGCAATACAAGGAACTACTTAAATATTTTCCAATTAAACATCTGGCAGAGCTAGAAAAAGCTATGGGTTAAAGGGTGAAGAAAATCTTCATCCTTTATTTATATTTATGCATCTGTACTTACTTTTTTATTTACTTTTGATAATATATAATATAAATGATAGTATCAGCAAAAGAGGTGTAAAAAAGGTGGAAAAAATACTTGTTGTGGATGATAATATTCAGCTAGTGGAAACAATTTCGATTTACTTGGAAAACGCAGGTTTCCAGGTTTTTCAAGCCGAAAATGGAAAAGATGCATTGGAAAGTTTAAGATTATATAAAATAGATCTAGTAATAATGGATATTATGATGCCTGAAAAAGATGGTATAAGTACTACTAAAGAAATAAGGGACAAGGATAATATTCCTATAATACTTTTATCGGCTAAATCCCAAGAAGAAGATAAGGTGGAAGGCTTGGATTCGGGTGCAGATGACTATATTACCAAACCTTTTAGTAAAGATGAGCTGATTGCAAGGGTTAAGGCTCAATTGCGCAGATATAAAAACTTAAGTAAAATGCCCCCAAAGGACTCCGAAATTCTCATTAGAGGACTGAAAATCGATTATGAAAGCAAAACTGTAACACTAAACGATGAAATAATCAATTTAACTCCAACAGAATTTAAGATATTATATTTATTGGCACGAAATCGAGGAAAGGTATTGTCCATAGAGACCATATATGAAAGTGCATGGAATCAAAAGTTTTTAAACTCTGAAAATACAGTTATGTTTCATATAAGCAATTTGAGATCTAAGCTTGAAGTCGATGTAAAACGCCCGATTTACCTGAAGGTAGTTTGGGGACAAGGATATATGGTGGAATAAAATGGCGAATAATAAGACAATTAGAGTAATTTTATATATCATTTCAATACTTATGATAAGTATGAGCATAGTGCTCTCCGTATCCATTTGGAACAATAGAAGCCTTTTTTTCGATGAACATGTATACTCAAGGACTGACTATGGACCTTATATGAGATTGATTTATAATTCCATCAAAAATGATGATTTTAACAGTGAAGAGTTATCTGATTATTCCTTTGTATATTATAATTTTTTGATTGATGGTAAATGGTATACAGATTTACCTGATGATATCAATTCTGAAGAGCTTATTTCCGTATATGTAAAGAAAAATGTAAATGATAAAGAATTTCTATCAGAATCCGATATTAAATATCTAATCTTAAATGGACTGGATGGAGTGGAGGATGAGGTTTTTGTAGAAGGCTATATATACATTGACATGTCTAAAAATTTATTTGGCTATCTACAAAATTCCATTAGAGACAATTTGAAACTTCAGTTCATATTATATTTTGATTGCGCTATATTTCTTGTTTTAATAGTTGTTGGACTGATTTTATTTTTTAAAAATTTTAAGTTTGGACAAGGATATATATCCAATAAATTGGACTCTATCCCTATAGACCTTAAATTTATATTTCTTATATTCTTTATCGCAATCATATTATTATTTTCACCAACATATATCAAAACGTTTAAATTGTTTTCTAACTTAAGAAGGAGAATAATCTCATTTTGCATATTAAGTGTTTTAACTGTATTTGGAATGATAGCATTTTTGGATATACTGTATATGATAAGAACTAATAGTGACAATTATATGGAACTAAAGATGAGATGGGACGACAGATACCTAAAAAGGGTCCCCGTGGGTCTAAGCCTATTTATACTGATGGCTTTATTATATATATCAATGATAAGCGGATTTAGAGGTAGTTCAATTGAGAGATATTTTTTTATTGAGGAGAACATCAATACTATAGCAATACATTTTATAATTATAATATTGCTATCATTGGCAATCTCTAAAGCGATAAAAGTCAAGAATTTATATACAAATCATGTTTTATCTGAAATAAAAGAAATTGCCTCAGGAAATTTGGAAAAAGATGTATCGGTTGTAGGGAATGATGAAGTATCGGATATTGCAAAAAATGTGAACTTGATTAAACAGGAATATATAAAGGCGGTCGAAGAACAGAAAAAGAGTGAAAGATTGAAATATGAACTGATAACAAATATTTCCCATGATTTAAGATCTCCTCTTACCTCAATTATAAATTATTTGGATTTATCAAAAACATGTAATTCGGAGGAGAAATTAGAAAGATACATATTGGCTGCGGAGTCAAATTCCAAGATACTTCTTCTATTGATTGAAGATTTGTTTGAACTTTCAAAGATGGAAAGTGGAAATGTAAAACTTTCTAAGACAAATATAGATTTGATTTTATTGTTAAAACAGG
>ENA-UOOR01005018-UOOR01005018.1-fermentation-metagenome-genome-assembly--contig:-NODE-5018-length-10048-cov-2.869208_pt1 | contig 10048 bp, 8 predicted proteins | sample MGYA00245780_ERZ724029 | MGnify/ENA primary metagenome ERZ724029 (study PRJEB28704, sample SAMN03018315) | fermentation metagenome | biome: anthropogenic terrestrial biome; feature: soil; material... | reverse complement strand
AGCCCAGTTTGAACACGGTGACGATGGCCTTCTCCCAGTCCAGCTTTTTGCGCAGGCGCTGGATGTGCATATCCACGGTGCGCGAGCCGCCCAGGTAGTCATACCCCCAGGCCGCCTCCAGCAACTGCTCGCGCGAGAGTGCCATGTTTTTGTGCCGCATCAGCAGCTCAAGCAGGGCAAATTCCTGCGGCGTTAGCTCCACCGGCTGCCCCGCCTTGGTGACGGTATGCGTATCCGGGTCCAGCACCACATCCAGCGCCCGGTAATCCGGCGTGCGGCGCTGATGGCGGCGCAAGATGCCATCCACCCGGGCCTGCAATTCCACCGGGTGAAAGGGCTTGAGCATATAGTCTTCCGCCCCCAGGCGCAGCCCGCGCACGCGGTCGGGCACATCCACCTTGGCGGTCAAGTACAAGATAGGCGGCAGCTTTGTGCCCTGGGCGGCCAGCTTTTCCACCAGGTCAAAGCCGTCCATGCCCGGCAGCATCACATCCAGGATGGCCAGGTCATAGTCGTTGTCTGTCAGCAGGCGCACGGCCTGCAGGCCGTCATAGCAAAGCTGCGGCTCGCAGCCGCTGACCCGCAGCGTCATCGCGATCAGCTCCGCGATGGCGCTGTCATCCTCCACAATCAGTACACGCTGGGCCATACTTCCTCCGTGACAACATCATACCACAGCGTGCGGTGTGAGTTGTCACCAAGTTGTAACGCCGGGCTATTGGGTTTTCTCTATTGTGTGACAGGGCGGGAGGGGATATACACCACCCGGTCCGTCATGGGGAAGGGAAAGTTGTCCGCCGTGGGGGCATTGCCCGCCGCCAGCAGCGCGGCCAGCTCCACCACCGCCTGGGCCTGTTGGGCGGCGTCATTTTCCACGGTGCCGTACAGGGCGCCCTGGGCAATGGCCTCCATGGCGGGGGCGGTGGCATCCACACCGATGACCGGGATGGTCTGCGCGCCGGCGAAGTAGCCCGCGGCCTTCAGCGCGTCGATGGCGCCCAGCGCCATGTCGTCATTGTTGGCGATGACCAGTTCCACCCGGTGTCCGTAGACGTTGAGCAGCATGGCCATGCGCTCCTGGCCCAGGCCCTTCTCCCAGTAGGCGGTTTCCTCGGCCAGCTTCTGTACGCGCAGGCCTTCCTGGGTAAGCGCGCGCACCGAGAACAGGCTGCGCAGCTCGGCATCCTGATGGCCGGGCTCGCCGCGCAGCAGCACATACTGGATGATGCCGTCGCCGTTCAAATCCTGCTCGGGGTGGGCGCGGAAATAGTCGGCGGCCAGCTTTCCCTGCAGCTCGCCCTGCTGACGGGGGTCGATGCCCACATAGTAGGCGTTGTCGTAGGCGGCCAGGTCCTCGCGCAGGGGCTCGCGGTTAAACAAAATCAGCGGCAGGTTATGTTGCCGCGCCAGGGCGATGAGGTACACGGCGCTCACCCGGTCCACCGGGTTGACGGCCAGGATGTCCACCCCGTCCGCAATCATCTGCAGCACCTGGTCATTCTGCCGGTTCTGGTCGTTCTGGGCGTAGACGATTTGAAAATCCAGCGTGCCCTGGCTGCGCTCGCGTATCTGGCCCAGCAGGCTGCCGATGAAGGTGTCGCGCGACGAATAGGCGCATATGCCCACGCGCGGCAGTTCCGCGCGGGCGGCTGCCGGGCCCAGCAGGGTCAGCAGCAGGCATAGGGTGAGCCAGCGTTTCATACGCGCCTCCTTGAAGATAGGGTGCTGCCGTTAATCCAGCAGGGGGAACATCAGCTTGACGTTCTCGGGGTCGTACAAGGTGTCCGGGGTGACCAGGCGCTGGGGCACCAGGTGCAGCGAGGGTTTCAGTTCCCCCGTGTGCAGGCTGTCCAGCAGCGCACCGGCCATGTAACCCAGGGCATAGGGGTCATCGCCCTGGCATCGGCCACCAGCCCTTGCAGCAGGCCCTGTTCCATCAGGGGCACGGCCTCCTCGCCCCGGCCAAAGCCCACCAGCGGCAAATCGCCCGGCAGCAGGCCCTGCGTCTTGCGCTGTGCCATGGTGGCCAGCGCGGCGTCATCCAGCACCAGCAGGCAAGCGGTGTCGGCATTGATGTCATTCAAATGGGAGGGGTTGAGCAATGTATAGGGCACATCGCCCAGCGCGCTCAGCACACCTTCCAGGCGCAGCACCTGGCGGGCATTCCCGGCATCCGCCACCATGGTAATGGGGCCTTGTGGGGCCAATTCACGCACAAATTCACCCGCCTGGCGGCCGCCGTCCAGGTCATCGGGCAATACGCAGATTTCGCCGCGCAGGGATTGCTCTACCACCACCACGGGGTACCCCTGCTGATGCAGGGCGGCGGTGATGTCGGCTGCCTTGCGCGGCGCGAACAGGTACACCGTATCCACCTCGGCCGGCGCGGGCGGCAGGCCATCCAACCCCAGCCCGTTGAGGCGCTCCACGCTCAGCGTGCCGCCGCGCTGCTGCACCGCCCCCTGCAGGCCCTTGCGCAGCTGCATCAGATAGGCGCCGGTATCGCTCTCCACCAGCAGCAAAGTACGGGGCGCGGCCTGCGCGGGGGTTGCTTCCCCCGCCCGGCTGAAGCCCCACAGTAACACCAGCCCCGCCGCCAGGGCACAGCACAGGGCCAACGTTACAGCGCGCCTCATGAGGTTACCTCCTGATGGGCGGGCAAACGGATGGTAACCGTGGTGCCCTCGTCCTCCTGGCTTTGGATGGTGAGGCCATACTGCTGCCCATAGGTCAGCTGGATGCGCTCGTGCACATTCTTCAGGCCAATGCCGCTGCTGCCCGCGGGCGAGGTGAGCAGCGCCGCCTGTTTTTCGGGTGGGATGCCCACGCCGTCGTCCTTCACCTCAAAGCACAGCAGGTCATTCTCCTGCCAGGCGCGCACCGCAATCATCAGCCGCTCGTCGGCCAGTTCGTCCATGGCGTGGTTGATGGCGTTTTCCACCAACGGCTGCACGATGAGCTTGATGGTGCGTAGATTGCGCACCTGCTCCTCACAGTCGATGGTGTAGACAAAGCGGTCCTTAAAGCGCATCTGCTGGATGATGAGGTAGTTGCGCACGTGCTCCAGCTCCTCATGCACCAGAATGTGGCTGCGTCCCCGCGAGATGGAGATGCGAAACAGCCGCGCCAGCGCCGACACCATCACGATGGCCTGCTTGCTGCGGCCGCGCTCCTCCATCCAGATGATGGAGTCCAGCGTGTTGTATAAAAAGTGCGGGTTTATCTGGGCCTGCAGGGCGTTGAGCTCGTGCAGGCGCTTGGTCTCCTGCTCCACCACAATCTGCCGCATCAACAGCCGGATGCGCCACAGCATGTGGTTGAATGCACCTGACACCCGCCGGATTTCGCGAAAGCCGGTCTCGTCGATGGTGACGTTGAGGTCGCCGGCTTCCACCAGGCGCATCCTCTCCTCCAGCGAGCGGATGGGCCGCGTGACCGCGTAGGCCATCAGGCCGGCCGCCCCCAGGCTGAGCAAAATGGCGGCCATCAGCACCACCGTGAAGGTGCGCACAAAGGCGCTTTGCAGCGTCAGGATTTCGTCCGCGTAGGCTACGCCCACCAGCCGCCAGCGGGTCTGGCCCACGGTGGCGGTAATCAGCGTGCGCTCGCGCCCGCGCAAGTCGTCCCGCGCGATGCCCACGGTGCCGGCCAATACGGCGGCGCGGTTTTCCTCGTACAGGCCGCTGTAGACCAGCGGCAGCTGCGGGTGGGTCACCAGCGCGCCATGCGCGTCCATCAGGTACACATAGCCCGAGCCGCCCAGCGAGATGCCGTTGGCCACCTGGCTGAAGGCCAGGTAGTCCACATCCATCAGCAATACACCCATCTTCTGCTGGCCGTCCTGCGTGTAGGGCACGCCCCGGCTGATGCTGATGACATAGCGGCGCTGGTTTTCAAACAGGTGCTGCACGTGGGGCAGGGAAAAGTGGCTCACCGTGCCCTCCCAGCGTGCCGCGCTGCGGAACCACTCGGCCTGCCGAATCTCCTCCGGCGGCACGCGCAGGGCACCGTCGGTGCTGTAGCTGAGCTGCCCATCCTCCAGGAAGAAGGAAAGCGAGGCCAGGTCGGACCGGCTGCTTTTGAGGAAGGCCAACTGCTCCTGCCAGTCGGTATCCTGCTGGCGTGTATCGGGCGGCAGCAGGCCGGTGGCGTAGTGCAGCGCGCGCAGCATGCTGTCCACATAGATTTCCACGCTGCTCACACCCTGCAAGACGGTCTCCTTGGTGCGGTTCACAGCGCTCTGGCGCAACATGGCGGACACGCGGGGAACAACCAGCAGCAGCACAAAGCCCAGCACCACGGCGATGATCAGCATCAGCGCTGTCATCAGCACGGTGTTGAGGCTGCGGCCGCCGCCCTGCTCCCGCCCGGTCATGGCTGCGCGGGGCGGCCCTTGCGGGCCTGGCTGGGGGGAAAGCCGAAATGTTTTTTAAAGCAGTAGCTGAAATAGCTGGGGTCGGGCAGGCCCACCTCGCGCGCCACCTGGGCGGTGCGCAGGTCGCTGCCGCTGAGCAGCGTGAGCGCCCGGTCCATGCGCAGCTCGGTCAGGTATTGGTGGAAGGTTTTCCTGGTTTCTTTTTTAAAGATGGCGCTGAAATAGCTGGTGGACAGGTGCAGGTGCAGGCATAGGTCTTCCAGCGACAAATCCTCGCGCATGTAGTGCTGCGCCAGATATTTTTCGGCCTGGGCCGCGGCCATGCGGCTGGAGGATTGGCGGCTTTCATCAATGCCCGCAATCAGCCGCCGCAGCAGGCCGGCAAACAGCTCCCGCGCGCCATCCACCGCCGGGCACGCGCCGAAAATGGCCTTGCTGATGCGGTCAAAATCGGCGTCAAAATCCTCCCGCTCCAGGGACATATCGGGCACAATGCGCAAAAAGCCCATGAACAGCTCCATCAGATAGGTCTGATAAACCTTGGGCGCCGGGCTGCCCTGGCGGCACCGGTCGAGGATGGCGTCCAGCGCCGTCAGCGCCAGCGCCTCGTCGCCAGATTTTACATAGTTGGTCAGCTGCCGCAGTTGGTTGCCGTCCATGATGAGGTCGGTGTTGCTGCTGCGCTCCACATCCCGCACGCACAGGCTGTGCTCGGCCTGGGAGAGCACCGCGTGGTCCAGCGCGCTGATGGCCTGGCGCGCGGCGGCGGGCAAAGTGGCCAGGTCGCGGCAGGCGGTGGATACGCCGATATACAATTCGCATTGCAGATAATAGGTAAAGGTCTTGCGCGCCTCCTCAATGCGGGTCAAGACCTCATTGAAGTGCGCGGGCGTATCCTCTTTCAGCATCAGCAGCCCCGCAATCATCCCATTATAGCGGAACAGGTAGCTGCGGCCCCAGCTGTCCAGCACCTCCTGCATGATGTTAATCACAGCAAAGGGCAGCAGCTCCGGGTCGCCGATTTTGTCGTCGCCGGTCTCCTCGCCCACCTGCGCCATCAGCACGGCATAGGCCGGTGCCGCAATGTCCTCCTCATAGCGGGCGGCGTGGCGCTGCGCCTCCTCGGGCGTGATGCCGCCCGACAGCAGGGAGACCATCAGCCCCTCGCGCAGCAGCGGCAGGCTGGCCTCAAACCGCCCGCGCAGGCGGCTGACGTCCGAGCGCTGGCGCGCGGCCTCGTCCAGGCTGTCGCGCGCGCCCTGCAGCATCTGCGCAAACTCCGCCGCCGAGATGGGCTTGAGCAGGTAGCCCAGCACCTTGACCTCGATGGCCTGCCTGGCGTACTCAAAATCATCGTACCCAGACAGGATGATGAACTGGGTGGTGGGCAATACCGCCCGCACCCGGCGGCACAAGGCCAGCCCGTCCATCAGCGGCATGCGGATGTCGGTAATCACCAGGTCAGGGGACAGCGCTTCGGCCAGCTGCAGCGCCTCCGCGCCGTTGCCGGCCTCGCCCACCACCTCAAAGCCATATTCCTCAAAGCGGATGACCTCCCGAAGACCCTCGCGGATTTCGGGCTCGTCGTCCACCAGCAGCAGTTTGTACATCGTTCCACCTCTTTGGCATTATTGAGGATAAGGGCAAAACTGTCAACAAAGCGGCGATGCAAACAGGAAGATTTTGATACTTTACAGGAAGATTTCCTATTACTAACTGGCCATGTTTGGGTACAATAAGAACATCCAAAGGCACGGCCATTGGCCGAAGCCCAAATAAACTAAGGGAGGAACCCCATGAAAAAGTTACTTGCCCTGGTTCTCGCCGCCGTGATGATGCTGGGCATCGTGTCCGTCGTCTCCGCCGAGACAAAGCCCCTGAAGATCGGCGTCGCCATCTACAAGTATGACGACAACTTCATGACCCTGTACCGCACCGAGCTTGAAAAGTACCTGACCGAGATGGGCCACCAGGTCACCATCGTGGACGGCAAGGGCGATCAGGCCGAGCAGACCAACCAGATCAACTCCTTCATCGCTGACAAGGTCGACGTGCTGATCGTCAACCTGGTGCAGTCCACCGCCGCCGCCACCATCATCGACCTGGTGAAGGCCGCCGACATCCCCACCGTGTTCATCAACCGTGAGCCCACCGCCGAAGACATGCAGCTGTGGGACAAGATCGCCTACGTCGGCGCCGATGCCCGCCAGAGCGGCACCTTCCAGGGTGAAATCATCGCCGCCACCGAAAACAAGGGCGACTGGAACGGCAATGGCGTGGTTGACTATGTGATGCTGGTTGGCGATCCCGAGAACGTGGATGCCCAGTATCGTACCGAGTTTTCCATCAAGGCGCTGGAAGACGCCGGCCTGAAGGTCAACAAGCTGTTCGAGCAGCGCGGCGACTGGGCCCAGGAAAAGGGCCAGGAGCTGACCGCTAACGCGCTGGCGCAGTTCGGCAACGAAGTGGATGTGGTGTTCGCCAACAACGACGCCATGGCGCTGGGCGCTGTGCAGTCCATCGAAGCCGCCGGCCGCGTGGTTGGCAAGGACATCTACCTGGTTGGCGTTGACGCCCTGCCCGAGGCCGTTCAGCTTGTCATGGACGGCAAAATGACCGGCACCGTGCTCAATGACCACGTTGGCCAGAGCCACACCGCGGGCGACGTCGCCGTCAAGGCCGCTGCCGGCGAGACCCTGGAAAAGAACTACACCGTTGACTACGTGAAGGTTACCCTGGAGAACGCCGCCGAGTTCGCCCCCAAGGCCAACTAAGCAGCATCCTACATCGGGGGTGCGTGTGCAGCCGCGCACGCACCCCCTTCCCCTATATGTAAGGAGGCCCGCCGATGAGCGAATACCGCCTGGAAATGCGCAATGTGTCCAAGGCGTTCCCCGGTGTGCAGGCGCTGGACAATGCCCAGCTTCGGCTGCGCCCCGGGACCGTGCACGCCCTGATGGGCGAGAACGGCGCCGGCAAGTCCACGCTGATGAAGTGCATGTTCGGCATTTATAAGATGGATGAGGGCGAAATCATCTACGAGGGAAAGCCCGTGCACATCGACAACCCCCTGCAGGCACTCAACCTGGGCATCGCCATGGTGCATCAGGAGCTGCAGCCCATCACCGAGCGCTCGGTGGCGGAGAACATCTATGTGGGACGCTATCCCACCAAGAAGGTGCTGGGCGCCATCCCGGTGATAGACCACGAGACCATGTACCGCAACACCGAGGCGCTGCTCGAAAAGGTGCACATGGATTTTGACCCCAAGCAGCGCCTGGGCAGCCTGAGCGTCTCGCAGATGCAGCTGGTGGAAATCGCCAAGGCAGTGTCGGCTGACTGCAAGGTGCTGATTCTGGATGAGCCCACCAGCTCGCTGTCCCAGCGCGAGGTGGAGGCCCTGTTCCGTATCATTCGGGATTTGCGGGATGAGGGCGTCAGCATCGTCTACATCAGCCACAAGATGGACGAGATTTTGCGCATCTCCGACGAGGTCACCATCATGCGCGATGGCAAGTACATCGGCACCTGGGATTCTCAGGATTTGACGACCGACAAAATCATCACCCACATGGTGGGCCGCGAGCTGACCAACCTCTACCCGCCGCGCGAGAACGTGCCGGGCGAGGTGGTCTTTGAGGTGAAGAACTTCACGTCCATCAACCCGCGCAGCTTCCGCAACATTTCGTTCAGCCTGCGCAAAGGCGAGGTGCTGGGCGTGGCCGGCCTGGTGGGCGCGCAGCGCACCGAGCTGATGGAGGGCATCTTCGGCGTGCGCTCCACAGACCACGGCACCGTCACCTACAAGGGCAAGGAGCTGAAGATCAGCCGCCCGCGCGACGCCATCCAGCGCTCCATCGCCATGCTGACGGAGGACAGGCGCGCCACGGGCATTTTCGGCGTGCTGCCGGTGGATGACAATGTATCCATCGCCAGCCTCGACCGGTACCTGGAGATGGGCTTGTTCCTCAACGAGGGCAAGATTGAGCAGCTGGTGAAGGACAATGTGGCCAAGCTGTCCATCAAGACGCCCTCCACCAAGACGCTGATCAGCTCGCTGTCGGGCGGCAACCAGCAAAAGGTGCTGATTTCGCGCTGGCTGGCCAACGACCCGGACATCCTGATTCTGGATGAGCCCACCCGCGGCATCGACGTGGGCGCCAAGTACGAGATTTATACCATCATTGCCTCGCTGGCCAAGCAGGGCAAATCCATCATCATGATCTCCTCGGAGCTGCCGGAGCTTATCGGCATGGCGGACCGCATTCTGGTCATGTGCGATGGACGGCTCACCGGCGAGGTTACAGGCGCCCACGCCACACAGGAAGAAATCATGGCGCTGGCCACCCAATTCGAGTAAAGGCGGAGGAAGAGTATGCAAGCAACTACCCAGCTGCCCACCGGCAGGAAGGTCCAGCGATTCATCACCAACAACATCATCATCATCGGCATCTTTTTGCTGGCGGTGGTGGTCAGTATCCTGCGCCCCAACTTCCTGGGCGAGAGCAACATCCGCAACCTTCTGGGCAACACGGCCATCCGCTTCATCATCGCGGTGGGCGTCTCCGGCTGTCTGATTACCCGCGGCACCGACCTGTCGGCCGGCCGCACGGCGGGCTTCGCGGCCTGTATGGCGGCCATCATGCTGCAGCGGCCTGACTATGTCAACCGCATGCTGCCAAACCTGCCCCAGATGCCCGTCATCGTGGTGCTGCTCATCGTGCTGGCCATGACCGCGATCATTGGCGCCATCAACGGCAGCGTGGTTGCCTTCTTCAAGGTGCCGCCCTTCATCGCCACGCTGGGCATGCAAACGCTGGTATACGGCATCGCGCTGGTCACCACCGGCGCGCAGCCCATCGGCAGCCTGCGCAAGGAGTATACGGATATCGCCACCGGCTACATCGGCAACCCCATCGTCAGCTATATCGCCATCATCGCCTTGGTGGTGGGCCTGCTGATGTGGACGTTGTACAACAAGATGCGCTATGGCAAATACATGTATGCCATCGGCGGCAACGAGGCCGCGACCGAAGTAGCCGGCGTCAACGTGAGCCGCTCCAAGGTCATCATCTATACGCTGGCGGGCGTGATGTACGGGTTGTGCGGCTTCCTGCTGGCGGCCAAATCCGGCGGTGCCTCGGTTAACACGGCCATGGGTTACGAGCTGGAGGCCATTGCCGGCTGCACCATCGGCGGCGTATCGGTCAATGGCGGTGTCGGCCGCATCTCGGGCATCCTCATCGGCGTGCTGGTGTTTGAGGTGCTCAAGATTGCCATGCAGTTCATGGGCCTAAAGAGCGACTACACCTACATCGTGCAGGGCCTGGTGATCATCATTGCCGTTGCCCTTGACCTGCGTAAGTACCTGGCCAAGAAATGATGCGCGACCCCAAGGAAGGCCTGCCCAGCGCCGGGCGCGGGGACGACAGCCCCACGCCCCCGCCCAAGGGGATCAAGGAGCGCCTGTATGACAAGGTGAATCTGCCCCTGTGGGCGGTGGACCTGATCATCGCGCTGCTGGTCGCGGCATTGCTGTTGACCATCTACCTGGGCACCAGGCCATAAATATCAAAGGCATTACAAATGCGGGCGGTTCACCAACCGGTGGGCCGCCTGTCCGTCCGTCAAGAACCTTTGGTTTCTTGACGGGAAGGAACGATGGGCCATCCG
>ENA-UOOR01005015-UOOR01005015.1-fermentation-metagenome-genome-assembly--contig:-NODE-5015-length-10050-cov-51.195798_pt1 | contig 10050 bp, 12 predicted proteins | sample MGYA00245780_ERZ724029 | MGnify/ENA primary metagenome ERZ724029 (study PRJEB28704, sample SAMN03018315) | fermentation metagenome | biome: anthropogenic terrestrial biome; feature: soil... | reverse complement strand
TATGTGCTGCAACTGTTAGGGAATGAAGATTGTAAGGTGTTTTCTGATTATTTAATAGAAAGTGATATTGATTTGTTGTTAACAGGATATAAATGTAAATTTAATAATTAAATAATGGAGGAGTGATTATTTTGGAAGAAAAAGATATTAAAGTATTGCAATTTAGAAAAGAATTAATAAATTTATTAAATAAATATAATTATACTATTTCAGGTTCATACATGGATGATGGGAATATAATTATAAATGACGAAGAATATATTCTTAAAGATAGTCCAAATTATGAATTGATAAAAGTAGATATAGATTATAACTGGATAAGTTTAGATGAAGAATTTATATTAAGTTGTTTTGATGATAAAGAATGTAATGATTATATATCGTGGAATAATAAAATAGGGATAATTACTGATGATATTGACAAATGTAATACAATATTTAACAAAATTTATTTAGAAAATGAAGGGAATATAGAATATTTTAAAAATAGTACTTATAGTAAAGAACTTAAATTATTATCTGGTGAAGTATATGTTTGGATTAAAGCAAGAAAATCTTCAAGAGGGCATAAGTGTTCAAAAGCTTATATAGATAAAAATATACCTTTAGATATTTTACATAATGTTGTGCTACCTATATGTGTTTTTGTTTCTAGAAAAGATGTGAAGATTATATAAAAGGAGAAATTAAATGAATGAAGGTAAAATATTTGAAAAGTGTTTTAAAGATTCTATACCTAAAGACGTGTATTTCATGAGATTAAAAGATGTATTCGCTGGTTTTGGTAACACTAATAGACAATCCTTTACAAGTAATAACCCTTGCGATTCTATTATGTACAGCTATCCAAGATTATTCTTACTAGAATTCAAAAGTTCTAAGGGAACGTCTTTTTCATTCAGTAATAAGATAATTAAAGAACATCAAATTGAAGATTTACAAAAAGCTAGTACATATAAAGGAGTTATCAGTGGATTTATCTTTAATTATAGAAAGTACCCTGTTACATATTTTGTGGAAATTAATAAGTTTATTAAATTTAAAAATGAATGTAATAAGAAGAGTATTAATAAAGATGATTGTGAGAAGATTGGTGTACTGATTGAACAGAGATTGAAGAAGGTAAATTATACATATAATATAAGGAAGTTTATAAAGGATATTGAAGAGGGTGATTAGCCCTCTTTTTTTGTTTAGGAAATTAATTACCTTAATAAATATTATGTAGATTATAGAAAAGTAAACTATATTACTATAAATCTGATAAAGTTTTTACATCCGTTTGTTTGATACCATTTTCATCAAAATATTTACCTAATTGGTCGTCTATTTCTGTATCATCATATATGGATACCATATCTATAGACTCCCACCCAATAATATCTTTAATAACTGAAGCAGGTATATTTGCTTCTAAAAGACCTGTACAAAAATTATGTCTTAAACTATGAAAATAAAAATCAACATTTAATTGTTTAGAGAATTGTGATGCCCAACTATCAAGAGTAGATATTTTTACAGATTCCCATTGTCCTTTTCTTTTTATAACAAATAAAGTGTCATTTAAAGATTTATCCACATCTAAATTTTCTTTTCTATAATCCATCCATAGATCAAAGTATTTTTTAAATTTATTAACTAAAGTATAACAGGTCAATAATTTACCTTGAGAGCCATGTCCTTTCGTTTTCAGTTTTTCTGGTGTTTTGTATAATGCTCCAAATACTATATTTTCTTCTGTAAAATATGATACTTTAAAACGTAATAACTCTGATTTTCTTCTTCCTGAACCCCAAGCTAAAGCTAAAACACAAGCTTTCTGATATTGTTTATTTTTTACTAAATAATCTAATAAATTTTCTATTTGTTTATCTTCTAATACTGTCTTTTCTCTAGCTACATTTTTTGCTGGAGCTGGTATCTTATTAACTATGTTACGATAGTCTTCATATAAATCATCCATCATATTTTCAATGAAATTTGCCATACTAGATATAGAACTTCTTAATCTTCTTATTCTTGCAGAACCTAAATTTAATGTATGTAATAAATAATTTTGATATTTCATTATATCTCTCTTAGAAAAATCAACAAAAAATTTATTTTTATTATATAATAAAGACCAAATAAAACAAATTTGTATATCCGATTTATAATTAATTATAGTTAATTTTGATTTATCAGTACTTTCACAGAATTCTATAAATTCATTTAATAATTCCTTATTCTTAGGATTCACCTTTTCTAAATTTTCTTCTGTTACAATTGAGTTATATACAGTTGTTCTAGCCATTATTTATCTCCTTCTTTCTCATTTAATTTATTATTAAAATAATTATTTAATATATCTTCAATGTTATCAAATTTCCAATATGGAATTCTTATAAGTTTAATATCATTTTCTTTACAATATTGATTTTTATACCCATCATATCTTTGTTGTCTTTCTAACCGTTCTATCCCCATTATAGGTTTATAATGGAATTCTCCATCATATTCTATAAGACATTTCAAATCTGTTTTTTCTTTATTATTAAATATTGCAAAATCAAATCTTAATGGAAAACAATCTCCAAATAGATCATCAAATATAAATTCTCTATCATATATTATATTTTTTATTTCTAAATATTGTTTAATTTTTTGTTCTCCTTTGGATTTAAAGCATTCTGGACATCTATTTCCACTATCTAAAAAATTATGTGGTGTTATATTCCATATGTGACCACACTCTATATGTCGTATTAAAACACGATCGTTCATAGTTTTATATTCATTTAATAATTCATATTCACCATTTGTAATTTCTTCAATCTCTTGTTTTAATTGTTCTGTATCTCTTCCATATCCAGATTTTATACAATGTGGACATTTATATTTAGATCTTTTTATATTAGAATAATTTCGATTTGCTTTAAATCCACAACTATATTCTATATCCATATTTGTTTGAAAATTAACATATTCTGTTGATAATAACTTTATGTTATGTTTTTTTAAATCATCATAAACCTGTTCATATGTATATTGTATTGTTGCACCAGTACATTTCTTACATTTAAACAATTCTCTACTTTTAAATTCTGACATTGCTCTATAAAAATCATTTCCACAAGAACATTCTAAATGTAGTGGTTTATGATATCCTTTATATGTTTCACTTAATAATTTACAACCACTTTTACTTTCTATTTCTATATATTTCTTTATATCTTCATAACTATATCTTCTACCCATTCCTGTTTCTTCATAACTACATTCATTACATTGTCTTTTACCACCCGATTTAAAAGTATTAAAAGATTCTTCAAATTCATTACCACATCTACATTGTATATTAATTTTACATAAAGCCATTTTAGGTTGTTCTATTCTTTTTTGTTTATATTCATCTTTTGTAGTTAAAAGTTTGCATCCACTATTAGATTTAACTTCAATAAAGTCCTTAATATTTTCATATGGTAATGCTTTAGGATTTTCTCTACATCTAGGACATGTTGGGTTTTCCCTAAAATTATAAAAAACTCTTTTAAATTCATGTCCGCATTTTTTACATCTTAAAGTCATCCACGATTTTACACCTTTATCTAGTTTTGTTTCTATTAACTCTACATCATGTTCATTCAAAAATTTTTCAATAACATCTAATGTAAATTTAACTCTTGTAGATTTATTATTTATTTTACTTTCTTTTTTATTACAATTAGAACAACTATGATGGTATTTAAAAGTGTCAAATGTTTTTTCTGAAACATGTCCACATTTCAAACATCTAAAATGCATTTTTATTTTCATATTAATATATTCTTTATCTAATACCTCATATCCTAAATTTTTTGCAAATTCTTTAATTTCTTCTAATGTATGTTTGTTCATTTATTTAAAACTTCCTTTCTAATATATAGATTTTTTATAAATAAAAAAGACAACTAAACTATTTTGGTCTAGTCATCTTCCATAAACTTAAACAATCATTTAATTTGTCATTTCTTATAAATACCCAAAATCTCTTGTTAGTATCTGAATTTAATCCTGTTATTTTATATTTAATTCCTTTACTATTTAAGAATTTTACTAAATTCCAACTATAGCAAGTAAATAAAGTTATGTCATTTTCATTTATATCCACCCTAATCACTCCTTATATTTTTATATTTTCAATCCCTTATAAATTAACGCTTCCTAAATCTATAAACTCACAAAAACTCATTTTAAGAGCATTAAAAAAAAGAGATATCTAATTATACCTCTTCGAAATTTAACACCCTTAAATCGGTTCTATAAAGCTATAAAATTTTTAAAATACTAAATTACTTATCATTATCTTCATCTCGAATAATAATAAATGGATAACCATTAGATTGTACATTGAATTCGTCTTTAATAGCTTTGTTACATCTAAGTCTTTTTAATCCATATCCATCTAATATTTCTTGTAAAGATCGTTTTATTTGTACTTCAATAACATATTTACCATATTGTTTCCTAAGAATATCTGTTACATCTTTTTCTAATACATAATTTTGTGATTCTAGTATTTGAAATATAATTTTTATAATATCAAATGTCCTATCATTACTTTTTTCTGATGTACCTTTAGAATTTTCAAACTTATATTGAGGATAAATTCTATTACAAGTAATTTCTCCGAATGTTCTTAAAATCCATTCTTTACTTAATCCTTTCATTGTAAAATTATTTTCTTCTAACAATTTAGAATTATTCTCACTAATATCCAGATTATCATAATCATAAGATGGAATAGTATAATAATTTGCTATCTTCTTAAATTTATTTTTTGCTGAAATATGTTTGGCTTTATTTAATAAATTAATAGGAATATTTTCTTCAGATAACTTATTTATTAAATTTAATAAAGCAAATAAAGTTATATCATTATTTACACTATCTTTACTTCTTATGTCAAATACTTGCATTAATTTAGTTAAACTTATAAAAAATACTGCTTCGTCATTATCATTAGCAGTTTCATCATATAAATTCTTTTCGGCAAAATCTATTAATATTATCAATCTATTTATTTTCTTTTTAATCCTTTTAAATAATTTAGGATACTCGTATTCCATTTTCCCACTTAATAAATAATCTTTATTTGCTTCTAACATATCAAGTTTTTCTTTTTGCCAATCACTATATTCTAATTGAATATTAAATACATCTTTAATAAAATTAATAGATTTTGGGACACTACAATGTGCAATATGTTGTATTAATTTTAATAGTCCTCCTGTGAAACCACAACCAAAACATTTATATACTGGAATATCATCTTTTACTACTATAATATGTGCAGAAGGTTCATAATCATCATGTTTAGGCAATATACAATTAAATAAAGTTTCTCCTATATCATCTGGTAATCCTAATATATAAAACATGTTTATATGATCTATAACTCCATACAATTCTGCTCTATTTTTTACAAGTATAATATCATTAAAAGTCTTATTTTTTATAGGAGGTATGTCTTGGAGAAAAATCGGACTAATAGAATTAGATTTATTAAGATCTATATCTATCAGTCCGCTAAAAACCCCTTGAGTATACAACCTTGTTATTATTAGTTTTCTTAGCATTTCACTATCTAAATTTTGTATTGCTTTTATATATTTATCACATTCTGTAATATTTACTTTATTCATATAATTATTAGGGGCGATTTTCTTTATTTTATTATTTTTTGATTTATTTAATATCTCATTATTATCTATTTCTATAGGATATTTTTCTAATATTTCTTTTATATTTATTCTATTCTCATATCCTTCATAAACTAATGATCGACCTCCAAAAAATATTCTGCTTAAATTTTTACACTTTTCATCACAATTATTAAATATACTCATCAATGTTAATTGTAATTGTTTAGCAATATTATAATCATTAATTACTTCTCCAGTACAAAATACCATCCTAAATTTATGATGTTCTGGTGTATGACTAAAGCTTGTATACATAAAAATAGGAAGAATATTAATCTCCCTACACTTACTCAATTCTTTTTCAATTGTTGTTCCATCATCAAAATCTAATGAAAATAGCTGAGATTGAATCCAGTCAGCTTCTTTTGTTCCTCCCATTAAAGATGATTTAAAAGTACATCCTGTAGATAAACTTTTAGCTAAATCTTCAATTTCTATTTCATTTTTACTAACAGCTAATCTCTTAGTTATTTTAGCAATTTCCATTCCTTTAGGTTTTTCCTTATAATTAACTTTATCTAACATGCATTTTACTTTCATTATATATCACTACTCCATGTTTTTATTTATTTTTTATAAAATTCAGCTAATAACTGAAATAACTTACTTGTTTTTTTATATTTAAATGTTCTGATTCCATCTTCATTAGTAGAAACAAAACTATATCTTATTCCATGATCTGTAAGATAATTTCGTTCATCTAAATATTGTGTTGAATATTCCACATCAAATCCTCTATTTTTCATTTTTGTTCCTCCTTAATTTTCAAAAAAGGTCATTCTCTCTATAAGTAAATAAAAAAGGTCACATAATTTAATCTTTATCCTTTTTCATTCCTAAATAGAGAAATAGACCTTTTTATATTTCCTCAATCCACGTATAATTTCCATCCACAAGTATATAATATTAATGCAAACATTAAATTTTTTAACATTAATTCTTTATAATTAATACATAAATATAATACATAAATAAAATATTTATTTTTTCTATTCATATTGCATTACTTTAAATAATAAGTTATAATATAATCATTAACAAATAATCATTAATAAATAAAATTTTTAACATATTTTTTAACATTAATTCTTTATATACAATATAAGAATAGAAAAAGATTTATCCCCTTTCTCTATTCTTATTGTATTTTCCGATTATATAAGTTATAATAATATTATTCACTATCAAACTTTAGACTTCCAACAAATAAATATAAGAGAGAATTGTTCCTTTTTCTCTCTTATATGACTATCTAAAAAGGAATTTCTTCATCTTTGATACTTTTTAAACTTTCTTCGTGTAATTTCTTATCACGTTCATTTTTTAATTTAATTAAATCAGCATAATAATCTATATTTCTTTGTAATCTCATAAAAAAGTTACCATATTCAGAATCATTACATTGTTCTTCTATTTTTTCTTCATTCTCTTCTGTATATTTATCATAGTCTACGTTTTTTAAGATACTACTCATTAATAGTATTTGATATTCATCTAACTGTAAATTATATGTAAGTTCTGGTCTATTTGTAAATTCATTTATCATAATATCAATCTCCTTTATTATTTAATTTATATATTTCTAATACAAATATATATCTTTCCATCATCATAGCTATTTACAATTTTATTTCTTTCTATTTTTGTAGTAGCAACTATTTTATCATCTTCATCATATATTCTTGTAATAACCATATCATTTATTGCTTTTATAAAATTCGTAACATCAAATCTTTCTAAACAATCTACTTTTATAAACACTTTTACTGGTTGATCCCATTCTATATTTAATTTTTCTTTATCCCACGCTTCACTTCTTGGAAAATTCTGAATCCAATCATTATATACTCTACTACGTGCCATTATTAATTCATTTGTTTTACAATGATTAACAGGAATATACATATAATTTTCAGAAATAGGATGAATATTAAAACACATATAATCTTCTAAAGGAGGATCTAATTTTTCTATTTCAATTTTATGTTCTTCTATAGTTTCTTTTAAATCTTTTATAGCTTCATCTTTATATCTAATTGTTTGTCCATAACTTTTGTTTTCTGAAGCTCCTTTTTTCTTTACAAATTCATAGATATAATAACTATAAGTTGTAACTTTAGGCATGTACATTTTATCTGTAGGCAATAATGCATTTCTATTTTGGGTCAATCCATCTATAAATCTATCATATTCAATTCTCTTATTTTCAGAATCTCTTATTACACCAATATATTCTTCAAATAATTGTAATAATCCATTAAATTCTTCATAACTACAATATTTAAAAGTTTTTACAGTTTTTCTTTTACCAAAATAAGACTCTAATAATTGTTTTCTTTGTTTCTTAATATCTTTTTCATTTAATGCCTGAATAGCTTCTTTACTTTGTTCTCTCCTTGCTTCTAATTCTTGAGCCATTTCTTCAAAAGCTTTAGTATATTTGTATGTAAATATAGTAGCTTCATCTCCAGTAAATTTATTTACTAACATTGAAAATCCTTGACGATTCATTATATACATTGGTCTTTTTTCACCTTTTACATCCATATATTCAACGGGCGAAAAATTTCCCTCGTTAATAAGTTCTGGTATCAAGTCGATAAAACCTCTGATTTTCTTTAATACATCTTTATGCTTTTTATCATAGTAATCTGCAACTTTTAAACTATTAGTAACTATTTCACCTTCCTCATTTACTGTCAATCCAAATTCTTGTTCAAATTTTGTTAATTCCATTTTACATTACCTCTTTCTTTTATTTAATTTTTAAATAATTCATTTTCAATCCTACTGTGATAAGATTAAAAAAATAGAACTATTTAGAGAAGAGCCAAGAAATAATATTCTAACTCCTCCCTCACAGTTTTTGAATTATTTAAAAACATAAAAAGAGATAATTAGAATAGCATTAGCTACTCTCTAAGTAGTTCTAATAAAATTTCAAATTAATTATTGCAATATTTAAAAAATATGTCATACTAGAAATAAGGAATTTAAATAAAAATGTGATTCATAACTCACATGAGATAGGGTAGATTATCATTAATCTGCTCTATTTTAATTTTTTGTATTTTTATCTTTCTAAAATCCTTTATATTTCCTAATTTTTAACACATCAAAAAATTATTGACTCTCTCAGAAGCTATTTAAGGTACGTTTAACTGTAAAAAGGTATAATTATATTACTAAAGCATAAAATCTCTTAAATAGTCTCTCTGTGAATAAAACTATGATTTTATCGAAAAACAATAAATTTTTAATAATAATAATATCAATATTCTATATAAAACATATAAGATCGTTAAATTACCATTTCTGATTTGTACATCTGTACAACCTATATTATTTTTGATATACTATAAGAGGAGGTGTAATATGGAATTTAAATATAGAAGCAAGTACGATTATCAAAAATATCCAAGAACTAATGTACATACGACTGTACGGGAAGATTTATACGAACTTTTACAAATTACAGCAGTTAAACAAAAAGAGCATCAATCTAAATGTTTAGATATTATTATTGAAATGGTACTTAAAGATAAAAAATTATTAAATGAATTCAAAAATAAATTAGATTTATATTAATAATAAAATAAAGAGTAGAGAATAAATATCTCTACTCAAATTTAAAACACTATTGACTTATTTAATTTTTTATGTTATTATAAAAATATATAGGAGGGTTGTATTCTTTTGTTTCTATTCCAAGTGCTTTAGGATATGACTTTTCCCATTTTATATAATAACAATAGACCCTTCTTATCATTTGATAATATAATTAACTATATATTTATTAAACAATTATTAATAACCATATTATTTTAATAAAGAAAAAAGAAAAGCAATAGTTGCTCCTCCAATTAAAAATCCTATATTTTTTAACCAATCAATATTTATTTTATTATTAGTTATATCATTACTTTCTTTAATTGAAGTATTATTATGTGTTTCAATAATTCTATCAAATTTAACATCCATATTTGTCATTTTATCTTCTAATTTATCTATTTTTTTATCAGTATTTTGAGAAGACATTTGTACTACAGTTTCTAATTTTGTCATTTTTTCACTTAAATTTTTATCTATTGTATTAATATTACGTTCTAATGCTTCAACTTTTCCATCTCTTTTTTCATTACTTTGTTTTAATTCTTGAATGTCTTGAGTATTTTTTTGAGTTTGTACTTCTATTTTTACGACTCTTTCATTATATCCATTATAATCTAAAGGTGTATTGTTATTATCCATAAACTCAAACTCCTTTCTTTAAGTGTAATATAATTAAATAGTGATATTTATAGGATTATTTTTACCAAAATCACTA
>ENA-UOOR01005014-UOOR01005014.1-fermentation-metagenome-genome-assembly--contig:-NODE-5014-length-10054-cov-3.044904_pt1 | contig 10054 bp, 7 predicted proteins | sample MGYA00245780_ERZ724029 | MGnify/ENA primary metagenome ERZ724029 (study PRJEB28704, sample SAMN03018315) | fermentation metagenome | biome: anthropogenic terrestrial biome; feature: soil; material... | reverse complement strand
AGTACGAAACAAGCTGCAAAAGATGCCCATCTATACCATATTGCTCTATTTTTTGTTTTGTCATCTGATTTAAAGGCAGCTTGCTCTATTAAGTTCTCATTTATATTTCCGATTTCCTCAAAAAGCTTTTTGCTTTTCATAATGAAATACCTTCTTTCTCAAGATATTCTTTTAACTTAATTCTTGTTCTATGAAGCATGGATTCGATTTTGCTTTTACTCATGCCATAATGATTGCATAAATTGCGTATTGACTCAGAATAGTAATAACGTTGTATAAAAATATTGCGTGCCTCGTTTTTTATTGAATATAAAAATTCGCTGATTGCATTGGATATAACAGAATTATCAATAATAACTTCAATATTGTCGGATGTATTGAAGCATTCTTCAAGTTCACTAAGCAACATATCAAATTCATTATTACGTTTTTGAGCATGGTAGTATTCGTATTTATGTAAAGCGGTATTTCTGACAACCTTACTTATATAAGCATAGAGTGAAGCTGGTCTTAATGGCGGTATCGTATTCCATACTTTTAAATAAGTATCATTACAACATTCTTTTGCATCTTCTTCATTATTCAGAATATTATTCGCTATACAAACGCATAATTTATCATATTTAGCTTGTGTTTCCTCTATTGCTTTTTCAGAACGCTCAAAATATAATTCGATTATTTTACTGTCATCCAAGCAATCATCTCCTTTCTATTCGATATATGCTTTCATATATAAAGACCGGAATTTTTCAAAATGCTTGCATTTTATGCTTGAATTTTTATGCTTGCATTTTTACAAAAATTATTTTTCGACTTTATTTTTCAAAATGTTTTGGCTTTCTGTTCCTGGATAATCTTACCATATTCTTGTATGCTTTTCAATGTCATCACTTATTATCTGCGTTAGAAGTCCAATCACTTTGTCTCAATTTCCCGTGGTTTTCGAAACTTGCCGACAATTCTTATATTGAAAGAATTTCAGTACCGTGACGTTTGACCATTTACTGTACTTAATAAGATGTTCTTGTCTATTTTCAAGGTTATACTTACTCATTTTTTTTGACTTATCATTTGTAACATTACACATTACCTTTACAAACAAAATACATTTTTCACAACGAAAGTGTGCAGTTGTCCATGTCGATTAAAATCGAGTAGGAGGCGGTGACTAACCGCCGTCCTCTCACACCACCGTACATGCGGTTCCGCATACGGCGGTTCGGTAATGTAAGCAGGGAGATTTCTCTCACGCCATCCAGATACTCTTACTCAGCACTCCCAACCTTTCGATTTGAGTTCCACTCATTGCTCAATTGGGTAGTCTCCTTTCGGAGTTGGCAGCTATCACTGCAAGAACATCCTTTTGATCAATCCGCTTATTTACCGTCTGCCCCTTTTCTCCGCTATCTTTCAATAGTTTCTACGATACTATGGGCAGAACTGACTTCTGCATGTTCAGCCATACCTTACAATACGGGTTACTCTTGGGACTTCATATAGACTTCCTACCAGAGCGTACCATGCAGACCTCCCTGAATAAGGTGCAATAACCTTCCTCCCATGTAACCATCGCATTTACACTATAGGGTTCGGGTAGTATTGGACTTCACTTTGTTTAGCAAGCTCATCCGCCCTAAGAATGCCTTATATGCGATTTCTGTCCGTCGGTTCGGGATTTTGCTTTCGGCTTCCTTCAGATTTCACCTCGCGATGAACACCCTTGCCGTTCGGCTAACACTTCCTACTACCAAGCGTGTAGTGGACTTTCACCACCAAGTTATTGCCCATGTCGGGCGTACTAAAAAAAGCCCGGACTGGAATGAATCCAATCCGGGTTTAAATCTTATTTAAATTGAATCAAAACATCGCAGATGCTGTTTTCAGAAGGTATTTTCAGCAACTCCTTGTCCTTTGCCATATCACAGACAATTGTTGCATAGAGTGTTAGAAACATATAGTTACACGCTCTTGTCACCTCATTTTCAAGATGTGCCGGAAATAGATTTTTGTATCCTTCAACATATTTTGCAACCGCATTTGAATATTGAAAAATGGAAGAATCGAAGTTTTTATCAACAAGCTCTGTGAATTTTTCATACTGTGTTTTAGTAAAGGCAGGGGTTAATACAACCAGCTTGCCATCTTTTTCTCTTACAACAAAGCCATTTTCAATTAATGATGCTGCCAAATCAAGATCGGTAATTTCTTTTTTGTGAAATATGTCCTCACAGACATTTATTTCATTATCAAACATCATTTGGCGATAGGCAAATCCACCGAAATGATAGGATATATGTTTGTATGAGCCCCTGCTGACACTGTTCAATGATACCTCGCGACCAAGTCCGCGAACCGGATACTTATTACCGGTCATCAGATGCGCGTAATAACTCCAGCAGCAGCCGTCATATCTCACCGGGCGTTCAATCCACCGAACCGGGTTATACTTTTCGCTTAAATATTCAAGAGCCATAATACCGTATAGATACATCAATTCTTCATCTGGTTTTCCGGCGGTGTATATTCCAAGATCATTTATATCGTTTTCAAGTGCTTTCATCGATGAAACAAAGGATTCAATTACCGGTGTAAAAATGCATTTTGCCTTTTCGCTGTATTCGTTTACTTTATCAGAATAGATAATGAATTGTGTTCTGTATTTGCCCTTTGACGTTTCAGACATCGCTTCACGGTATATTAGATTTTTCAAACAATCCTCAATATAATATGCCGGAACACCGCACAGCTTTGCTAGCTCTTCAACTGTTCTGAGCATTTCGTAGCAGTAATAGAGGATGTTTTGTGATAGAGCATCGTTGATATACACATATGGAAATGGGCTTATTGGATCTTTGTAATTACCGTCACCGTTAATTCGAATTTGAAGATTTACAGGTCGCAATGCTGTTTCGTTCATTTCTGTACACTCCTTTTTTAGTTTCTTCCGAGCTTCCGAAAGACGCTATGTGATAGTGCCTTCCGAGATATTAAGCTTTTCGGAAATTTGTTTTATTGAAAGGTTGTCATAATAGTAGAGAATGATAATATCACGATATATTGCAGAAAGCATAGCAATTTTGGTTCTCAGTGAATCGTATAGTTCTTCGTTTTCATCACTGTATTCATCTTCGTAATGTATTACTTCAAGTGTATCATAGGAATACATCGCGCGCTGTTTTCCCATATAACGCTGAAATGTTTTTGTTACATTGCCCGCAACACCCCAAAGCCAGGGTTCAAATTTGCTTTCATCCTTCAGCTTTGGCAGCTCTCGCACCGCTGTAAATAATATTTCCTGTGCCAGCTCATCGGCTTCTTCCCGTGAATATGTTCGGTTGACAGAATAACCGTATACCTTTTCAATGTAGCTTTCTATAATATTCGCTTTCATTCTCTCACCTGCCTTTCAACTATAAAGTGTCATAAATAGAATTCTCATTGGGCGGATTACAAAAATATTTTATATTTGTATGCGTAAAAGCCATTTTCGTGTACTATTACTTTCTGGGGAATACTGCTAAGCCACTTCCAACCGAAAGCGGACGTGCCGAAAAAGTCATCAAAATTGGTTATAAGTAGTATCCTAAATTTTTAATCAGAATAAATCTCCGATAAATATTATAATACTTTATAAGAGAAACCTCCAGTAATAGTCATAAAAAAGAAACGACAATCTTCTCGTCGAAAAATGTCGTTTCTTTAATGGTCTGAGTGAGAGGATTTGAACCTCCGGCCTCTACCACCCCAAGGTAGCGCGCTACCAAACTGCGCCACACCCAGATTTATAACGTTACGAATTATAGCATAATATAACTGCAGTGTCAAGTCGTTTTGACCTTTTTTAATTTGATATTTTTACAATTGACGCATATAAAACCCTTTTTAAAGGAACATACTAACATTAAGAAATATTTTTATAAAATCAGAAAGGAAAACTAAAAATGAACAAAGACAAGCTGCTTGACAGAGTGCATAAGAATTCACAGGTCGGGTTGTTTACCCTCCCGAAACTGAACGAGATGAGCGAAAATCCGGAATTCAAAAAGGTATTAAATCAGCACGAAAACGAGTACAAAAACATCTATTATGATGCAGAACGCCTGTCCGACAAATATCCTCTTATCGATATGAGCGCGATCGCCAAGGCAAAAACAAGAATGATGCTCAACCTGAACACTCTTACAGATAAATCCTCCTCACATCTTGCGGAAATGCTTATTATGGGTAGTACAGCGGGTGTTATTGATATGACAAAAAGTCTGCGCGAATACCCGCACGCGCCTAAAGCATCGCGGGAGCTTGCGCAAAATCTGCTTGAAACAGAGCAAAAAAACATTGATGTTATGAAGGGTTTTTTATAATCAAAACATTGCGTTGCGCTCAGTAATATTCTGTTCCCTGATGAAGCAATTTATGAGAAAATCAAAATTTACGTCGAGTTTTTCGAGCGCTTTTGAAGCGCTGTTATCAAACGAATTATTGATACTCGTAAGCTCTTTTATTGCAAAAGTTGCAAAATCTTCATCGTCTGAGACCGATTCCGCTGACTTCAGCAGTTTTGCAAGCTCTGTTTTTATCCCGTCGTAAATCGCTGCGTTTTCTTTGTCAAAACGCTTATAAACATTATCAATACTGTAAATAAGTTCGTTTATACCTGTTGTAAAGGTAATTTTTCCCTGATTGGTGCGTACCGCTTCGTTTCTGAAAACACCGTTTTCAGAAGCGTAATTATACCCGCAGGTGCTTATGTAGCGGAGCGTAAATATGCTGATTCCGTCAGCGGCAAGCTCATGTGACATATAGCACTGCTCCATATAATACTGCTCGGATGTTACGACATATGCACCGATACCGAGAGTCAGGCGGGATTTTTTTGACAATGTTTCCGCAAGATTCTTCGCATAACCGAGTCGTGTCTGCGTGTCTTTAGTGTAAATCATCGGGTAAAGCGTGTCTACCCAGCCGTTCTCGCACCATTTTTCAACATCCTGATAAACATAAATCTGCCTGTCTCTATAATCAGCAAAGCACGTAAAGGAAAGCGTAATATCACTTTTTATGCTCTTTACGGTCTGATATGTGCTTTTAACAAAAGAGGAGATAATATCCTTACGGAAATCACACCATTCATCCCAGAGACTGTCGGTAATCTTTAAATCTATGGGATTTACTCCGTACCTTGCCTTGAAAGCGGCTAAGGTCTTTTCGTTATAGCCGTAATCCTCATAATCGTCCGCCTGATAATAGTTTGGAAGGGGGAAACGTATGTAATCGACCTGCAAGCCGTCTATATCGTATTTTGTAACGATTTCGGAAAAGATTTTTAGCTGGAACTCGCGTATTTCTGCGTCGTACATATCAAGCGTTATCGAATTGTAGGAATCTTTCGTGTTGCCTTTGTTGGTCAGAAGATATTTATCCTTGTAGATATTCATATAATGTCCCTCAGGAAATACCATGGACGCATCTCCGCCTGCAAAAGCACAGACGAGAACGTGTATCTCTATCCCCTGTTCGTGTCCGTTTCTTACAAAGGATTCTATACAGTCGAAATCCTTAAGCTGCTCAAGACGCAAAACACCTTCTATATCGGAGTCGTAAAGCGAATATGACATCGCAAAGCCATCAATAATCAAAGCATTAAGCTTCATTTTTTTTGCATATGCTATGTATTTTACGACATCCTCCTCGCTGTTAATATGTACCAGAACCTCTCCCCCGCTCGTAAGCTCCGCAATCGTTACCCATGCTTCGCGGTTCTGCACCTTAACAGAGGGTATAAACGCATATTTCATTGTATCTAAAAGCGTTTTCCCTTCATAAAGAAGGTCCGCATATGAATCGATATCATCGTCTTTTAATGCTTTTTGCGCAAACACGGGTATTTCCTCAAGCCTTTTGATGGACTTGTCGATTGAATCATAATCAATGTTGTAGAACTTCTTTGCGGATGTGTTATACTTCTCACGCAGCTCTTCCGCTTCGAAAGCAAAACTGTTCAGCACTGTCTTCGGCGTTTCGGCAACATATACGGTTTTATTATCGGTGTCATAGAATACTACAGAGCCTTCTTTTATCAGGGCAAGCGCATCTTCGCCAACACCGTAAGCGGAAAGAATAAATCCCCCGTCAGCCGGAATGGTATTGTTGCCTTTATCGGAATAAACCGCTAAAACCTGTCCATTGCCGTCTACGCATACCTCAATTCCGGTTCCGGAGGTTTTTGTGCTCTTTCCGAACTCGGAGGTATAAATTATCAGGCTGTTTAATGTCCTCAAAGTATTCAAATCGGTAAAAGCAAACTTTTTAAGTGAATAAAGCGGTTTGTTCTCTACATACTCCGCCTTGTCACCGACTTTGACTTTGGAAAGGCTTTTTGCGTAATAAGAACCGGTATAAACACTCAGAACGAATCCGTCTTGAGGTATTGTAGTGTCGCCGCTGGTCTGCAAGTTTGCAGGATTGACCTGTGTGACTACGCTGTTTGAAACTGCGACTTCAATGCCGAGTTCGCTTGTAACAGTGGAAAGTGAGTAGTAATCGGGTGTATATAGAAACCCGGTGTCTTTTGAGGATCTCAGCTTATTCACATCCCCGACCTCAACGATAAGATCACCTATTTTCACATATGATAAAGGCAAACTTTCACATTCGAACAAAACAGTCCTGCAGCTTGCACCGACTTTAATGTCCTGCGTGTCGCGCACCGACTCGTCAAAAAAACGGATTATATATCCGGAATAATCGGGTACTACGACACGTTCGTTAGTCCCGCCTTTATAAATAACCCTTTCTCCGAGCACTACTAAATCAACAAAAGGCCTGTCGCTCACCGGTAATGAGGTGCTTCCGAAATTTATATCATAAATATATACTCCGTTTTCGTTTAAATCGGTGCTGTTTACGGATTTTACCGAAAAAGGCTTTTCATCCAGTAAAACTGTCTTTTCGTCGCCATATTCCGATACCATCGAGGAATTGACTATCTGTAATTCACAGCCTTTGCGGAAGGTCTTTTTTGCGAAAGCGATACTGTATTCATCGCCGAACACCAATGTGAAATACTTGTTTCCGTATTTTTCAACGCCGGTTTCCTCAACAGTGAAAAAACCGCCGTTTTTGCGTTTCACGTTAACGGGATAAAAGTTTTCGGGAATTTCACTGACAAAAAACGTCGTATTAGGCTGCATGATGATATTTATATTCTGCTCTGGAAAGCCGGCACAGTCCTTGTAGTGCAGCTTTATACCGCTTTTACCGTCGGAAGTCAATACTGCGGCTTTTGTCAAATCTATATATTCGGGCGCATTATACGCATCAACGGATATGGTGTCAAACCCGGAGGGAAGCTCTCTTTTCGTAAAAAGTAAAAAACCGTTTGTCGGAATCAAATATTCGGAGGAGTCCGAGTCGATTATATCAAATTCGCTGACAGAGCCGTCCTCTTTTGTAAATACGGTTATTAACTTATACCCGACTGCTCCTTTTGTCATAATCGCAAGACTGTCATCGTCCCCTCTGTAATTCCGGTCGAACAAAGCAAGCTTTTGACCGTCGAGAGCCTTATTATATGAATTGACTTTATAGGTTGTTCCCCCAATATTTATACTCATCTTATCGCTTGTTGTTTTGATGCACGATATAAAAAATCCCGGCAGCAACGAACAAAAAAGAATAAGGGCAACAGCTTTTTTTATATTCATATATGACACCGACCTTCCGAAAAAAGTTTAGCACACTTAAAACGAAAAAGCAATTAAAATAACATTTACCTTTTTAATAATTTATGTTAGTATAAGCATAATGAAAAAATCACGATTTTAGGTTTGGAGACTTTATGCACACTATAAAAATAAACAAAAACGACAGCGGTCAGCGTATAGACAAGTTCCTGACAAAAAAATTCAGAAATATGCCTCTTTCACTTATGTATAAATATATACGCACAAAGCGTATTAAGCTTAACGGCAAGCGTGTCAAGGAAAGCAACATACTCATGGAGGATGACGTTCTTACTTTGTTTATAAGCGATGAGTTCTTTGAAAAAAGAAACAATGATTTTTCTTTTATGCGCATTAAACCAAAGCTTGAGATTGTTTATGAGGATGATAATATCCTTGTCGTAAACAAGCCTGCCGGACTTATTGTCCACTCGGACGCAAACGAGGAATTCAACACACTTATAAACCATATCATAGCCTATTTATACAACACCGGAAAATACAATCCCGAAGATGAAAACAGTTTTACGCCGTCCTTGTGCAACCGTATCGACAGGAACACGCAGGGGCTTGTCATCGCAGCGAAGAATGCAGCAGCTTTAAAGGAAATGAACGAGATAATAAAAAACCGAGAGGTGCAAAAACGATATCTTTGTGTTGTGCACGGGGTTCCGGCACAAAAGAGCGGTACGGTAAAAAGCTTTTTAAAAAAGGACACAGACAGCAACACTGTTGAAGTAAAACAAAAAAAAGACAGCACTCTCGACAGACAGGCTGTTACAAAATACACTGTTATTGATACCGACAGAGCAAAAAACCTATCTCTGCTTGAGCTCGTAACGGGACGCACTCATCAGATCAGGGCGCAGATGGCGGATATAGGTCATCCCCTATTGGGCGACGGCAAATACGCCGAAAACAAGGACGATCGAAAGATGGGTTTTTCATATCAGGCGTTATGTTCATATTCCATCGAATTTAAAATACGCAGTGAAAAACCGGTTCTCGGCTATTTGGACGGTAAATATCTTCATACACCAAAGCCGGAGTTTTTAAAGCTTTTTGAGTAATTGTATCAGACAATTCATTTTGTTACAATAGTGATAAGTGATACGGAGTTACACCGTTATGCAATGCGTACCCCACATGTGCCGAGAGCGTGTATCACAGACAAATCCTAAATCATGTGAAAAGCACGCATCGTGTTCCCGTATGGACGAATTATTCAAAAAAAATGTTTTGTTATGGTAAACAAAGCGTCTTTTTTTGTTGCGAAAGAAGGATCAAAAGTATACCACTCCAAATAAATCCAGAAAATTATTGTAATTATTATGACTAACTCAATAAAAATTCTATACTAAAAGGAATATGGATCAATATTGCATTTCCCTTCATTATACATAGGAGTCTATAATACGCATAATTACAAAGATGATTAGATGGCTTTTCATTAACTGTATAGTCAATCCCTTTTTTCAGTAACTTTTTTATTATATTCTCAATATCATATTCACTTTGAACAACCATATCACTTTCAGCACAAATTTCTATTTGAACTTTATTCTTTAGTAATTTATTAAACCCAAAACTAAAGTTTTCACATTTTGAAATCCTTCCTTTTTATTCCGGTTTTTGACATTTCAGACTAACTTTTAATTTTTATTCTCTTTAGCGGTGTTGATGGAAGCCACAAGTATTCGCTTGATTTCAAGGCAATCCGCAAGTAGAGATTTGCCCATATCCTCGGAAATATAATCCGACATTTGAAGCAACTTTAGCCAATATTCCGTTTCGGCTGTTTCTTTGAGAGCGATATGCAATTTTGAAATGAAATCAGCTTTGCCCTGTCCGTAATTAGCTTCATTGATATTCGCACCAATGGATGTACCACTACGAACAATTTGGCTGGAAATGACGGTTTCTTTCTTTGTCTTAATCAGATACTGATAGAGCTTAACAATTCGTGAAGCAAAAACAATAGATTTATCAATTAACAATTTTTCTTTTATATTGCACCTACAATTCAAGATATCTTCATCTTATCACACAAAACTTTAGGTGTCAATCAATTATTCATTATTTATCAGTGAAGCGACTTCATTATTCATCAATGAAGCGACTTCATTATTCATCAATGAAGCGACTTCATTATTAATTCTTCATTTAAAAAAGTCGCAGTAAATGAATTATGAATAATGAATAATGAATAGTGAATAATACAACAAAAAAGCCGCCGACTCATCGTCTGCGACTTTTTTGTTGGCGCGCCATGAGGGATTCGAACCCCCGACCTACTGGTTCGTAGCCAGTCACTCTATCCAGCTGAGCTACAA
>ENA-UOOR01005013-UOOR01005013.1-fermentation-metagenome-genome-assembly--contig:-NODE-5013-length-10056-cov-8.114989_pt1 | contig 10056 bp, 7 predicted proteins | sample MGYA00245780_ERZ724029 | MGnify/ENA primary metagenome ERZ724029 (study PRJEB28704, sample SAMN03018315) | fermentation metagenome | biome: anthropogenic terrestrial biome; feature: soil; material... | reverse complement strand
TGATCACGGGGAAATCTCGCTCTCTCGCATGCCTAGCCGTGTCAAAGTCGGGCTGTGGTGCGGAGGTCGGGCAGAGGCGCGGGTCGCCCGCCTCCCCCACAGATCGGGACGTGCGGATTTCCCACATCCGGCTCCTCGGTTTACGGTTTCGCTACGAGTTAGAGAGAGCCGCAGGCCGCTTCAGCAACAGCGGACTCCGACTCCTCCCAGCGCGCGCCATCCGGGCCGAACGCCGTTCTTCGTTCTTCGGAATGGATGACTCGGGTTGGCGGCAACCGGAAGACCTTCTCCATCTGCTCAAAGCGCTTCCATGGCATGCCTCGCCGGGAGCGCCTCGCCAGATTCTTTCGCCAAAGCCCCCTGACTGCCGCGCGGAACCGGTCGAGCAGCCCGTGGTTACCGATAGTCCCGTAATACGCCCAGTGCCCGGCCAGCTTCTCCGACAGTTCCTTGTGCTGCTCTCGGACAGGCCTGTGCATGGCACGTCGGCACCATTCCGCCGCCGCCATGAGCCCGCGCCTGAATCGGCCTGTTGCAGTTTGCGCTTGATGACCCACCGCCCCTGGCGGCTCTTGCCCGAGCAGCGGGCGAAGCCCAGCAGGCTGAAGCTGCCAGGCCTCCTCGGCTCCTGCCCTGCCTTCCCGCCTGTCGGCGGCCGGAAGCGCACAAGTCGTGTCTTCTCCGGGTGGATGGTCAAGCCGTACTTGCCGAACCTCTTCGGCTGCTGCCCGCCGCCAACGGCGCTCATACTCTCCCCTGCCGGTCGTGGGATGCGGACTCTACCTGCGAGGAGGGTCCATTGCGCCGTTGGCTCATCGTTCTCGCTCTCGTCATCGCCGGCTCCTTCGGGCTCTACCTTCTGAGCCGCGCGAACTATCTGCTCTTCCATGCCCTGGTCGAGCTGGGCGCTGTCGTGGTCTCCGCGGCCATCTTCGCCATTGGCTGGAACACGCGCCGTTTTGCCCCCAACAGCTTTTTGCTGGTCCTCGCGGTTGCCTTCCTTTGTGTCGGCGTGCTCGACCTGCTTCACACCCTCGCCTATCTCGGCATGGGCGTCTTTCGCGAACCGGGCGCGAACCTCGCCACCCAATACTGGATTGTCGGCCGTGGCCTCGAGAGCATCTCGTTTCCGCTCGCTGCCCGGGTGCTCGCGACGAACCGTCGGCTTGCTCCCGAGCGACTGCTCGTCGGCTACCTCATGGCGACCTCCCTCCTCATCGTCTCCATTCAGCCGCTGGAGCTCTTCCCGACTGCCTATGACGATGCGACGGGGCGCCTGACCCGGTTCAAGGTCAATTCCGAATACGTCGTCTCCGCACTCTTCGCGGCGGCGGCGATCCTCTTCTGGCGCCAGCGCGACAAGCTCGATCGGCCGATCCTGCAGTTCCTGCTCGCGGCGCTGGGCGCCAAGGTCGTCTCCGAGCTCGCCTTCACGCTCTACACGGATGTCTACGGCGTCTTCAACATGGTCGGCCATCTGCTCAAGCTCTTCGCGTCGGTGGCCATCTACGAAGCCATCGTGAGCGGCTCGCTTCTGACGCCGTTCCAGTCGATCTTCCGCGACTTCGTCGAGTCCCAGAAGAAGCTCGAACACGAGCTGACCGAACGGCGCGCCGCCGAAGAGGCGCTGCGTGAAAGCGAAGCCCGCTTCCGGGCCGCCTTCGAGCACTCGGCCGTCGGCGCCGCGCTCGTCGGGACCGACGGGCGACTGCTGCGGGTCAACGACCGCCTGTGCGAGTTTCTCGGCCATTCGGCCGAGGAGCTCACCCGCCGCTATTCCCGCGACGTGACCTTCCCGGCCGACCGAGCCAGGGATCGCGAGGCGATGACCCGCGTGCTCGCTGGCGAGCAGACAGCCTACTCCCACGAGAAGCGCTACCTGCGAAAGGACGGCTCGGTCGCCTGGGGCACCGTGACGGCCTCGCTCCTGCGCGACGCGGAAGGCAGCCCCCTCTACTTCATCGCCATCATCGAGGACATCACCGAGCGCAAGGAGGCCGAGGCGTTGCGCGAGGGGGTCGTCCACATGATCTCGCACGACCTGCGCGCCCCGCTGATGGTCATCCAGCTTCAGTCCCACCTGCTCGCCAAAGGACTCGCCAAGGGCGCCCCCGGCGACAAGCTCTGGAAGAGTGTGCAGACGGTCGGCAAGAGCGTTCGTCGCATGAACGTGATGATCGAGGACCTGGTCGACTCGGCGCGGGTTGAGACAAAGCAGCTTGAGCTCGAACCGCAGGCGCTCGGCCTTCGGGCCTACTTGCGCGAGCTGCTCGAGAGTGCCGAGGGCGTTGTCGACGCCCAGCGGATCCGGCTCGAAATCCCCGAATCGCTGCCGCCGGTCGCCGCCGATCCCGACAGGCTCGAACGCATCCTTTTCAACCTGCTGACCAACGCGCAGAAGTACTCGCCGCCAGGCCGTCCGGTGACCGTCTCGGCTGTCGTGCGCCAGGAGCAGATCGAAGTGACCATCGAGGACCAGGGGCCGGGAATCCCTGAGGATGAGCTGCCGCAGCTCTTCGATCGCTTCTTTCGAAGCAGGGCCAACCGGCAGATCAAGGGCATTGGGCTCGGTCTGTTCATCACTCGCATGCTCGTCGAGGCCCACGGCGGCCGTATCTGGGCCGAGAGCGAACCGGGCCGGGGTAGCCGGTTTCGGTTCACGCTCCCGATTGCGCCTGAGAAACCCGTCGCGACGGCCCCGGAAGCCGACTCGCACGCGCCGGTCTGAAGATGTGTCGAAGGCTCCTTCGGGCGGTAGCCGGTCGGCCCGAGGCTCGGGGCAGGCCGAAGCACGAGGGTCGGTTCGACTCTCGCGCGGCCCCCTCGGGGACTCCGAGGCTCCCGCTGGTCGCCTCTACGCTCGGGGTGACCGGGGGCCGGCTCGGACCGCGCCTGTGATCTACCCGGCCTGTTCGCCGAGCCTCCGGCCGACCGCGCATCCGCTCTGCAACCGCGAGCACCGGGCCCGCCATCTGGTCAGCGACTGCGACTGACCGCGGTCGCGGGTTCTCTGCCTCGTCGTGCTCAACCGAGCCGGTCCACGGGTAATATCGCGGGCCCCGAGGAGTTTGGATGGACCGAGCAAACGCGAAGAGACTCTCCCCTGCCCCGTTCGACCCGCGCCTCGATCGCCTCGCCCGCCTGGTTGGCGAGGACGGCCTTGCCCGCCTTGCCCGCGCCCACGTCATCGTCTTTGGCATCGGCGGGGTCGGCTCCAACGCGGCCGAAGCCCTCGCCCGCAGCGGCGTCGGACGGATAACCCTCGTCGACGGCGAGCGGGTCTGCGTCACCAACTTCAACCGCCAGCTCCACGCGCTCGAGAGCTCGATAGGCCGGCCCAAAGCCGAGGTGATGGCCGAGCGCCTGCGCCTCATCAACCCGAACCTCCACGTCGAGCCGATAGCCGAGCACTATGGCGAGCAGAACGCCGAGCGGCTGCTCCCTGCCGGCGCCGGCACCAGCTTCGTCATCGACGCCATCGACACGGTCAAGGCCAAGCTGCACCTGCTCGCCCGCTGCGTGCGCGAGCGCCTTCCGGTCGTCTCGGCCATGGGCGCGGCCGGGCGGCTCGACCCGACCGCGGTCCAGGTGAGCGATCTCTGCGAGTCGCACACCGACCAATTTGCCAAGGACGTGCGCAAGTACCTGCGGCGCAACTATGGGATCGACTGCACGGTCCCGACCGGAATCCTCGCGGTCTGGTCGCGCGAGAGGGCTCGCCTGCCGTTGGCGCTTCCCGGCGACGAGGCGGGCATCCCCGGGGTCGAGGGCCCCGTCCCCAAGCACCGCGCGCCCAAGGGCCAGGGCAGCGCCATCTTCGTCACCGCCGTCGTCGGAATGACGGCCGCGAGCGTGGCGATCCGCGCGCTCCTCGACGAGCCGACGGCCTGAGCGCAACCCCGACAAACCGATGTGATTTCGCAGGCTTGCAGCCCCGGAAAAGAAGCCCTCAGAAGGCCCCTGTGAGCTCCCAGGCGGCCCCAAGACGGCTGGTCGGCAGCCAGGCTTGCTTGAAGTAGCCTCGAGTCCCCGGAATCGCTCTACGGGCCGTTCTAGGCCCTCCAGCGGCCTCTTCGGTCATTTTTGGGTCGCCACAGGCCCTCCCGACTGCCGAGCGCCCGCTCTCGTCGGGCCGCCACCTCGCCAAGCCGACGCGCTGCTCGGCCAGCCGCGAGAGGTGCGAGTCGTACCTCTGGAAGATCGCGCGCGGCCACGGTAAGTCCATCGAGTCGGCCACGCGAGCGCCGCCCCCCGCGTCGTTGGCCGGCAGAAGCGAACGGGTGACAGGACGGACGGCCATCGGGAAGGATGGACTGGTGAACACGGTCAGAAAGCTGGCGGGGGCGACGCCGGAGCGCATCCGAGAGCTCTTGCGCATCGCCGCGGCCGAGGTCGGCACGCCCGAGTCGGGCAAGAACGCCGGCGCCATCGCCCGGTATACCGGCGGCAAGACCGGCTGGCCGTGGTGCGCGCGGTTCGTCTCGTGGTGCTATCGGCAGGCCCGCATGCCGCTGCCCGGCGGCGACCAGTGGGCCGTCGCCACCATCAAATCGACCATCCAGCGGCTCGGGCAGTGGCGCGCCCCGCTCGACCTGCAGCCGGGCATGGCCTGCGTGCTCGCGACCCGCTCGCACATCGAGCTCGTCGCCAGCCCGGTGCACAAGGATGGCCGGCTGACCGGCTACATGACCATCGGCGCCGACACCCCGGCGCCCGGCGCCCGCTGCCTGGGGGTCGCGCAGCGGTTCCGCGGACTCGGCGAGCTCGAGGGCGGAGGGTTTCCGGTCAGGCTCTAGCGAGGCTGCGCTTCGGGACCGACGAAGCGCAAACCGGTCGGCCCGCGCGAAGCCGAGGGCCCCACGCCCGCGCCCCCCGAGCGCTTTTGTTGTGGGCTTGGGGTGAGCGGAGAGAACCTGACTCGAAGGCCGCGGCTTTCGAGCCTCTCGAATCGCAGGACCGGCCGCTACTGCGCGAGCGCCGCCTTGAGCCGCTTGCGCAGATCGCTGGCGACCACCACCGCCTTCTGCCCTTTGCGCAGGCCGACGAAGGCGAGCCCCATCCGCCGCAGCCACCCGAGCGGTCCCGAGGGCGGCCTCTCGGTCCAATAGAACCCGTCGGCCTCGTCCTGCCCGGGCTTCTCGACCACCTCCGAGTAGCGCATCGCGCCGCCGCTCTCGAGCAGCTTCGCGAGCAGCTCGCGCGCCTCGTCGGGCAGCCCGACGACGAGCGAGTCGAGCGACTCCTTGTCGCCGAGGTGCTCGGCGATAGCCTTGCGCCGAGCGGCCCGCGGGGCGCCGAGCGCCTCGTCCGGCAGGTCGAGGCCGAGGATGTCGAAGATGGCGCTGGTCCAGTCCGAGGGCTGGTGCGCGAGCAGCGCCTCGAGCGTCGCGGGCTCGGGCAGGGGCTTCTGCTCGGCGCTCTGGCGCATGCGCAGCTCGTCGACGCTGACGGGCTTGCCGCGCAGGCCGGTCAGCGAAGGCATCAGCGTCTGCTCTCCGGTCAACACGTTGGTCTCGGCGACGAACGCGGGCAGCTCGCCGGCGCGGCCGAGGATCTGCGCGTCGTCGACCCTGGCGGACGATTCGAATGAGAGCACCCTGCCGGCGAGCCGCTCGCCCAACCGGTCGAGAAGCCGCGTGCGCAGGCCGGCGAGCTCGCGCCAGACCTTCTCGAGCTCCTCGGCATGCGAGGGCACCTCCTCGGGCGACAGGCGCTGGGCCTCGCGGAGGCCGACGTACATGTAGACGTTCGCCGCGCAGAGCTCCCACGCCTCGAGCTCAGCGGCGATCGCGGAGCGTGAGAGCTCGCCCGCCTCGACCGCCTGCTCGAGGCCCAGGTCAAAGCAGCAGGCCCGGTCGGCGAGGACCGCGACGCGGTCGAGCAACCACTCGAGCCGAGGCGTCCCCGGCTCCCAAGGCAGCTCGGGCCAAGAGTTTGGGTCGTTCATGGTGCTCGCCTTGCCGTCGCAACCAACAAGAAAAGAGGAGGCCCCGCCACAGTTGCCAAAGCGGGGCCTCGATTCACCTCTCGCGGCGAGCCGTCACCCGCCGGCCGAAGACACGCTAGCCGGCGGCCTTGCCGCAGTTCGGGCAGAACTTCGCCCCCGGGGCCAGCTCGGTGCCGCATTCGCACTTCTTCGGTCCCGCGGCGGGCTTGCCGCAGTTCGGGCAGAACTTGGCGCCGGGGGCGAGGTCGGTGCCGCACTCGCACTTCGAGCCGGCGGCGGCCAGGGGCTTGCCGCAGGAGCTGCAGAACTTGCCCGGAGGCGTCTGCTGGCCGCACGACCCGCACGGCATCGTCTGCGGCTGCGCGGCCGGCTGGCCGCCCATCGGCTGCTGCATCATCTGCTGCTGGGCGAACATGTTGGCCATGCCGAAGCCCATGCCCATGCCCATGCCGCCGAGCGCGCCACTGGCACCCTCGCCGCCCTTGGCCATGCCGGTGCCGGCCCCGCGCAGCATCTCGGCCTGCGCGACCGCCATGTAGGCCGGGTTCTGGGCGAGCGCCATGCGCCGCTGGTCGTCGGCGATGGCCATGTTGCGCTTGTTCAGCTCGGCCTTGTCCTCGTCGGTGATCGAGAGGACGAAGTTGCCGAACTGCACGACCTGGATGCCATAGCGGTCGATCTCATCCTTGATCTGCTGGAGCACCGCCTCCTGAAGCTCGAGCTTGAAGTGCGGGCTGATCATCTTGTTGAGCGACCAGCCCTTTTCGCCCAGCTCGCCGACCGCATCCGACATGTACTTCATCAGGATGCCCTTGAACCAATCGAGGAAGGCGTTGTTGGTCTGGAGCTGCTTGCCCGAGCCGACCATCCCGAAGATGAGCTTCTCGGCGTCGGTCACCTTCACCGAAAAGTCGCCGTAGACCATCGCCTCGCACATCATCTGCGTGACGCTGTCGGTCACCGAGCCGAGGGGGCCGCCGAACTTGATCGAGGGCACCTCGCGGGTCGAGACGAAGTAGAGCTCGGCGACGAAGAGGTTGCCGTCGGTCACCTTCTCGAGCAGCGCCGAGAGGAACGGGATGTTCTTCGCGTCGAGGCTGTAGGTGCCGCCGGGACCGAGGTGACCGGCCACCTTGCCGTCCTTGACGAAGATCGCCATCTCGTCGGGCTGGCAGGTGAGCTGCGTCAGCATCCGGATGTTCTTCTCCGGGTACCGATAGATGATGTCCTGGCGAGCCTCATCGGAGCGGGCGATGAAGTTGCGCTTGGCCTCGTTGGCGATGGAGCTGAAGATCCCCAATGTCGTCTCCTTCCTTCTGTAGCGCCCGAAAAAAGGCGCGCGGATCCTAACCTGCCCGCGCCGACTGCTGCAATCGACGCGCCCCCTTGGCGGGCGTGCCTCCCGGCCCTCGATTCCGAACAAAACGAGCCCGAGCCGGCGCGATCAGCGGCGATTTTCGCCGACCGCAGGTGTGCCTTGCCAACCGCGCATCATGCCGCTCCACTCCCGGCCGATTGGCCTGGGCGGCCGAGCCTGCAGCCAAAGCCAACTTGCGACGGTCGCAAGTTAGGCCGGAGTGCGAGCGCGAGCCTGCAGCCAAAGCCAACTTGCGACGGTCGCCAGTTGCGCCGGGGTGCGAGAGCGAGCCTGCGTGCGCGCTGAAGCGAGGCCTAGAAGGATTTCTCGAGGGATCTTCAGTTCACCGAGACCAGATAGAACTTGTTGCAGCTCCGGTCGGCTATCTCCGCGGTGCGCCCCCTGGCCTCGAGGATGTTCTTCATGCCGTTGAAGCGGCTCTGCTCGACGACGAGCCACAACGGCCCCTTGTGCGCGAGGAACTCCTGGAATTTGCCCGCATCCTTGATCTGGCGGATGTGGTTCGACGAGTAGAAGGTCTCGCCGCGCCAGTTCATGTAGTAGGCGCCGATGGGCTCCTCGGGCGAGCCGCGCTGCTCGTAGTAGGCCCAGAAGATGTCGCGCTGCGACCAGTGGAAGCTCAAGTCCTTCCAGTGGACCCAGGAGACGTACATCGCGAAGCAGGCGGCGACGACGGCGAAGGTGCCGGCGAGCATCTTCTTGGTCCGCCAGACGTAGGCGAGCGCGAGCCACAGCCCGCCTCCGATGAAGATCACCGAGAAGACCTGCTTCGGGTTCACCTCGACCGAGGGGTAGGGGCGCTCGTAGTTGTAGACGAACAGGTTGATGAGGTGCTTCGGGTTGAGCCAGAGGTTCTGGGCGACCGCGGCGAAAAAGGCGATGCCCAGCAGGACCGGGATGGCGTTCCCCTCGAGCCCCTCGCGCCAGAGCTTGTCGGCGTAGAGCGCCGCGAGGATCGCGAGCGGCGGCACCACCGGGAAGCAGTAGTGGTGGAACTTGGTCGCGCTCATCGCGAAGGTGAAGAACGAGGCGGCCGCCCAGACCGTGACGAAGAGCGCGCCGCGGCTCTTGGTGTCCGGGTCCCGCGGGCGCAGCTTGCCGATGACCACCATCGCCCCCGGCATCAGCGCAACCCAAGGGAACATCGCGAAGCCGAGCTGCTCGATGAAGTAGGCGAAGGTGCCCCCGGGCGTGGTGGTATGGACCCCGGCGCCCAGGCGCTTGAAGTGGTCGTGGACGAAGAAGCGGTAGAAGAAGGTCTTCGACTCGTCGTCCTTGCCGTCGAACAGAACCAGGGTCAGGTACCAGGGCACCGCGATGAGCGCGAGCAGCACGACCCCGTGCACCGCCCTCGAGCGCCGCAGCACCCGCCAGTCCCAGGTGACGACCAGGTAGACGAGCATGATCAGCCCGGGCAGCGCGAAGCCGAGCAGGCCCTTGGCGAGGGTCGCCAGGCCGAAGAAGGCATAGGCGAGGCACCACCAGAAGGTGGCCGTCTGCGAGCGCGCGGTGCCGTTCGGGTTGAGCTCGCCGCGGGTCTTCGGGTCGAATTCGGCGATCATGAAACAGGCCAGGCCGCTGGCCATCAGGGTCACGAACGGCGTGTCGGTCACCGCCTGACGCGCGAGCAGGAAGTAGAGCGGGCTGGTCGCGGTGGCAAAGCCGGCGATGAGCCCGGCGCGCCGGTTGAAGACCCGCCCGACGGCCAGGGTGATGAGCCCGACCGCGAGGATGGAGAGCGCGGCGAACGGCAGCCTCATTCCCCACTCGGTGTAGACCCCCAGCGCCGCGTTGCCGTTGAGCGCCCCGGTCATCCACAGCCCGAAGGCCTGCAGCCACATCGTCAGGGCGGGCTTGGAGAAGAAGTAGGCGTTCTCCCAGTACGGGAAGAGGTAGTCGCGCTTGGCAACCATCGTGCGCGCGACCTCGCCGTAGTGGACCTCCCAGGGGTCCCACAGCCCGACCGCGCCCAGCCACGGGATGAAGATGAGCGCGGCGAAGAGGGTCGTCGCAAGCACGTCGCGCCTCTCGGCCGGCAGCGCAAGCCAGCGTCTGACCAGGCCGAGCCGCATCACGCGCTTGCCGAGGAGCGACTCGACGATGCCAGGGCCCTCGTCGTGCTTCTCGACCCCGGGCGCTGCCAGCTGCAGCTCCCTGCGCGCGCCCAGGTCCTTGTCCTTTGCCTTGGCCATGCGTGCTCCGTCTCCGCCCGGATTCGATGGCGGAAAGCCGGGCCCTTATATCAGGAGATTCGCCGGGTTGGCTCGCCTTCTGTCGCGCGCTGCACGTTGGCGCGGGCCGGCCTGCCCGCTCACTACCCGGGCTTGCCGCCGCCTCTCTGCCTCGTCGAGAAGCTCGAGACGGCGCCGCCCGAGCTCGCCGGCGTGCCCGGGCGGCGGGGAGACGAGAGCGGCGAGGGCTGTGGCTCGGAGGGCCCGTGCGGCCTGCGGCCGAAGATGTGTCGAAGAATCCAGAACTCCTGAGCCACCTCACCTTGGTGATGAAACATCCGATGCCCTAGTCGGCGGCACGGTTGCTCGAACACCGGGCCAAATGCCTCGGTAGCGGACGGAAATCCGCCCACCACGTTTCATCGATTCTTGCGCCCTGCCGCAGCCCGGACGCTGGGTAGGTCAGGAGTTCTGGAATCCTTCGAGCGATAACCGGTCAGCCAGAGCCCTCTGTGCCAACGTGCGTGAGACACCGACCCCACTCGCAATTACTGTAGGAC
>ENA-UOOR01005012-UOOR01005012.1-fermentation-metagenome-genome-assembly--contig:-NODE-5012-length-10058-cov-3.093072_pt1 | contig 10058 bp, 11 predicted proteins | sample MGYA00245780_ERZ724029 | MGnify/ENA primary metagenome ERZ724029 (study PRJEB28704, sample SAMN03018315) | fermentation metagenome | biome: anthropogenic terrestrial biome; feature: soil; material... | reverse complement strand
AGGAAGAATTTCATCTAAGCCGACTCCTTTCTAGAGGGCGAAATAAAACCTCGCCCCTACGGGTTCATCAATAATGTTTCGGTTATCTTTCTACAATCATGCTGACGCCCATGCCACCGCCAACACATAAGGTGGCGAGGCCGAGGCGCACATCACGTTTTTGCATTTCACTAATAAGGCTAATAAGAATACGGGTGCCGCTGGCACCAATCGGGTGCCCGAGAGCAATAGCACCACCGTTTACGTTGACCCGGCTCATATCGAAACCGAGCTCTTTTGCCACAACTAACGACTGAGCGGCAAAAGCCTCGTTGGCTTCAATTAACTCGATATCACTCAGCGCAAGCCCTGCTTTAGCCAACGCCTGCTTGGTAGCCGGCACCGGCCCGAGGCCCATGTGCTCCGGCGCAACACCGGCGCTAGCATAGGAACGAATGCTAACTAGCGGTAGCATACCCAATTCCTTAGCTTTCGCTTCCGACATAACTACAACCGCAGCTGCTCCGTCGTTAATGCCCGAAGCATTGCCGGCCGTAACCGTGCCGTCTTTCTTAAAAGCCGGACGCAGTTTAGCTAACGATGCAGGTGTTACCCCTTGGCGTGGGAATTCATCGCGATCGAACACAATCGGCTCACCACGGCGCTGTGGAATAACTACCGGCACAATTTCATCGGCAAAGCGGTTGCTGGCCAGTGCCGCCTCCGCTTTATTTTGACTGGCGGCAGCAAACTCATCTTGCTCTTCACGGCTAATGTTATACTGCTCGGCCAAATTCTCGGCAGTGATGCCCATGTGGGTGTTACCAATGGCACACCAAAGCCCCTCATTAATCATGCTGTCAACAATTTCGCCATTGCCCATACGGTAGCCGGTGCGAGCATTCTTAAGTAAGTAAGGTGCCTGGTTCATGTTTTCTGTGCCACCGGCCACAATAATGTCGGCATCGCCTAGCATAATGGCTTGGGCGGCTAAGGCCACGGCGCGCAGACCGGAACCACAAACTTGGTTAATGGTCATGGCTGGTTTATCCACGGGAATACCGGCAGCGAGCGCTGCCTGGCGGGCTACGTTTTGCCCTAAGCCGGCTTGTAGCACACAGCCCATGATGACTTCGTCTACTTGTTCGGGCGCTAGCTTGGCCCTATGTAGAGCCTCTTTAATTACGAGGCTGGCTAAGTCTTTAGCAGAAACGCCGGCTAGTGTACCATTAAAACTACCTATTGGGGTACGCGCTAGCGAGATAATGATAGCCTTATTCAACAGGATACCTCCTTTATAGCATATACTCATTGAGGGGTTTTTTCCAGCGATTTTATCAAGGCTGGCTGAGGGGGGACAAACCGAATTTCCCCGGCACAACTGTACGTCCCCCCGGTCCACCCTACCTACCAAGCCATCACGGGTAAATTGTCTACCACCTTTAATGGCGCTAACGTTGCCGCCTGAACCTCTTCTACGGTGGTGTCAGGCGCAATTTCAATTAACCACAAACCGTCCGGGCGCACTTCCATAACGCCCAGCTCGGTCACGATTAGGTCTACCTCTTTGGCTGCTGTCAGGGGCAAGCTGCACTGCTCCAGGATCTTCGGCCGCCCCTTGTTGGTGTGTTCCATAGCCACAATCACACGTTTCGCCCCAACGGTGAGGTCCATCGCCCCACCCATGCCGGGCACCAATTTGCCCGGGATCATCCAGTTGGCCAAGTTACCATGTTGGTCAACCTCTAAAGCGCCCAGCACTGTTACGTGCACATGACCGCCTCGAATTAGAGCAAATGACGTGGCGCTGTCGAAGCAGGCACCACCCGGCAATATGCTCACTAGCTGCGCACCCGCGTTGACCACGTGCGGGTCTTCCTGCCCTAGGCCTGGCGCTGGTCCCAGCCCAACAAAACCATTCTCCGACTGGAATAGCACTTCCACGCCTTCCGGCAGGCAATCGGCTACCATGGTCGGAAGCCCAATTCCTAAGTTCACTACGTCGCCGTGGCGCAATTCTTTGGCCACGCGCCGCACGATGAGCTCTCGCTTCCGTTCTCTGCTATCCATGGACGGCACCTCCCGTTACAAGAACGTCCACCAGTAGTCCCGGCGTCACTACGGCGTCGGGGTCAAGCGACCCGACGGGCACAATCTCGTCAACTTCGGCGATAACCACCTCGGCGGCCTTCGCCATGAGTGGGTTAAAATTGCGGGCCGACCGACGATAAACCAAATTGCCTTTTTCGTCGGCCTGATGCGCCTTAATTAGCGCCACATCGGCCCGCAGTGGCAGCTCCAGCAAATACTCCTTGCCGCCAACCTCGATCACTTGTTTCCCCTCGGCCACCACCGTACCGATACCGGTAGGCGTTAAGATGCCGCCCAAACCAGCTCCGCCGGCCCGTATTTGCTCGGCCAACGTGCCTTGGGGCACTAAAGTGACTTTAAGCTCGCCACTATGCATCTGCTTCCCGGTTTCTGGGTTGGTGCCTACATGCGACACGATCACTTCCCGGCAGCGTCCGGCTGCCGCCAAGCGACCAATGCCTTTGTCGATAAAGCCAGTGTCGTTCCCGATAACTACTAGATCGCGTACACCGCTCTCCAGCAGTTCATCGATGAGACCTTCCGGGGTGCCGACGGCCAGAAAACCGCCAATCATCACGGTCATGCCATCTTGCACCACAGACAAGGCCTCTTGCCAGGTTTTTACCTGCTTCCCCATAACACACCTCCAAATAAATAGTTTCTATACCTACGCCATTCCTAGCTGTTGGCGCGCCTCATTAGGGGTGGCTACCTCGCGCCCTAGCTCTTTCGCCAAGCGCACAATGCGTGCCACCAACTGAGCGTTACTTTCTGCCTTCACACCCCGGCTGTAGTAAATGTTATCTTCAAAGCCAACTCGCACATGGCCACCCATAATAATCGCCATCGTGGCTAAAGGAAGCTCCGCACGACCGATACCGGCCACCGACCAGCTCGAACCGACCGGAATGCTCTCGACCAAGTGCAACAAGTTCTTCACTGTGCCACCGATGCCACCGGGCACACCCATAACGAAATCAAAATGCAGCGGCAGTGTTAATAAACCCTTGCGCACCAAGCGCAAAGCGTTATCGATCATACCAACTTCGAAAACCTCGATCTCGGGCTTAACCCCATTCTCCACAATGGCCTTGGCAATGCCCTCGATGTAATGTTCGGAGTTCATGAAGACATCGGGCCCAAAGTTCACCGTGCCGGTAGATAACGTGGCCATTTCCGGACGCACGCTAAGTGGCTTAGTGCGTTCTTCCACCGGCAAACCAACTGCGCCACCCGTGGAAAACTGCACAATAATATCGCAGCGCTTATTAATTAGGCGCTTAGCCTCGGCAAAAACTGCTACGTCTTGCGTTGGTTGCTCATTAGCATCGCGCACATGCAGATGAATAATCGAGGCACCGGCCTCCCAGCAGGCATAAGCTGCATCGGCCAATTCCTGCGGCGAAGTTGGCAGGTTAGGGTTATCTTGCTTCGTAGTCTCGGCCCCCACCAAGGCCACCGTAATCATCAACTTATCCATCATGCTCTACCCCTTTTCTCTGCTTGTCTTTGGGCACTACACAAGTGCCACTGGCCCGCGCCACCAACACAGGCTCGGCCAACACTTCGGCTGCCGAAAGCTGCTTGGGATCGCGCAAGCTCTGAATCACCTTATATGCCGTAAACTCCATGCGCCGCGAGCTATTGCCAACCTTGGTTATCTCGCCCCGCGCCTCAATATAATCGCCCGCATAAACCGGGGCTGTAAACTCAACCATGTCGTAAGCCACAAACAAGCCTTCATCGCCATCTTGGCGAATTAGCAACTCTGTAGCCACATCGCCAAACAAAGCTAACATCCGCGCCCCGTCAACCAAATCGCCCCCATAATGGGCATCTGCCTGGCTCATACGCACACGTAACAAATTAAGCACACCCTTTCAGTTAATCGTTATGCAAGCAGTAACATGCAAGATTCATGCCAACGGATTGGGTAATGCAAAAACTATGATCAAGGGTCAAAAATGCCGACGGTATTTTTACCGTCGGCCAATAAAAGGCCTTAAGCCTTATATTTGACAACCTGCCGCAATTTTCCTTCAATGCTAAATTGTCTAGACCGCCTGCAAACGCTGCATGTGCACCTGTTGCACCGTGTCGCGCAGGGCGATTACGTCAAACGGCTTCAGCACCTTGGCACTAATGCCCAAGTCTTCAGCCTGCTGCATGACCTCTAGCTCGCCATAAGCGGTCATCACGATAACCGGTAAATCGGGGTGCGACTGACGCAACCGCGTTAAGCAATCGATGCCATCCATCACTGGCATTTTTATGTCTAGCAGAATTACATCGGGGTTCTCTGGCAATAAGTCTAGGGCTTCTTGCCCGTTCGTGGCCTCCACCGGTCGCCAGCCTTCGTGCTTGAAGTATTCGGTCAGGAGACGCCGGATTCCACTCTGGTCGTCAACGATCAACACTTTCAAATTAGACACTTAACATAGGCCCCCTTAACGGCTAAACATTTTTACACTATTGACTATGTTCTCTATTAACCGCCAAGTTCCTGCTTGTTTTTCAGAAAAAATCAATATATAGTGGTTTATTTTTTCCTGAATGGAATATGTAGGGGTTTGGAGGTGACTGATGGTGCAGAAGCATCAAACCGCACCCACCTACCCCAGCGTCTCTCCCTGTGACATAATCCCCTTTTCCCCCTGCCGTTTTGGTATTTGTTACCGCTGCCGCAGAGACAGGGCGCGTTGCGACCAATCTTTATTACCGTACCAGAGGTGTTTAGTCTAAAATCGTTTCGGGAGCCCTGCTTAATTCGCGAAGCTCTTGTATTAGCTCTGCGATCCTTTGGCCTTTTCCCAAAGTAGTGTACACGTCAATGGCACTGTTAACCACATCAGCTCTGTCGCGGAGGCCTTTTTCTTTTAAAGCCCTATCTAGAATCTCCCCAGCTCTTACATGGTCAGGGGCAATTTCTTTGGCCCCAAAATGATAGCAATCTGCCCAACCGATATAACCCCACCCCCAGCTAGGGCCATCAGCAAGCCAACCTGCAAACAGAGCACGCTGTCAAAGTCCCCGTCCCCGCGGTCGATGACATGACTGACGGAATTGCGGATTATTTCAGAAGGATTTTAGTCAAGCGAAGTCGAACTACTCCAATAGAGGAAGCGGGGGCAGGGCCTGGGATTACTCATCTCTACAAGATGGGGAGTGCTAACCACCGGCAAGGGAAAATGACCTTAACAAAACCGATCACTGGGGCTATTGGAGTGCTTTCTGCCAGTCAATGATATTACCGACTGTGCCGCTTGCATAATGATCATTGCGCACGTACAATAATATAGCAGGTTAGGGAGTGAAAATTTGGGAATCAACCCGATCCGATTGTATGGGCCGTGGAATGAAGGCTTCGCATTAGATACCCATACCTTAGCCAGCACTTATGTTGGAGATAACGAGTACGGTCATCCTATGTATGATACTCAACACAGCCCTATGGGCGCGCTTATTTATCTGCTTAAGTACCGAGATGATTACAGCAAATTGGCTGATATCATAAGACTAGCTGCGCCCTTTGTTAACAGCTGGAACGCCCTTAACGATGTAGACCTCGTATTACCTGTTCCCCCGTCAAGAATGAATAGAACCTATCAACCAGCCCATGTAATAGCTCGAGAAGTAGCTAGGCTAATCGGGGCCAACTACTCGGGGGGGAATAATGAATAAAGCATCTCCCACAGAATCTAAAGGCCTATCTTCGGCAGACAAGCAGCAACTTCAAGGCACAATTACACAGACCGTCCCGGCAACGAGAGAACACAATATCCTTTTGGTAGACGATCTATACGATAAGGGGGCAACTCTAACGGAATGCGTTCGAGTGTTGCGCCAGGACAGCAAAATCAAGAAGATTTTTGTGTTAACTATGACAAAAACAAGGAAGGGATAGGCATCATGAAAGTCTTTATAGCAGGCCCCAGAGCGGTTAAAGCTTTAAACAAGAACGTCAAAGATGCATTATCTCGGATGATCGAAAAGCAGCGTACAATCCTGCTCGGTGATGCTGCTGGCGTGGATCGCCTTGTTCAAGAGTATTTTGCTGAAGCGAAGTACCCCAATGTACATGTTTACGCCAGCGATGGAAAAGCCAGAAACAATGTAGGCAGTTGGCCAGTCCATAAGGTTGAGGTACCTGCGAAAGCAAAAGGTTTTAACTTCTATGTTCAAAAAGATATTCTGATGGCGCAAGATGCTGATAACGGTTTCATGGTTTGGAATGGCAAGAGTAAGGGCACGCTTAACAACATAATCAACCTCGCGGCACAGAACAAAAAGGCAATAGTATATCTAACCCCTGCCAAGAAAATGTTCTGCATTGATAATCTTGATAGCATACGCGAAATGGCCTGGCGTTTGGGGCCAGACATCTTTTCGCTGTACAAGGAGCTATGCCCAAAGGTTTCCACTAATAACATAGAGGCCAGCTGCGAGCAGCTCTCTTTGTCTGACATAAGCCACTAAATAGGTAGGCAGCCACCTATTGGATTGCAGAAAGAACTAGCACGCCACTTTTGCTGAGCAGCATTACTAACAGTGATGCTGCTCTATTTTTTCGCACCCTATAATAGACAACAATCAGAAACGTTGTGACCCGAGGCCTAAAGGGGCCGAAGAATGGCGCTAAAGTAAAGGGGGGCGGCTTGCATTTCCTTTGGCAGAGGCGGTATAGTTGTATATAATCTAGATTATAATAATCATGATTATACGGGTGGGGGGTGTGGCTTGTGTTTATTGGGCGCACAGAAGAACTACAGTTTCTAGAGGATCGTTATATCGCCAAAGGCGGCCAGCTCGTAGTTCTCTACGGACGACGGCGCGTAGGCAAGACTGAGACGCTGCGACAGTTTTGCAATGGGAAGCCTCATGTGTTTTATGCCTGTACAGAGAGCCCGGACGAGCAGCAGCTGACCGCATTCAGCGAGCGAATGCTACAGAAGGAGCTACCGGCTGCGCAATACATCAAACGCTTCTCCGGCTGGGAACAAGCATTGGGTAGTATCTCGGAGTTGCCGGGCGAGGAGAGAAAGCTATTAGTCATAGACGAATTCCCTTATATGGTCAAAGGCAACAACGCTATCCCCTCTATCCTGCAGAACCTGTGGGATGAGAAACTAAAGAATGAGAATGTGATGCTTATCCTGTGCGGCAGTGCCATGTCCTTTATTGAAAAAGAAGTTCTAGCGGAGAAAAACCCGCTATATGGACGCGCCACTGGCATTCTCAAGATAAACGAGATGGGCTTTTACGATGCCATTCAATTCGTGCCCAATTATAGCCCATTGGACAAGATCGCCACCTACGCCGTGCTAGGAGGTATCCCCCACTATCTAAAACAGTTTGACGACAGCCTGTCATTAGGAGAGAATATCCGGCGCAACATCCTCTCGCGAGGCAGTATCCTGTACAGCGAGGTAGAATTTCTCATGCGGCAGGAACTGCGCGAAACGGCCACTTATAATGCCATCATTGAGGCGGTAGCCATGGGCAACACCAGGTTGAACGACATCCACCAAAAGACACAGATTGAAAAAACCAAGCTGAGCGCCTATCTAGGAAACCTTATCGACCTTGGTATCCTATCACGAGAGTTCCCCGTAGCGGACGGGATCAAGGCGCAGGCAAATATCCAGCGCGGCCTGTATCAAGTAACCGACAACTTCTTTCGCTTTTGGTATGCCTTCGTGTTTCCCAATCTGTCCGAGCTGGAGTCTGGGGACGCTGAGGGCATCTGGCACTATGTGGTGAAGCCCGAGCTGGACCGTTATGCCTCTTATGTGTTTGAAGACGTCTGCCGCCAGTATCTGCGCCGCCAGAACCGCAAAAACGCCCTGCCCTTCCATTTCACCAACATCGGTAGATGGTGGAACAAGACTGATGAGCTAGATATCATGGCAACGCACCGGGAGAAGGTAAATTTCCTGCTGGGCGAATGCAAATATAAAAACAGCGCTGTTGGCCTCTCCGACCTAACGAAGCTGCAGGAAGAATTCACACCGAAAGCAAAAAACAGCCGAGTGTATTATTGGCTGTTCTCCAAGAGCGGCTTTACTGCCGAGGTTATGCGCATCGCAGCGGTGCAGAAGGAGGTCCATCTGGTGGCTGCGGAGCAGTTGATCGAGTAAAGCAGAAGTGCGTTCAATGTTAGACGATGCTAGCGAGCGGCCGGCAATTGAGGGGCAGAGTCGAGCAGCACCAGAACCCGCCCCTGAACATCACTCGGCAAGCCTGTATTTTACCAACCTCCCAGCGCCAACCCTTATAAGTAAGCCTTTCCTCACCATTTCCCGCAAAAGCACCACTGCCGTGGCTTGAGATATTCCGGCGACAGCCTCCACATCCTTACGCACAATGTAGTACTGCTTGTCGAACAGGCTTAATACTTGCTTTTCTCTCTCGCTTATAGTTGCTGGCGGATCGGCTATGGTAACAACAGGCTTGCTGTTAGTGTTGGGCAACGTTACTTTGAAGGCGTTATCCGTTACTTCAATTTTGGGCTTCACAGCATAATCGGCATAAGCGCCCATGATTTTTGGCAAGCCCATTCCGTAAGCCTCGATGAGCTTGAGCCGATAGAAAACATTGGCGAGAAACTGATTGCGTAAAATCGAAACCCCCAGCATAATATCATCAAACGTAATCCCTTTCACTAGCCCGCCAACGGTCACAAATTCCATGCGATCATCGAAAACACTGATCAGCGTACTTGCGCTAAAGGCATAATCGCGATGAACGATGGCATTCAAGAGCGTTTCACGGATAGCCTCCGGCGGATAGTCTCGCATATCGATACGGTCAAGCCCCTTAAACTCAGCCCTGGTACGGTTGAAACGATCTATGAAGGCATAAACTTCCTCCAGCTGATGAAGCACAGAACCCGAGAACTCCCGCCTCTCTTTGAAAACAGCCTTTTTATCACCTTCAAATACGGCCAATTTAACTGTGTGCGCACACTGTTCTGCCAGCAGCAATGCCAAATTGGTATACGTACCATCTTCATCGATCAGGTGCAGCGTCCTTTTCTGCGTGTCCTCGAAGGCAATTCCCTTCTTGGCAAAAAAAGCTGCCGTTTTATTGAAGGTCAACTGTTGCTCCAGCGAGCGGGCATTCTCATAGCCATCCCCGCTCGTCTCCTTGATCATGCTTAGAATTGCCGCATCACTGGCGGGCACGGTAGAAGACCCTTGACGCACAAAGACGCCCTCTGGCCGGATTCCCTTTCTGGCAAGATAATAGGGGCGCGCCGTACCACGTTGAACTGTAATAACCAGCACAGGCTTTCCATCTATCTGCTGGACAACAACTTGAACAAATAGCGTGACATCCGGACGGACGGAGTCGCGAATTGCATTGGTAACTCGCAGCATTACCTCGTCAGTATCGAGAACTCCCCGCACAGTCCCATCATCCTCAACACCAACACAAATCTTACCCCCATCGGTATTGGCAAAAGCAACAACGGTTTTAACTATGCCATCCGTGTATTCCCGCTTAAATTCACTCACCTTGCTTTCTGCAAACATATTACCCCCCCTTTTTGATTGCTGATGATTATTATAATCATGCTGATAATTATTATACCATCAGCATGAGGTTTGTCAATTAGAACACCCTAGAAACGCCCTTCCATTTCATCGAGATCGGTTGATGGTGTACTCGCGTACGCAGATATATCGGCAACAGATGGAGCTAGATATACTTAATAAGGCGGTAGATATAGTAAAAAAAGGCCAGGGCATCGATCCCTGGGAACTGGCAAACAAGGAAAAGGCTAGTTTGATCGATGCCCTGCGAACCAAGTACCCACTAAATGAATTGCTTGTGATGATGAAGATGCCAAAGAGCAGTTATTTCTACCAAAGAAAAACCCAGCGCGTGCCTGACAAATACAAAACCCTGCGCACTGAGGTCAAAGAAATCTTGGCTTAGTAGTCAGTTGGACAATCGGGACTAGCCCAGATGCTGAATTGGTTAAC